>Ga0210098_1000576_pt1 | contig 11032 bp, 4 predicted proteins | sample Joice_ThreeSqA_D_FD_184870 | JGI IMG/M metagenome (GOLD analysis project Ga0210098, IMG submission 184870) | Wetland microbial communities from San Francisco Bay, California, USA, that impact long-term carbon sequestration - Joice_ThreeSqA_D1... | ecosystem: Environmental > Aquatic > Marine >...
GTCTCCTCAGGATCCACCGCGAACTCTCCGCCCTGATCCTCCTCCATCGGCCCACGGAAGCATCGGTCGAGAAGATCTTCCTCGCGAAAAACCCGTCCTCCGCCCTCAAGCTCGGCCAGGCGCGCGGGGCCGCGATCGTCACCTGCGGCATCCACGGCGTCGCCGTCCACGAATACAGCGCCAAGGAGATCAAGGCGTCGGCGACCGGGCACGGCGGCGCCCCCAAGGAGCAGGTCGCCGGGATGGTTGCCCGCCTCCTGGGGATCCGTGACCCGATCCCCCCCGACGCCTCCGATGCCCTCGCCATGGCCTTCTGCCGGGCGGTTACCCGTGACCATTCCCAATAGGGGATCGCCGGGAGGAAGCGCGGTTGACATCCAAGGCCGGGTATTCTACATTCCATCAAGGAAGCCGAATGTTTGGGTTTCTCCCTTCGGATACTTCTGCCGGCTCCTTCTCGTCGTATCGCAGTTATCAGTTAACGAACGAATTTCATTAAACGTACCCAATCTGTCACTTTCGTTTCCGTAAGATACATTCGGGAGGGCACGGTTTTCCATTTGGAAAACCTGCCAACCCGTTTGCGGGCGTGCGCGCCCGTTGCAGCGACCGGCATTCCCTGGACGACCCGTATCCCTGGGAGACCGACCATGATGTCTCGCATCACCAAAGGGGCATTGCTGGGAATTGCGGTCGGGATCCTTGGCGGCGTCGCAAGCCTCACCCCATCCGGGCTGAAACTCGAGGAAAGCCTCGGCCTGGAGATCCTCTTCCGTCTGCGGGGACACAGGACGCCTCCCCCCGAAGTGGTCGTCGTCAGCATCGACAAGGAATCCTCCGACAAGCTCGATCTTTCCGGTAACGAAAAGAGATGGCCCCGTTCCCTGCACGCGGCCCTCACGGAATCCCTGGCGAAGCGCGGCGCGGCGGTCATCGCGTTCGATCTCTTTTTCGAACAGTCCGGGGAGAGCGGGGAGGATCGGGCGTTCGCCGAGTCGATGCGGAAAGCCGGCAACGTCCTGTTGGGCGAGCGCCTGCAATCCGAGAAACTGACCATCCCGGGCCGGATGGGCAAGGCGGGTGCCGATATCGAGATCACGAGGAGAATTCCCCCGATCCCCCTTTTCGGCGATGCCGCCGCCTCGGCTCCGTACCCGCTTCCAAAGGTTCCAAGAAAGGTATGCTCGGACTGGACGTTCTGGACCACCGCGGAGGAGTCCCCTGCGCCTACCCTGCCGGTCGTCGCGTTCCAGTTGTACGCGCTCCCGGTATACCCGGATTTCCTCCGGCTGCTGGAGGAGGAGTTTCCCGACGAGGCACGGGTGCTCCCCCGGACCGCGGAAGATATCGTTCGTTTGAAGCAGATCAAGGGGGTGATACTGGGCGTACGGGAAATCTTCAGTAAAGATCCGTCCGCGATGAAACGGATGCTGGCCGCGCTGGATCGTTCCCGGACGCTGCCGTCGGATCCAAGGCAGCGCCGGACCGTGCGGGCGCTGATCCACCTGTACGGCGGCGGTATCCGGAAGTTCCTGAATTTCTATGGGCCCACGCGTACCATTCCAACCGTCCCGTATCACCAGGTGCTCCGGCCCGGGGAGCCTGGACAAGGCCCTTCCGCGGTGGAGGTCGCGGGGAGGGTCGTGTTCGTCGGCTCCTCGGAATCGCGCCAGCTTGCGCAGAAGGACGGGTTCTACACGGTATACACGGAAGAGGACGGCGTGGATCTGAGCGGCGTGGAAATCGAGGCGACGTCCTTTGCGAACCTGATCGAGGACATGCCGGTCATGCCGCTTCCCTTCGGCTGGCACTTCACCGGCATGCTCCTGTGGGGAATATCAGCGGGGCTCCTCTCCTTTGTTTTCCGCCCCGCCATATCCATTCCGGCGGTCGTGGCCCTTTCCCTCCTGTACCTCGGTACCGCCGTCCAACGGTTCTCTTCGGGGGGCGTGTGGTACCCCGTCGTCTTCCCCCTCCTGGTCCAGGGTCCCATGGTCCTGGTAGGTTCCATGGCCTGGAACTACCTGGAGGTAAGCCGGGAGCGGCGGAATTTCCGCAAGGCCTTCACCTACTACCTCCCCGCGGGGATCGTGGACGAACTGGTGCGGAACATCAGCGGACTGCAGACAAGCGACAAGCTTGTGAACGGGATCTGCCTCGCCACGGATGCCGAACAGTACACCACCCTGTCCGAATCGATGAATCCGAAGGAACTCGCATTGGTCATGAACCGGTACTACGAGGCGCTGTTCGATCCCGTGCGACGCCACGGGGGGATGGTCTCGAACGTCGTCGGGGATTCCATGCTGGCCCTGTGGCTTGCCACAAGGGAGATCCCCGTTCCCCTGAACGAAGCCTGCCTGGCCGCGGTCGAGATCGAGCTGGCGATGCGGGAGTTCCGGAAGTCCATCGGCGGCAGCGGGCTTCCCACGCGAATCGGGCTGCACTCGGGCGAGATCCTTCTCGGGAACATCGGCGCCGCCCAGCATTACGAATACCGGGCGGTGGGAGACATCGTCAACACGGCGACCCGGATCGAGGGGCTCAACAAGTACCTGGGGACCCGCATCCTGGTCTCCAGGGAGGTGCTTTCGATCGCCGAGATGTTCCTGGCAAGGGATCTGGGGTTGTTCCTCCTCGCCGGGAAAACCAGGCCGGTGCACGTGTACGAGCTGGGGGGTCTGCTGGCGGATGCCAGCCCCGGCCATAGGGAATGCTTCGCATCGTTTTCTGAAGGAATGGAGCTGTTCCGGCGGCAGGACTGGGAGAGAGCGACGGAGAAGTTCCATGAGACGCTCGGGATCCGGGACGGCGATGGCCCCTCGCTCTTTTTCTGGAGGCTTTGCGCGCGCTATTTGCTGAACCCGCCCGGCGATGCCTGGGATGGCGTCGTTCAGATAGAGGGGAAATAGGCGCCGGACACGTGAAGGGCGGCGCCACTGGAGGCAGTCGATATGACGAAAGTGAAAATGCGTCTACCGGTTCTCCCGGGGTTTCTCCTCGGGGTCGTGGTTTCCCTGGCGTGCACCTCCGGTCAAGCCGTTGCCGCATCGTGCGAGGCAACGGTTGCCGTGGCCGTTTCGGTGCAAGGGGACGTGCGGGTGAAAAACGGGAAAAAGGACGAGTGGATCTCGGTGCGGCGCAAAGATGCGTTTTGCCCGGGGGACATCCTCCGGGTGATGGAATGGAGCCGGGCGGACCTGTTCCTGATGAACGAGACCACCCTACGGCTCGACCAGAACACGGAGATCATCTTCTCCGCGCCGGCGGAGGAAAAGGATTTCTGGATGGACGTGCTCCAGGGCGGTGCGTATTTCATGAGCCGCACTCCCCGGCGGTTCAAGGTCGGAACCCCCTTCGTCAACGCGGGAATCGAGGGGACCGAGTTTTTCGTCCGCGCTGAAAACGACAAGACCCTCGTAACGGTGTTCGAGGGAAGGGTCACCGCTTTCAACGACCGGGGGACGATGGCGATCGCCCGCGGGCAAACGATCGAGGCGTCGGCGGGGCAGGCGCCTGCGCTCCGGACCGTGGCGCGCCCCCGGGACGCGGTGCAGTGGACGCTCTACTATCCATTAGCGGTTGATCCCCATGCAAGCGCAGCGCAAGACTGGAGGCAACATGCCGCGTCGCTTCTCGCGGTCGGTCGGGTCGAGGATGCCCGGGCAGTGATCGCCGAGGCCCTCGAAAAGGAACCGGGCAGCGGCGACGCGCTTGCCCTGGAGGCCGTGATCGCGGTTGCCCGGAACGAGAAGGGGAGCGCTCTTGATCTGGGAAGGAGGGCGGTCACGGCGAACCCGAAGTCCGCGGCGGCCCGGGTCGCCCTTTCCTATGCGCAGCAGGCGAATTTCGACCTGGACGGCGCCCTGGCGTCCTTGCAGGCTGCCGTCCGGATGGAACCGGGGAATGCGCTGGCGAGGGCGCGGCTCTCGGAGATCCTCCTGTCCTTCGGCCGGCTGGACGAGGCGCTCGTAGAGGCGAAAAAGGCGGCGTCGGAGAATCCCGACGTCGCGAGGACGCAGGCGGTGCTGGGGTTCGCATACCTGGTGCAGATGAAGGTGCCGGAGTCGAAGGCCGCCTTCGAGCGGGCGATCGGGCTGGACCAGGCGGATCCGCTGCCGCGGCTGGGACTCGGGCTGGCGATGATCCGCGAAGGCGGCCTGGATGCGGGCCGCAAGGAGATCGAGGTCGCTGCCAGCCTCGACCCGAACAACTCCCTGATCCGCAGCTACCTGGGGAAGGCGTATTACGAGGAGAAGCGCGGGAAAACCGCCTCCTCCCAGTTCGATATGGCGAAGGAACTGGACCCCGCCGATCCGACGCCCTACTTCTACGACGCGATCCTGAAGCAGTCCCTGAACCGGCCGGTGGAGGCCCTGCAGGACCTGCAGCGGTCGATCTCGCTGAACGACAACCGGGCGGTCTACCGATCCCGCCTGCTCCTGGACGAGGACCTGGCGGCCCGCAGCGCCAGCCTCGGGAGGATCTACGACGACTTGGGCTTTCAGCAGCTGGCCCTTGTGGAGGGGTGGAAATCGGTCAACACCGACCCGGCGAACTACTCGGCGCACCGGTTCCTGGCCGACTCCTATTCGGCGCTGCCCCGGCACGAGATCGCCCGGGTCAGCGAGCTGCTGCAGTCGCAGCTGCTCCAGCCGATCAACATCAACCCGGTGCAGCCCAGCCTCGGGCAGAGAAACCTCTCCATCCTGGAAGGCGCGGGGCCTTCGTCCCCGTCGTTCAACGAGTTCAACCCGCTCTTCCTGCGCAACCGCCTCGCGCTTCAGGCGAGCGGGGTTGCCGGTTCGCAAGATACCTTCGGCGAGGAGATCGTCCTGTCGGGCTTGCAGAACCGCTTCTCATACAGCCTCGGCCAGTACCACTTCCGGACCGACGGCTTCCGGGAGAACAACGACCAGACGCAGAATATCTATAACGTGTTCACGCAGGCAAGCCTCTCCTACAAGACGAGCGTCTTCGCAGAGTACCGGGTGTTCGACGGCGGCAATGGGGACCTGGAACTCGACTTCTTTGCAGACGATTTCTTAAAGACTATCCGATACTCGGACCAGTACAAAGGCGGACGGGTCGGCGTCCACCACGCCTTCGCGCCCGGGTCCGACTTCATCGGCACGATGGTCTACGAGTTGCATAAATACAATGCGAGGTTGAAAGACCAATTTCCTTTCGACGTTGGTGTGGTCCTTGACCTTGATTTTACCGATCAGACCACCGACCATGTAGTGGACGTTGAACTCCAGCAGATCGTGCGCCGGGGGCGGTATCAACTCGTCGCGGGGGCGGGATACCTCAACGTGGATCGCGACGCCACCCTCTCTGTGTCTCTGAGCACCAATCCCCCCGTGTTTCCACCCGAAGTTCAGAAGGATTCTTTGGACAGCAACGTGGACCACACCAATGCCTACCTGTATTTCCATGCGCGGTACCCGGAAAGCGCGACCTGGACTGTGGGGGGAAGCGCCGATTTCTTCCGCGATTCGGCGGACGTATCGGGGGTAGCGAACCGCAACCAGTTCAACCCGAAATTCGGGGTGACGTGGACCCCCCGCCCGGGCACCACCGTCCGGGGCGCGGTCTTCCGGGTGCTGCGGCGCACGCTGCCGTTCACCAGCCAGACGATCGAGCCGACCCAGGTGGCGGGCTTCAACCAGTTCTACGACGATTTACTCGGAACGGATGTGTGGACGTACGGCGCAGGAGCGGACCAGAAGCTATCGGACAGCCTGTTCGCAGGGGTGGAATATTTCCAGAGGGACCTGGACGTTCCGATCTCAAGCACCGTCCCTCCCGCCCCGACGAGATACGATCGATACGACTGGAAGGAGCGGCAGGGGCGGGCCTATGTCTCCTGGGCACCCGATCCCCGGTTGGCACTCTCCGCCGACTACCTGTACGACCGCCACGACCGGGAGGGCTCCCAGGTCACGGAGGTGACGACGCAGCGGGTTCCGCTGTCCGCCCGTTTTTTCCACCCGTCGGGGCTGTTCGCGACGGTCACCGGAACCTGTTTCGACCAGAACGGAGAGTTCTTCCGCCTCGGCCAGGCCCCTTCCACGGACACGCCGACGTCGGGAAGCGACCGGTTCTGGATCTTCGACGCTTCCGCCGGCTACCGCCTCCCCGACCGGTGGGGGATCGTTTCGATCGAAGCGAGGAACCTGTTCAACCAGTCGTTCCAGTACCAGGACACGGATCCGTACCGCCCGATCATCCAGCCGGGGCGCACGGTCTATTTCAAGGTAACGATATCCCTTTAGAACCTGCAGGCGATACGGCTGCAGGGGTATCTTCGGAGTGGAAAGGAGGACGGCACAGCGAGGAATCAGGCGCGGCAATGGGGGAATCGGCCCGGCTTGTCGTATCAACCGCCCGGACAGGGAAGGAGGGAACATGTTTCGGCCGAAGGGAAGCGTATTGGAGGAGGGGGGGTACAGGAGAATTTTCGTCATGCTCCTTGCGATCGCGGCAGCCATCCTGCTGATTGCCCAGCCTGTTGTGGCGAACGCGGCGGAGCAGGAATTCCCCGTGGAGGCGAAGGACGGCACGTTGAAAACGATCAAGATCAGGTACGATGACTGGATGCGGAATATTTCCGCTACGGTGGATGGCAAACCGTTGGAGGTCTCCAAGGAACGGCCTTACCCGGTCGTACTGGGGAAAAATTCGCAAAAGATCGTGGGCATCTACGGACCGGTGATCGTGTTCGAAGGAAACTCCAAGTGCTATCTGATCGGAGGACGGTGGATCGGCTATCCTCCCGGCACCGTCTGCCCGTAAGGAGCGGCGGGACCCGCCCCGTGTCGTATTAGCCGCCCCGGAAAGCCCGGCTCCGCCGGGCTTTCTCCCATCGGCCCATTTCCCTCTCTCCCGGCGTATTTTCGCTTGACCGCATGGGTGCTCGACGGATATGAACAATGGATGGAGGACCGGCCCGCCTCGATCGCCAAGATCACCCGCCCGGTACTCGCCGGGAATTACCCCCGTCGGCGGCTGTTCCGCCTGATCGACCATGCCCGGAAACGGCCGGCTCTCTGGGTCTGCGGCCCTGCGGGGTCGGGGAAGACCACGCTTGTCAGCAGCTATCTTGCGGACCGGCGAATTCCCGGCCTGTGGTACCGACTGGAGGAGGACGACGGGGATCCCGCGACGTTCTTCCATTACCTGGGTCTTGCGGCCCGAAAGGCGGCGCCCCGGTTCCGGAAACCGCTTCCGACGCTCACGCCGGACCAGCATTTGGCCGTTCCGATCTTTGCCCGGCGTTTCTTCGAGGCCCTGTTCCCCCGTCTCCGGTCCGGGTCGGTGATCGTCTTCGACGACTGCCAGAAACTTTCTCCCGACGCGGCCTCCCGTACCCTGATCCGGGACGCGCTTTCGATGCTCCCGTACGGGGTAAACGTCATCCTGATCAGCCGGGAGCCGCCGCCCGCGGTATTCGCCCGGTCCCGCGCCAGCCGGTTCCTCAATATTCTCGACTGGAAGGAGCTTCGCCTCTCTCCCCGGGAGACGGAAGGGATCGCGCGTCTCCGGTGGAAGGGCAAGCGCGGCATGGCGGGGATTCGTGAGCTGCAGCGGATGTCCAACGGATGGGCCGCCGGTTTCCTGCTTTTGCTGGAGGAAGCGGGTCCCGGAGCGGCGGCCCCGCGGAGAATACCCCGCCACGGGACCCAGGAAATCTTCGACTACTTCGCGAGCGAGATCCTGGACGTCATGGATGAGGAATTGCGCTCCTTCCTGCTGAAGAGCGCGCACCTTCCGCGGATGACGGCGGAAATGGCCAACCGTATGACCGGGGTGCGCCGGGCTGGGAATATCCTCTCGTATCTGAACCGCCACAACTATTTCACCGAAGTGCGCATGGACACCGATCCGGTGTACGAGTACCACCCCCTGTTCCATGAGTTCCTGAAATCCCGTGCCTCCGACGTCTATTCGGAGAAATACATCCGACGCCTCCGGGGAAAGGCGGCCGCGATCCTCGAGGAGTCGGGGCATCCCGAGTCGGCGGCGGGCATTCTGCGTGAAATCGGCGACTGGCGCGGGTTGTCCAGGATCCTGATCCGGCAGGCCGCAACGCTTGCAGGGCAAGGGAGAATCCGGACGCTCCGCGAATGGCTCGGGGCCATTCCGGACGAGGTGATAGGGGAAGATCCCTGGCTGATCTACTGGAGGGGGATGGTCGGGATGACTTCCCGTCCCGGGGAAAGCCGGTGCGATTTCGAGGAGGCTTTTCGGCGGTTTTCAAGAGGGAAGGACCGGAAAGGCGCGCTGCTTTCATGGGCCGCCGCGGTCGATGCGATCGTGTACGGTCCCGTCAGCCTGAAAGCCCTCGATCCGTGGTTCGGCGCACTGGGAAAACCATGGAAGGAGGGAAAACCTCCCCTGTCGGATGATATCGATGCCCGGGTGACGAGCTCCATGATCAAGGCGCTCTCCTTGCGGCGGCCATCCTCCGTGGACATGGAGGCGTGGGCGGATCGGGCCGGTCGCATGGCGCAATCGGGCCTGGGAGCGTCGCGGCAATTCACGTGCCTGCTCAACGTAGCGTATTACCGGTTCCACGGAGGGAATTTTCCGGCGACGGGGCTCCTCATCGACGAGTTGCGCGGGATGGCCGGAAGGACGGAGCTGTCCCCGATTTCCCGCCTCAACTTCTGCTGGCTCGAGGCGGCATACTCCAATGCGAACGGACGGCACGACCATGCGCTGAAGATGGTGGCGGACGGATTTGCACTGGCGAACGCCACGGGGGTTCACCTGATGGACAATCTTCTGGCAGGGCATGGGGCATTATCCAGCCTGCACAAGGGAGACTTGAAGGCGGCGAAGGGATTCCTGCGAAAAATGGGCTCATCGCTTGCGACCGCGCCGCCGTGGGAGGCGTTGTTTTACCATTACCTCGCCGCCTGGGTATGCCTTCACGGCGAGGAGAAGGGGCAGGCGGAGGTCCATTCCGGCCTGTGCCTCTCCCTATGCGAGGAGGTGGGAAATCCCTGGACCGAGGCGCTGGCACATCTGCAGCGGTTCTTTGTCCTCCACGAGGAAGGCGATCCGCGGGGGGCGGCGCACCATCTCGGCCGCGCGGAACGGATGGGAAAAGCGGGCGGGATGCGGTTTATCCAATTCGCCTGCCTGCTCGCGGAGGCGGACCGTTGCCTCCGCGAAGGGCAGGAGGCATCCGGAGTCGCATTTCTTCGGGATGGGCTGCGGCTTGGGAAGGAACAGGGGTTTTTCGGCTTCTACCTGTGGCGGCCCGGTCTGCTGGAGAAGGTCGCCGCGAAGGCCCTCGAGATGGGGATCGAGACAGGGTACGTCCGGGAGCTCATCCGCCGTAACGGCCTCGTCCCGGTCGACGCGCTTGCGGATTCAGGGCACTGGCCGTGGGCTTTGAAGCTCCATACGCTCGGAACGTTCGCCCTTCTCAAGGAGGACAGGCCGGAGGTCTATTCCCGGAAGGTGCAAAGCAAACCGCTCTTGATGCTAAAGGCGCTCGTGGCCCTGGGAGGGAAGAACATTCAGGAGGAGCAGTTGACCGACATCCTCTGGCCCGACGCGGAAGGGGATCTTGCTCACCAGTCGTTCGCTGTTACGCTCAGGCGGCTGCGAACGCTCCTCGGGAACGAAAAAGCGTTGTCGCTCCGGGGAAGCCGGCTGACGCTTGAACCGGGGCATTGCTGGGTGGACGCCATTGCCTTCGAGTCGCTTCTTGCACGCATCGACGAATCCGGGCGTGCCGGGGATGCCATTCCGGTCGGGACGCTCGCCGCCACCCTGGCACGCGATGCCATCGCCCTGTACCATGGGCCGTTCCTTCCGGGGGAATCCTCCCATCCCTGCTTCGTGGCGATGCGGGAGCGTTTGCGGAGCAAATACCTTCGCGTGGCGGGGCTTCTGGGTCGCGGCATGGAAAAGGAGGGACGATGGGCGGAGGCCGTGGCGTGCTACCGGAAGGTCCTGGAAGTGGATGACCTCGCCGAGGAGTTCTACCAGCGGCTGATGGTATGTCATCATCGGGCCGGACAACCCGCCGAAGCGCTGGCCGTGCACCACCGATACCAAAAAACCTTGTCCGCCGCACTTGGAGTCGCCACGTCCCCGGAAACCGACCAGATCGCCAGGGGAATCTTCCGCGCCTGACGTCCTTTTCACGGATACCGAATGTGTCTCCCATCTGTCACCTCCTTCATGCAAGGATGGCATCCTGCCGGAGGTACTTCGCAACGCAAGCGACACGGGGCCGGCCATCCCCCTCCTGCGCCGGTCCCGTGCCTCCGTTGACGCCGGCGACTGGAGGCGATATGCATTCTGCGCAAGGACTCCAAACGGACGGATGCCGCGCGGATCGGATTGCAGTGGTGCTCGTTTGCATCGTCTGTTCCCGGCGTCAGACGATTCACGTTCCCAGGGAATGGGCATCGCCGCACCGGATCTTCTGGAAATGTTTTCCTTGCCAGAAAAGCGCGGCGCGGCATCCTGATCCTGGGGTGGAAACGGCGCCCGCGGGAGGGGGGGAGAGCAGGAGATAATCGCACGGGACCCGTTCTGGCGGATCTGGTATTCCACCGAGAATCCCCTCCACGAAATTACGGATGGTGACAAACCCGCCGGGAATGCTCCAACCGGAAGAAATGGTATGATGATCGCCGGATGATCGACCATCTTCGAGGACGTCTGGCCGGGGGCGGGAAGGATTTCGTGGTGCTGGAGTGCGCCGGGATCGGCTTTCGGGCGTTCGTTTCGGCCGCCACGCGGAAAGATCTTCCCCCGGACGGCGAGAGCTGCCTCCTGCGCACGCATCTCCATTTCCGGGAGGGGGGCGGGGACCTGTTCGGTTTCTCGACGGAAACGGAGCGCGAGATCTTCCTGGCGACGATCGGCGTGAGCGGCGTGGGGCCGAAATCCGCCATGGCGATGCTGTCGGTCCTCACCGTTCAGGGCGTCCTCGCGGCGTGCGCGCGGGAAGACGCCGTCGCCTTCACGCGTGTCCCGGGGATCGGCAGAAAGCTCGCCCAGC
>Ga0210098_1000577_pt1 | contig 11024 bp, 7 predicted proteins | sample Joice_ThreeSqA_D_FD_184870 | JGI IMG/M metagenome (GOLD analysis project Ga0210098, IMG submission 184870) | Wetland microbial communities from San Francisco Bay, California, USA, that impact long-term carbon sequestration - Joice_ThreeSqA_D1... | ecosystem: Environmental > Aquatic > Marine >...
GCACGTTCCAGCGGAAGCGCTCAGGCGGGCGGTGGGGCTACTGGACCAGGTCGGGTCAGAGCTCGACCTGAAAAGCATCGACACATCCCGGATCGGTTCAAGGGGGACAGGTCACACGGACGGGGTGGTGTAAGGTTTTTTTACAATATCCGATTCCCCTTTTATTTTTGCTCGTTGGGCAAGAGTCGTAAGGTTTCTTTACAGTTGCGGGTTCCGGAGAGTTCCCATCGGTAATTCGGTTTTTCTTTTATTAAACATGTAGTTATGACTGGAAACGGAGGCGGCATGGTGTATGCGGTAGGAAAGTCATGGGTAACGAACACGGCCAACGGCAACGACCGAACTTCGGATGCGGGAGGTCGCCATGAGAGAGACTCCGAGAATGCTGGTAGTGGACGACGAGGCTTCGATCCGTCGCAACCTGGCGGTCGGCATGGCCCAGCGCGGGTACGAGGTCGACGCCTGCGAAATGGGACTGTCCGCGCTGGAAAAGATCGAAGCGGCGAGACGGTCCGGGGTTCCCCACAACGTCGTGATCCTGGATATCCGGCTGCCGGATATCGACGGGCTCCATCTCCTGCAGATGATCAAGGACGTGTACCCGGAACTGCCCGTGGTGGTGATGTCCGGGTACGGCGACGAGCTGACCGGCGAGCGGGTGAAGGAGCGCCACGGCAGCGCCTACCTGGACAAGCCGTTCGAGATCGAGGCGCTGGAAGCCGAGATCCGGAAGATCGGCCCGCCGGAAGAAGAGGAGCGCGCGCCCCGGCCGGAGGCCCGGACCGAGGTGGCGCGCAGCCAGAGCGCATACGTCTTCCTCCGGGGCAAGGCGGGCGCCGACCTGTCCGGGTGCTTCACCGCGCTGTACTTCGCCGAAGGGGTCTGTTACTGCGACGCCGTGACGGGCGACTGGGATATCGTCCTTCTCGTCCAGGCGCCGGATCGGCGGGGGATCTGGGATTGGGTCGCGCGGACCGTGCAGCCTCTCCCGGAGATCAAGAAGTTCGAAATCCACCATTCGGAGCGCCCGTTGCTCGGGAAGGACATCGAGTCGTTCATCCACCATCACGAGTTGATGCAGGTGGCCGAGGGGATGAGCGAAACGGCGGGCGACAAGCGGAACCGGCAGCTCCTCTCGGCCTATATCCTGCTGGAGATCGACAGCTCCTGCGTCCCCTCCCTGTACGCCACGTACTACTTCGACGAGGACGTCGTCTACTGCGACATGACCGACCACGGCTCGATGGCGATCCTCCTCGTGCAGGGGCGCACGTGCGACGCGATCCGGCAGGCCGTCTCCCGGCTCCGGTCCAGGCCGGGAGTGCTCCGGGCCACGACCCTGAACATCGTGAAGCTTCAGGGTATTTAACGGAGCGGGGAGAAGATGGAGACGAACGGGGAACGCGCGAACGGCGTCGTGATGTCGGCGTTCGGCCGGATGCTGTGGCGCCACGGCGGCGAGCCGGGCATGCTGATCCCGCTGCTCCAGGCGGCCCAGGATTCCTGCGGGTACATTCCGCCCATGGCGATCGAGCAGATCGCCATGGCGACCGGCGTTCCGGCCACCGAGGTCTACGGGGTCATCACCTTCTACAAGCAGTTTCGCCTGCGGCCCCTGGGTCGGCACGTGATCCGCGCCTGCAAGGGGACCGCCTGCCACGTGCAGGGGGCGGAAATGATCTGCAGGACCCTGGAGGAGGAACTCGGAATCCGCCAGGGAGAGACCAGCGAGGACGGCCTGTTCACCTTCCTGGAGGTGGCATGCCTCGGATGCTGCAGCCTCGCTCCCGTCGTGATGATCGGCGAACAGGCGTACGGCCGGCTCACTCCCCGGGGGCTCCGGAGGATTCTCCGCTCGTTTCGACGGGATCCGGGCGGGGACGCGTGACGTTCCTCCCGGCGACGTAAGGAGGACCCGATGCAGGCGGTGAGGGTCGGACTGGGATCGTGCGGCATCGCGGCAGGTGGGCTGGCCGTGCAACGTCGATTCCAGGAGTTGCTGGGACCCGGAGACGCGGGGGTGACGCTCCAGGAGACCGGGTGCATCGGGCTGTGTCATCGCGAGGTGCTGGTGGAGATCGTCGAGGACGGCCGGCGGAGGACCCTCTACGGCGAGATGGCGCCCGACCGGGTGGACCGCATCGTCACGGACCATCTGCGCGGGGGCAGGGTGGTCGGGGAATGGGTCGTGGACCGGGAGGGGCTGCTCGCCGGGCAGAGGCGGATCGTTCTGCGCAACTGCGGCGAGATCGCCCCATCCTCCATCGAGGAGTACCGCGCCCGGGGAGGCTACCGGGCCCTTTCGCAGGCCGTCACGGCGATGACCCCCGCGGAAGTCATCGAGGTGGTCGCCGATTCCGGCCTGCGCGGAAGAGGCGGGGCCGGTTTTCCCACCGGGACCAAGTGGAGGCTCGCCCAGGCTGCGAAGGCCGAACGCAAGTTCATCATCTGCAATGCGGATGAAGGAGACCCCGGCGCCTTCATGGATCGCAGCGTGCTCGAGAGCGATCCGCACTCCGTGCTGGAAGGGATGGCGATCGCCGGGTACGCCATCGGCGCCGGGGAGGGAATCGTCTACGTCCGCGCGGAGTACCCCCTCGCGATCCGCCGGCTGCGCGAGGCCGTCGCAAGCGCCCGGGAGATGGGACTCCTGGGTCCCGACCTGCTCGACAGCGGTTTCTCCTTTTCCATCCGCCTGAAGGAAGGGGCCGGGGCGTTCGTCTGCGGGGAGGAGACCGCGCTGATCGCTTCCATCGAGGGCAGGCGGGGGATGCCGCGCGTGCGACCCCCGTTTCCCACGGAAGCCGGCCTGTGGGGCTTTCCCACCTGCATCAACAACGTGGAGACGTTCGCCAACGTGCCCTGGATCCTCGCGCACGGGGCCGGGGCATTCCGGTCCTGCGGGACCGGCAACTCCAGGGGAACCAAGGTATTCGCCCTGGCGGGCAAGATCAGGAGGGGGGGGCTCGTGGAGGTCCCCATGGGCACCACCATCGACGAGGTCGTCTACGGGATCGGCGGCGGCACCGTCTCGGGGAGGCCGTACAAGGCGGTCCAGATGGGGGGGCCGTCGGGCGGATGCATCCCCGCCTCCCTTGGGGGCACGCCCATCGACTACGAACAGATCACCGCCACCGGCGCGATCATGGGCTCGGGCGGGATGGTGGTCATGGACGATTCCACCTGCATGGTGGACGTCGCGCGGTTTTTCCTGCACTTCACCCAGAACGAGTCGTGCGGAAAGTGCACCTTCTGCCGGATCGGAACGAAACGGATGCTCGAGATCCTGGAGAGGATCTGCGCGGGAGGCGGGAAACCGGAAGACGTGAACATGCTTGCGGAGCTGGGCGAACAGATCCGGATGAGCTCCCTGTGCGGGCTCGGCCAGACCGCGCCCAACCCGGTGCTGACGACCCTTCGGTACTTCCACGACGAGTACGAAGCGCACATCCGCGACAAAAAGTGCCCGGCGAAGGTCTGCCTGGCCCTGGTGGAATTCGGGATCGATCCGGACAAGTGCACGGGGTGCGGCCTTTGCGTCCGGGCGTGCGACGCCGGGGCGATCAGCGGCCGGAGCAAGGAGGCCCACCGGATCGACGGGAGCCGCTGCGTCCGATGCGGGAAATGCCTCACGGTCTGCCGTTTCGACGCGGTGCGGAAAGGATAGCGGGATGTCCCGGAATACGGACGCGGACCATTCGCACCTGCCGGTGGAGCTCACGGTCAACGGACGGGCGGTCGCGGCGCGCCCCGGGCAGACCATCCTCGAACTGGTCCGCGAACAGCGGCTGGACACGATCCCGACCCTGTGCCACGAGCCCGGGCATCCGCCGTTCGGCTCCTGCTTCCTTTGCGTGGTCGAGGTCAAGGATGCGCGCGGGCTCCTGCCCTCCTGCACGACCCGGGTCCGGGACGGAATGGAGGTCGCAACCCGCAGCGACCGGATCACGCGCGCCCGGAAGACCGCGCTTGCGCTGCTCCTTTCCGATCACTACGCCGACTGCGCGTGTCCCGGCCAGCTGGCGTGTCCGGCCGGCGTCGACGTCCAGGGATATCTGGGCCTCGCGAGGCTCGGCCACTACCGGGAGGCCCTGCGCCTGATCCGGGAGCGCAACCCCCTGCCCGTCGTCTGCGGAAGGGTGTGCGTGCGAAAGTGCGAAGCGGCGTGCCGCCGCAACCTGGTGGACGAATCCGTCGGGATCAACCAGGTGAAGCGGTTCGTCTCCGGGCATGCAGGCGTCCACCCGGAGCGGCTGTCTCCCACGGGGAAGCGCGTCGCCGTCGTGGGGGGCGGTCCGGCGGGCCTGACCTGCGCGTACTACCTGTCCCTGCAGGGCCACTCGGTCACGATCCACGAGGCGATGCCGCGTCTGGGCGGGATGCTCAGGTACGGGATTCCCGCGTACCGTCTGCCCCGGGAGGAGCTCGACGCGGACATCGACATGATCCTGGGCCTCGGTGTGGAAGTCGCCTGCAACCGAAGGCTCGGCAGGGAGTTCACGCTGCGGGGACTGCGGGAGGAGGGATTCGACGCGATCTTCCTGGCTCCGGGCGCCCCCCTCGGCAAGAAGCTGGGCATGCCGGGCGAGGATGCCCGGGGGATCGAATCGGCCCTGGATTTCCTGAGGGACACCGAGCTGCACGGGCCACGGCAGCTGCACGGAAAGGTCGTGGTGGTGGGGGGAGGGAACTCCGCCGTGGACGCCGCACGGACCGCCGTCCGCTGCGGCGCGGAGGAGGTCACTATCCTGTACCGCCGGTCCCGCAAGGAGATGCCGGCCTTCCACGAGGAAGTGGACGCGGCGGAGCAGGAAGGAGTGCGTCTTACGATGCTCGTCGCGCCGGTGGAGGCGATCCCGGACGCGGCGACCGGCCGGCTGGCGGGGATCCGGTGTGTCCGCATGGAGCTCGGCGAACCCGATCGAAGCGGGCGGCGCAGGCCCCTGCCCGTCGCGGGTTCCGAGTTCGAGGTGCCGTGCTCCTTCGCCTATTCCGCCGTCGGCCAGGAGACCGATCCGGACCTGTTCTCCAGGGAACCGGTAGATGGCCGCCCCGCCGTCGGCCCCCCGGGCACCATCGAGGCGGACGCGGCCACGATGGCGTGCCGCCTTCCGGGCGTATTCGCCGGCGGCGACGCGGTGAACGGCCCCGCCGCGGTGATCGACGCCGTCGCCCATGGGCGGCTTGCCGCCGAGGCGATCGGCGGGTACCTGCGGACCGGGGAGGTGAAGCGTCCCGACCCCGCGTTCGTCTGCCGGCGCGACGACTTCGGCCCCGTCCCGGAAACGGAGTACGAGGACGCGAAAAGAATTCCGCACCACGCGACGCCGCAGCGCCCGGCCGGGGAACGGAGGAACGACTTCCGGGAGGTGGAGGAGGGCCTTTCCGAGGAGGAGACGAGGGAGGAGGCCGCCCGGTGCATGGAGTGCGGCTGCAAGGCCCTGTATACGTGCGACCTTCGAAGGTACGCGGTCGAATACGGCGTGGATGTCGGGGGTGCGGCGGGCCATGTCCGGCGTCACAAGGCGGACGACAGCCATCCGCTGATCGCCTACGACGCCAACAAATGCATCCTGTGCGGCCGGTGCGTCCGCGCCTGCGAGGACGTCCTCGACCAGCCGGTGCTCGGCTTCGTGGGAAGGGGTTTCGACACGACGGTCATGCCCGCCATGGGACGGACGCTCGCCGAGAGCGCCTGCAACGGCTGCGGCACATGCGTCGAGTGCTGCCCCACAGGGGCCCTCACGGCCAAGCTTCCCCACGGGCGGCAGGGGCCGTGGCGGGCGACCCGGGTCCCTTCTGCGTGCGGCTTCTGCTCCCTGGCGTGCCCGTTGGACCTGCACGTGGTGACGGACGGCCTCCTGTGGGCGGCATCCCCCGTGGATGCCCTCGGCAGGAAGGGGGACCTGTGCGCCAGGGGCAGGTTCGGAACCGGTCTGCTCCAGTCCGGGAACCGGATCCGCACCCCCATGGTCCGGAAAAACGGCGAGCTGGCGCAGGCATCCTGGGAGGAGGCGTTGCGGGAGGCGGGCCGCCTCCTAACGGAGTGCCGCCGCCGGCAGGGCGCCGGAGCGATCGCCGTCCTTGCCGCCGACCGGATGACACGGGAGGAGCGCCATCTCGTCGGGCGGTTCGCCCGCGAGGGGCTGGGCGCCGGTTTCGTCGGAAGCTTCGGAGCGATGCGCCGCGGCGGGCCCCGGCGCGACCTGGACGATTTTCTCGGCCGGACCGCTTCCACCTGCCTCCTCGAAGACCTGGACGACGCGGACGGGATCGTCGTGATCGGCGCCGATCCCGGGACGACCCATCCGGTGCTCGGCACCAGGATTCGGCGGGCAGCCCGGAGGGGCGCCGCCGTCGTCGTGGTTCATTCGAGCGAGATCGACCTGGTCCGCGCGTCGACCCTTTCGCTGAATCCCCGCAGGGGAACGTCGGGGATCCTGCTTGCGGACGTCCTGCGGCGAATTCTTGCCGCTGGTGCGGTCGACGGGCGGTGGACGGGGTCCGGCGAAAGCGAACGGGAGGCGATCCGGGATCTGCTGGAAGGCGCGGCGAAGGCCGGGGTGGTCAGGGCGTGCGGCGTCGACTCCGGGAAGGCGGAGGCGTTGGCGCGCGCCGTGGCCGGCGGGAAAAAGGTGGTCGCCGTGTACGACCTGGAGGAGACGGGCGAGCGCTCGTCGGGCGACCTGGCCGTCCTGTCCCGCATCCTGGCGGCGACCGGGCACCTGGTTCCGCCCGCCGGCGGTCTCCTGCTGCTTGGAAGCGACGGAAACGCGGAACCGGCCGGTCCGGCGGTCGGGGGGGAGGCGGATCTCCCGGACGCCTTGTCCGCGGGGCGGGTCCGGGGCGCCGTGGTCATGCTCGAGGACCCGCTTTCCGATCCGGAAGGGGAGGCCCTGCTGGGGGGCCTGGAGACGCTCGTCGTCGCGGACTGCTTCTGGACGCGCACGGCGAGGGCGGCGCGGGTCGTGCTCCCCGCTTCGACCCTCGCCGAGACCGATGGTACCCTGGTGCGCTTCGACGGGACGCTTTGTCCGGTGAAAAAGGCGTGCATCCCCCCGGGCGGCCGCACGACGGCCGGGATGATCCGCGATCTCGCGGTGGAGATCGGCTGCGAGATCCCGTCGGCCCTCCCCGACGCGATACGGGAGGACCTTTTCAGAGCGCCGGCGATATCGCCCGACGACGCGGGGAAGGTCCTCTTGCCGCGGACGCTCGACATCCGGAAGATCCGCCTGTCCGGAAAAGCCGGGTTGCCGGTCCGGCGTTCCTATGCCACGATGAACGAGGCAGTCCGCAGCAGGCTGGCGGGCCGGGAAATACGGGGGGCTTTCTAGGGAAAGGAGCTGGCCGGTTGCCGGATCGATCGCTGCGGGAAGAAGAGCTTCTCGTTCGCGTCGGATGGATCGTCAAGGTCCGGTGGCTGTTCCTGGCGGTCCTCGCCGTCACCATCGTGACCGGCCGCTACGCGTTCGAAATCCTTTTCCCCATCGACAAGGTCCTGCTCGTCTGGGCCGTCATCTTCCTGTACAACGTGGGCTTCAGCCTGCATTACCGATACCGGAAGAGCGATCCGGTCCCGGACCTCACCGTCAGCCGGATCGAGACGTATCTGCAGATCGGGTTGGATCTTCTGGCCCTGACCTTCCTCATCCATTTCACCGGGGGGGGCGAAAACCCGTACATCTACTTCTACCTGTTCCATGCGATCCTGGCCAGCATGCTTCTCCCGCGCGCGGAGGTATGGTTCCTGGGATTCGTCGCCTACTGCATGTTCCTCTCGGTGGTCGCCCTTGAATACTACGAGGTCGTCCCCCACTATCCGCTGGAAGGACTGTTCACCCCCTCCCGCCACTGGAACCTCCCGTTCCTGACGGTGGTGAGCCTGGGCCTGTTGATCACGCTGGTCATCACCATCTATCTGTCCTGTTCGATAGTCAACAGCCTGAGGCTCCGCGAGAAGAACCTGTTGCTGACGCGGAACATGCTGGAGAAGAAGTCGGGGGAGCTTGCGGAGGCGAACGCGAAGCTGGTGGAACGGCAGAAGCAGCTCGTCCAGGCCGAGAAGCTCGCCTCGATGGGGCAGCTCGTCTCGGGCATCGCGCACGAGATCAACAATCCCGTCCAGTTCATCCAGGGGAACATGCAGATTCTCCGGGAGGCGGTCCGCGACATCCTGCCCGTCCTGGACGAGAAGGAGGAGAGGGACCGCGGCCTGAAGATCGCCCGGCTCCCGTACCCGTTCTTCCGGGAACAGGTCCCGGTTCTTCTCAAGGACATGGCGGACGGCGCGGTGCGCATCGGCAACATCGTCCGGGACCTTAAGACGTTCGCCCGCCGGGACGAGGGCCGGCTCGACGACAAGGTGGACTTGAACCGGGTCGTCGAAGCCGCCGCCCGGCTTGTGCACAACAAGATCAAGCGCTACAGGGTGGAGCAAAGCCTGGCGGAAGGACTGCCCTCCCTTAAGGGGAGCCTGACCCAGCTGGAGCAGGTGGTGGTCAATACGCTCATCAACGCGGCCGAGGCGGTGGAGGATCGTCCGGACGCCTGCATCCGGATCGCCACCCGGCTCGAGAACGACGGGCGGCAGGTATGCTTGTCCATCTCCGACAACGGCCCGGGGATGACCGACGAAGTCAAGGACCGGCTGTTCGACCCGTTCTTCACCACCAAGCAGCGCATCGGCGGCACCGGGCTCGGCATGTCGATCACCTACGGGATCATCAAGGAGCACGGGGGGTCGATCGAGGTCGATACCGGGCTCGGGCAGGGGACGACGTTCCATTACATCCTGCCGGTGGCAAGGAGCGCTTCGTGAACCGTATCCTGATCATCGACGACGACAAGGCCGTCCTGAACTATTTTCTGGTGATGCTGCTCCAGACGGAGCGCTTCGAGGTCGAGGCTCTCGCCGACAGCACGAAAGCGTTCGACACGATCGATTCGGGGAGATTCGACCTGTTGCTCCTGGATATGGACATGCCCGGGGTGACGGGAAAAGAGGTGCTGCAGCACGTGCAGCGAAACCATCCCGGGATGGAAGTGGTGATCATCACCGGGGTGGAGGACGTGGAGCTGGCCGTGGAGTCGATGAAGCTGGGGGCCTACGACTACCTCTGCAAGCCGGTGGACGACAGCCGTTTGCTCACCACGCTGGACCGCGCGCTGGAACGGTCCCGCTTGCGGGGGGAGATCGACAAGCTGCGGAACCGGATCAGCCTGGAGGGATTGCAGCACAAGGAAGCGTTCCGGGAGATCCTGACCCAGGACCGGAAGTTCCTGCGATCGCTCCGGAAGGTCGAGCAGATCGCGGAGAGCGACAACAACGTTCTGATCTGGGGGGAAAGCGGCACGGGGAAGGAGCTGGTGGCGAGGGCCATCCACCGCATCGGCAGGCGCCGCGACAAGCCGTTCGTCGCCGTGAACTCCGGGACGTTCGCCTCCGAACTGTTCTCCTCGGAATTCTTCGGCCACGACAAGGGGGCGTTCACCGGGGCGGCCCAGGCGAAGGCGGGATTGATCGAGGAGGCGGACGGCGGGGTTCTGTTCCTCGACGAGATCGGCGAGCTCGAGCTGCCGGTCCAGTCGAAACTCCTGAGGGTGCTGCAGAGCGGCGATTACTTCCGTCTGGGCTCCACCCGGGAACGGGGGGCCGACGTCCGGGTCATCGCCTCGACGAACAAGAACCTGGAAGCGGAGATCGAGCACGGACGGTTCCGAAGGGACCTGTATTACCGCCTCAACATCAGCTCGATCTACATGTCGCCGCTGCGGGAGCGGAAGGGGGACGTGGAGCTGCTCGCCCACCATTTCCTCGAGATCCACGCCAGGTTGAACGACAAGCCGATCGCCGGGATCTCCGACGACGTGATGAGCCTGCTGGAGGCGTACGACTACCCCGGCAATGTCCGGGAACTGGGGAACATCATCGCCAGCGCTGTGGTGCTGGAGAACGGCCGGACGCTGGGCCGGGGGAGCCTGCCGGCGTACCTTGTCAAGGCGGTCGCCCGTCCCGGACCGAACGTTCCGCGGGATGTCCGGAAAACCCTGGACGAGCTCGAGGCGGAACACATCCGGGTTGTCCTGGAACACGCGGGCGGGAACCGGACGGCGGCGGCGGCCATCCTGGGAATCTCACGGGTCGGTCTTCTCGCGAAGATGAGGAAATTCGGCATCGCCATGAAACCGCCTGGAAGGGGGGGCGGCAGGCGCCCGACCCGGGGCGGTATCGTCGGGGAGGAACCGCCGCCAGGGTAGATCGTGTGCCGCCGCCGCGGAGACCGAAGCCTTACCCGTCCGGGAAAGGCCAGATGCCTCCATTGACCTTACCCCCTTGAATCGGTCCAGGTTGTGACCGAATCCGAGGATGAGGCGGGAGCAGGCGGGGAGACCCGTGGGGGTTCGAGCGACCCGCTCCTGGAGGTTGACGTGCGTCAATGCCCCGGCACGTGGACGCGTCTACCTTGGAGGCCAAGAAAGTGCGGAGAGGAGGGGCCGTGGAGACCGTATCGTTCGCCCTGACAGCGCTCCACCTCATGGCCGCCATTGCGTGGTTGGGGGGGATGATCTTCCACATCTTCGTGCTGGACCCGGTGTTCCGCGACAACGAGGTCAGTTTCCAGAGCGCCTTCCTGCTCTCCCGGATGGAGGCGAGGTTCCGGAAACTGGTGGGTGGGTCGATCGCCGTCCTCGTCACCACCGGGGCTGCGAAGGCGTACCACCTCCTGGGCACGTGGGAGGCGCTCCCGAGCACGCCGGCGGGCCGGTACGTCCTCCTGAAGATCGGCCTCACCGGCGCCATGCTCGTCATATTCGCCGTCTGCCCGAAAACGAAGTCGTGCTCCCCGATTCCGGGGGTCTGCGAGATCGCCTCGGACGGCCTGCTGCCGGGCATGACCGGCACGATCCGGGAACGATCGAAGGTGGTCCTTCCGAAAGTGGCGCTGGCCCTCGGGCTCTGCGCGCTGGTCGCCGCGGTCGTCCTGCGTGGGTAGCGTCGGGGACCCCGGCGCATCCCGCGA
>Ga0210098_1000582_pt1 | contig 10983 bp, 10 predicted proteins | sample Joice_ThreeSqA_D_FD_184870 | JGI IMG/M metagenome (GOLD analysis project Ga0210098, IMG submission 184870) | Wetland microbial communities from San Francisco Bay, California, USA, that impact long-term carbon sequestration - Joice_ThreeSqA_D1... | ecosystem: Environmental > Aquatic > Marine >...
CTTGTTCAGATTCACAGCGGGGTTGATGTTGAAAAATTCAAGCAGGTTCCAGTTGGGGCGGTTGAAAAGAAACGGTCTTTAGGACTTAATCAGAACGGTTTGGTTGTGGGCTTCATCGGCTGGCTGCTGCCGATCAAAGGGCCCATGCATTTGCTCAAGGCCATGGAAGATGTCTGGCAGGATCATGACGATACGATTCTGGTATTTATAGGAAAGGGGGATCTGGATGTTGATTTGAGGGCTGAGGCCCTGAAAGCGGGCGCGAACGGCCGGGCAAATTTTCTGGGCTGGCGTAACGATATTGATGAGATCATGCCGATATTCGATATTTTTGTCCTGCCGTCTTTGAACGAGGGCATGGGCCGGGTGCTGGTTGAAGCCATGGCCGCCGGAAAACCTATAGTGGCCAGCAATGTCGGCGGAATCCCCGACCTTGTCAAGCATAATCACAACGGATTGCTGGTATTGCCCGGCGATGAAAAGGCTCTGGCGGCAAGCATCAAACAACTCTTAGACGATCCGGAAAAAGCAAAATTAATGGGTCTACGCGGCCGGGAGCTCTGCCATCGATTCAGCCTGGAAGGCATGGTTGTGAAATTGGATAACCTCTATGAGGGTCTGCTCAAATTTCACCACCCGCTTCAGTCGAGACACAAAGAACACAGAGAGGAAATATTTTTGCCTGATCGGGAGTTACCGATCAGGGAAACGTCTCAACCCTCCGAGCAAAAAAAATAAAAACAATTGATGCTATATTTAAGTTTGCCAGCTATTCATATAGGAAGCTGATAGCTGTAAACTTAAATTCCTTGAAGCAACGCTTCTGATGGTTTTGATTTGCCATAGACTCTCGGCAAATCAATAAAATACTGCTCTGTGATCTCAGTGTACTCGAGCGAAGCGGGTGGTTAATAATAAAATAAAATGAAAAGCTGGTTCACATATTTACGGGCGGGACTGTCGCGCAAGATGCCCGAGGACAGTATCGCCGGTATCCCTGTCCACGGCAGTCTTAAAGTCAATCTGAAAAACCTGTTCCCATATTTCAGGCGTTACTGGCGCCGGGGTATGCTGGGCTGCCTGCTTATCGCAGCCGCCACTCTATGCGCGTTTCCGCCGCCTCTGATCACCCGCTATCTGGTGGATAATGTCATTTTAGGACGCCAGGTTGGCCTTCTGACAGGAGCCATCCTGTTGCTGATCGGCTGCCTGGTGGCCGAAAAACTCGCTCGTTTGCTCGAGGATTTTTATTTTGCACGTTTTGAACAAAGTATTACCCTTGATATTCAGCAGGATTTAATTGACCGGGTGCTGCATTTTCCCAAGTCCTTTTTTGACGACAAGCAAACCGGATATCTGCAGTCACGGCTTACCGAAGATGTCGACGGGATACGCTGGTTTTTTTCCAGCACGATCGTTCATGTAATCAGCAATCTCCTGCGGTTTGTAGGCGGTGTTGTCTTTTTATTCTATCTGGAGTGGCGGCTTTCCATTGCTGTTTTGATCCTTCTGCCGGGGCTTGTGGGGATGATTCGGTATTTTTCCGGCAGGATTCATATCTTGAGTCATCAAGCCATGGAACATAAGGCTGATGTATCCGGTCATTTCCAGGAATCCCTGTCTGAGGCATCCCTTATTAAAGCGTATGCCAATGAGGATCGTGCCAGGAATCACCTGATGTCCTCATTTAGGAATGTTTTTCAGATTAACCTTGAACAAAGGGCCATCAATTCTCTGGCCGGTCTCTCTATTAACGCCATGCCGGGATTGGCGCGCATAATTTCGCTTGCGGTGGGCGCTGTTTGGGTCATCAAAGGTCAGTGGACCATCGGGTCCCTGCTGGCTTTCCAGGCCTATCTGGCCTATGTTTTCGGACCGGCCCAATTTTTGGCATCCTCCAATCTGCAATTCCAAAAAGCCCTGGCGGCCCTTGAGCGCGTATCCGCGATCTTTGACATCGCTCCGGAAGATAACCGCAAAGACGGCCGCAAGGTCGACAAATTAATGGGCGATATAGAGTTTAGGAAAGTTTCTTTTGGCTATAATGGTTATGAGCCGGTTCTAAAAGATATATCGCTTCACATTCGTCCGGGTGAACGGGTGGCGCTTGTGGGGCCCAGCGGCATCGGGAAAACAACTCTGGTGAGCTTGATATTGCGGTTTTATCAAGCAGCCGGTGGAGAGATATATTTCGACGGTCTACCGGCGTCAGATTATCATACCGATTCTTTACGACGGCGGATTGGATATGCATCTCAGCATCCTAAAGTTCTGAGCGCTACCGTATTTGAGAACCTGAGCTATGGGCATCCTCAGGCCGGTAAGGAGCAAATCCTTCAAGCTGCCAGGATATCCGCTATTCATGATGACATCGAAAAACTGCCGCAAAGCTATGAAACCGTTATTGGAGAAAAGGGCCTCACCCTGTCCGAAGGGCAAAAACAGCGGCTGTCTATAGCCCGGGCCCTGGTTAAAGACCCGGACATTCTCATCCTGGATGAGCCGACTTCCGCTCTGGACAGCATGACGGAGAAATCCATTTTTGATGCATTGCCTTCCCAGGTCAACGGTAAAACGGTGATTGTGGCCTCTCATAGAATATCGACCATTAGGCAAGCGGATCGAATTATTTTGCTAAATGCAAGTGGTGGAGCTGATATCGGAACCCACGAATCACTTCTGGAATCCAGTGATTACTACCGGTCCATGGTTGCTTATCAGAAATCAGGAAGTTAAGTGGAAGGAGTCTCTTCCAAAATTAAATCACCACCCATTCGACCTGTTACTCAGGTCTCATTCGAGTCACAGAGTTCACAGAGGTTTTAATATAGATTTTACCCTTGAAGCGTAGCTTCATGGGGTTTCGATTTGCCGCCGTCTCAGCGGCCAGGGAAATCCGCCTCAGGCGGACTCTGTGCTCTCAGTGCCTCGAGCGGCTTGTAGGGTCGTAGCTCGCAGAGCGAAGCCCTAAGCGGGTGGTTAACAACATTAAATAGATCAAGATCATGGAAGAACAAAAATACGGAGACTGGAGCTTAGAGGTTCACCAAAGACTCTCAGGCAAGCGCGTACCCATCGGAGGCTCTCTTGAGCTAACTCAGCGCTGCAACAACAGGTGCGTCCATTGTTACAACAATCTTGCTGCCGGCGATAAAGGCGCCCTGAAAAATGAGCTTACGCTGGATGAGCATTGCCGAATCATTGATGCAATCGCCGGGTTCGGCTGTCTGTGGCTGTTGTTAACCGGGGGAGAAATTTTGCTGCGTAAGGACTTCCTTGATATTTATACTTACGCCAGGCAAAAGGGGCTTTTGATTACCCTGTTTACTAACGGGACGCTGATTACTCCCGAAATTGCCGATTATCTGGCACAGTTGCCGCCTTTTTCCATTGAAATAACGCTGTATGGCAATACCGCAAAAACCTATGAGTCAATTACCGGAATACCGGGTTCCTATGGAAGGTGCCTGAGGGGCATCCACTTATTGATGGAGCGCAACCTTCCGCTCAAATTAAAGACCATGGCCATTGCTCAAAACAAACATGAAATTTTTGACATGAAGCGCTTTGTCGAAGAAGAGCTGGAGCTGGACTTTAAATTTGACGCCATGATCAATCCACGCCGGGATTGCTCCCAGAGTCCGCTTGAAGTGCGTCTAAGCCCTGAGGAAATAGTTGCCTTCGACCTTGAAGATCCTGACCGCGTTGCTGAATGGAAGCAATTCGCGGACCGGTTTAACAGGCCGGTGCTGGATCCGCAGAAAGTTGATAAGCTGTATAAATGCGGCGGCGGATTTCAGTCATTTGCCATCGACCCCTTCGGGCGGTTAGCAGCCTGTGTGCTGTCAGGCGATACCTATGATCTGCGCCAGGGAAGTTTCAAGGAGGGCTGGGAGAAACATCTGTTCAGCCTGGGACAGAAAAAAATCACCCACCGCACAAAATGTTCTGACTGCCAGATCAGGTCCATGTGCGGGATGTGCCCGGCCAACAGCGAACTGGAGTGCCGGGATGCCGAAGCCCCGGTCGACTTTTTATGTGAGGTGGCTCACCTCAGAGCCCATGTTTTAGGCCTGAAGGTAGCGCCTCACGGGGAATGTGCGTATTGTCCGGATGGAAGTAAGTATAAAGAATTAATGCAAAAAACCGAAGACCTAAAAAAGAGGTTCACTTTTTAAAACCTTTTTTCCGACAGGAGGCTCGAAGCTGTTTCAAAAATAGCAGATCACGTTCAAGGGCAAGGCATCACGCGGATTTAAAGCGGAGCGTACACGTTAGTACGTGAGTATTTAAATTCGCGTGATAACGCAGCCATTGGGCGTTAGATGCATTTTTGAAATTGCTTCTAAAAGACATGTTTCAAGAACTAGTAACAACTCTCTTAAAAGACGGCTACAAGGTAAGCTTTAACGCCCCCGGCCATAGTATGTATCCAACCATAATGGCCAATGAGTCTGTTGTGGTTGAACCGGTTGAGCCTTTGACCGTCGGCAGGGGAGATATAATTCTTTACCGTTCCAAGGGCAGTCTTTTCGCCCACCGAGTCATGGGCATTGTCAGGGATGATAAGGCAGAAGAGTTTTCCTCCCTGATCGAGGCCTTTTCTCCGGATGTCAATTGTCCCAGGGAAAACGCGCCTGATACGCTGGAACAGACTAATATCCCTCAAGACTTAAAACTTTGCGGGTCATCCGAAAAATTATTGTTTATCCTCCGCGGCGATGCGTCACGCACCTTTGATGAACCGGTTAAATCTGATCAGATTCTCGGCAAAGTCATCTCCATCGAAAGAAACGGCAACACCGTAAACCCATACAGCCTGCAGCACAAACTTAACACCTGGTTCTTTAAAACCACCCTTCGCCTAAAAAGCTTCCTGGGGATGCGCCGGACCTCTCAATGATCCCGTGTTCGATCTTCCATACACCGTTTAGGGGACGTTGTTTCCTGAGTTGAATAACTAAACCCTCTTGCCAACTTTCGACGTAGCTTTGGGCTTACCCTGGTTATTTAACCATTTTTGATATTGCCGATGTTGAAACTCCTAAAAGTCGCGCAGCTTCTGCCAGCGTCACTTCAAAGTTTTTGACGATATGATTTGCTATTAAGGCCCTTGCCCTGGAAACATGCTGTCGGCGACTTCCGGAACCTAGTTCTTTTATGTTTAAATTATCTTGCCTGCATACAGCTGCTATATATTCCTTAACATTTCGTTTACGCTCCCTTTCCGTAAACTGATATTTTACATGGATTGAAGCTTCTTTAACTATCTGCTCCACAAATTCTCCGCTTCCTAATATCCTTGCGTCAGACTTTTCGCGTTCATCTCTACGGCGCATTGATTTTACTTGAGACCACCCGCCTTTAGATCGAACCAAACCTCCTCCAACAAGTTCTGGCCGTCGACCTTTATCTACTCCCTTTTGCACATAATCGCGATAAGCCTTAATTGCCTCCCTTTTCCCTTTACCAAACCATTTCAATACATAATTGCGGTCCTGCCAGTTGTTCTTCTTTTTGCCAATCAATACGCTATGCCCACTCCACAAATACTGATCCAACTCTGCAAGATTTTGGACCAGGTTGGCCCTTAACGGATTCAGATGGATATACCGAATCAGTTCACGAAAATAGGTATCCTCTTCACATATTATTGATTTGTAGCGGTTTTGAAACAGATGCCCATGTCGTTTATGGCGGAGGTTGTAATTGATGGCATAGCCTGTCAATAGTCGGCGCATGAAATGGGCAAGACCGGCAACGGAGCTACGCAAAAGAATGTGGGCGTGATTACTCAACAATGCCCAGGCGTAAATGCCGGTTTCTGTTTCTGTCGCCAAAAGACCGAGGCGCTCTACAAAATCTTCACGATCATATTGGTTAGTGACAATGTTTTTTTTCTCAATTCCGCGTATGATAACGTGATGCAGTGTACCGGGAGCATCCAGGCGTGCCTGTCTGGGCATTTTTTGCCTCCAAATAGAAATATTACCCACCTAACATAATTATTCAACTTAGGAAACAACGTGCCCTAAATCCCTCACCGAAATATCATTCAGAAAGCTCAAAGGAAGGTATTCCTAATTCAAACCAGTAGATAACGGCATCTAAGTTTGCACAGAACGCAAGTCTAAAATTGGGCAATTTTTTCTAGCCACCGGCCCAAAAAGACATCCTCAAAGACATATGATTCCTTCTCTTTTCGGAGGATGCCTTTAGATCGAAGCGCGCCCAGGCTTTTAGACACGTTGGAAGCAGATTCCAGATTAAATTGCTGAATGGAGCCTTTGGCGGTCAACAGCCGCCCGTGGAGTTGTGCCGCAGCCCTTAACGTTTTTTGCTGATGGATTGTAAGCCCTTCCCATAGCGTTAGATATGATGGCTCCTGGCTGCGCAAAGTAATCAATAATGATTTTTCCACGTGGGTCTCTGTGATACTGGATACGGTCTGGAAATGGTCCCACAAATTAAAAGATAGCAACTGGACGTAGTGGGGTATGTTTTCACATTCGGCTAAAATTCGATTCAAGGCCCCCGGCGAGATCTTTTTCCCGGATTCGGCAAATTTGCACTGGACAAAGCGACTGAACTCTTTCTCAGGGATCTTATTCAAAGCCATGAGAGTACCCATCTGGTAAAAAGGCCGGGTTTCGTCTGAAACCATATCAATGAGCATGTGCGTTTTACTCCCGGCAAACAAATAGCTCACGTGGGTGTGGTGCTGGATAGCGGCTCTAATCTGCTTTTCTAGAATACCGCCATTTAGCCTCATGATCTCCTGAAACTCGTCGAATACCACTGCAAAACGTTTACCCTCGGACTCAGCAATTCTCTGCGGTAAGTTTAAAATCTCCTCTACCGACTCGGGTGACCCGTCTCGGGCGATATCCAGTGACAATTCCGGGTTCCCGGTCGGATCAAAACTTAATTTTGGCCTCAAGCGGGGGAAAAATTTTTTCACAAATGAGGCTGCTTGCCTGGAGATTGATTTTGATCCCCGAATGACCTTGGAGGCATATAACTCCAAAAAATCTCGCACAGAAGCCGCCCAGTATAAATCCACATCGGCAATCAGGATATCCTCTTTCTGCAGGGTGTTGAGAACGTTTCCGATCAATGATGTTTTACCGTATCTTCGGGGTGCCAGCAAAAAGATCCTGACCGGTTCCTTCAGCTTGGCCGCAAGCTCTTTTAGTTCCTTTTGTCGATCGGCAAAATCTTTGCCGGATACCACGGTACCGTACTTGAATGGGTTAGCCATAGAATCCTCTCTGTGTCGTTGTGATGCTCCAAAATTTATTTTTCTAATTGGTATTATACCGATTGGTATTATACTAAACCGCATACAAAATACAATGGTTTTATTGAATTCCTCCAATACCCCGACCGCTTGCGGCGGGGTGGTTGTTATGATGTTGAGAGGTGCAAGACCAACTGTATAAAGAGGAGGGTGAAAATCAGGTAGCCGACTTAGTCACCAAGGTCCCAAAAATCCCATAAACCGATAAGTCAACCTAAAAAGCAACTTTCTCAAAATCGGAAGGCGAGTAAAGTTATTCAAGCTAGGAAACAACGTCCCCTTCAATGGTTTCGATGGATCCGAAACCCAGAAAAACCGCAGATGGTATCGACATACTGCCTTGGAATATATTTCTGGACCGGTTGTGGGAGGGCAGATATTTTCATAAGTCAACCTAGGAAGTCCCCTAAATCCTAAGAAACTACGTCCCCTAAATCCCTAAAATTTTTCGGATCCAGATTGATTTTCTGAAGTACCCACTCTCGAACAAGCTCTGCAAATCGGACCAGTTCATCTATCTCCTGCAAATTTTTGTAGACTTCATCCCAATTCAAACCCAAGTATTCGTGAACAAGGATATTACGGAAACCAGCTATGGGTGCCAATTTTCGAGCAAATCCTTCTGGCAGTACGTTCAACTCACCCAACCTTATAATGGCTTCATAATAATCGTTGGGTTTTTGGGCCTTTTCCAATGAGATGATCCGATTGCTAATATCTATGCAACATTGCGCCGCAATTTCAAGATTGCGCTCCACAATATCACGTAAAAATACATCTTTATCAAAATCAGAGCGCGACTTATTCCTGAGAGGTTCTAATCTTGCCAAGCGTTCGTGCAGTTCGTCCAAACGCTTCTCGATACCTGTGAATTCTGGCTTCATATTCTCCTCCTCTCAAAATATCTTCCCTCTGGGATCTCAGCACCGGTAAATAATCAAAATATTGCCCCATGGTCCGCGCTTCATATTCAATCCGCTGTGCGTCGCCGCGCTGATATAGAAGTTTACCACGGCTAATGACGGCAAAAGCCAATTCAATGGGAGCGCGATTTAACAGTACGATATCTATTTTTGTTGCCGCTATTCTGCGACCCAGTTCGAATGCAAGCCGTGAACGCACATAAGGACCGGATTCCGGCCGATCCACCAGCACTCCGAGGTCGTAATCGCTAAGAGGTCCGACATGTCCCTCTACCTGTGATCCAAAAAGATAGATCAAGGAGACTTCCGGCACATGCTCCAGATTATCTATTATGGCTTTTCTCATGATCTCTAAGTTTTTGTTGCTCATCATGGCTGCTTTTTCACCTGAAAGTTCTTTTTAATCGACCACCATCAAACACTGCACCATGGCCAATTTCACCAAAGTCTACCTCTTTCAGCTGCTAAAGTCAAAAAGGAACCTCCCAGGGCAGCGATTCTCGGTGAAAGCCGTATTGAGCAATAAATGCAACTATATTGCGTTGTAACGGGCGTATTTGGAAAAAGATTGGATACGACTGCTTTTTCGGCCGCTATGAGAGCCGATAGATGATTTTGATATTGCCATCGCCGCTATAGCCATGAGCCATAAATACAGTGTCATCACAGCGAATTTGAAACATTTTGAACGAATCAAAAATCTTGAAATATTGTGACCCAAAACTAAATCTTTTAAGTTTGACATAACAATCTAAATATAATATTTATAATTACATGTATAAACGAATTTTAACTTTACCTCTGAGTAAGACTGAAACTTGTTTTCTTTGGGGACCCAGGCAAACTGGCAAAAGCACGCTGCTTAAAACCCTTTTTCCAAACGCTAAACGCTATGATCTTTTACTCTCTAATGAATATCATCGTCTTTTAACAAATCCCGGTTTGGTCAGGGAGGAGTGCCTGGCGGAAAACAGCGCCTCAATAGAAAAGAAACTGCCCGTTGTCATAGATGAAGTCCAAAAGATTCCGGCATTGCTCGATGAAGTGCACTGGCTTATCGAAAATGCCGGCATCCGGTTCATTCTGTGCGGCTCGAGCGCCAGAAAAGTTAAAAGAGGTCAGGCGAATCTACTCGGTGGACGGGCCGTTCGCTATGAACTCCGCCCGCTTGTTTACCCTGAAATTCCTGATTTTTTGCTCTCAAAAGCGCTTAATTCCGGTCTACTTCCCAGGCACTTTTTGAGTCCACATCCGCAGCGACTCATTGAATCTTATGTCGGGGATTATCTCAAAGAAGAGATCGCGGCTGAAGCACTTACCAGAAATGTTCCGGCCTTCAGCAGATTTCTTAAAATTGCAGCATTGACGAACGGAGAATTGATTAATTATCAAAATATCGCCTCGGAGTGCGGTGTAAGTGCACCAACAGTCAAAGAATATTTTCAGATTTTAGACGATACACTTATTGGCAAACAACTGCCCGCCTTTCGGAAGCGCGCTAAGAGGAGACTTATCAGTGCGCCGAAATTTTATTTTTTCGACATTGGCATTGTTGCTCATTTGACACATCGCGGAAGCGTTGAAAAAGGATCAGAGCTTTTTGGAAGGGCGCTGGAGCATTTCATTTACATGGAAATATTGGCCCATTCAAGCTATTCAGAATTAAATTACCCGATATCATATTGGAAAACCGCTTCCGGATTTGAAGTTGATTTTGTTTTAGGCGATCATGAGTTCGCCGTCGAAGTGAAGTCGGCTTCCATGGTTGGCAACCGCCATTTAAAAGGAATTAGAGCGTTTAAAGAAGAATACACTGCCCGTCACTATATCGTGGTTTCGATGGATCCGAAACCCAGAAAAACCGCAGATGGTATCGACATACTGCCTTGGAATATATTTCTGGACCGGTTGTGGGAGGGCAGATATTTTCATAAGTCAACCTAGGAAACAACGTCCTCTAAATCCTAAATATCGACCTCTAAAGAGAAGTATAGATGATATTATAGTGCGAGCAAACGGCGTAGTGTTTTTGAGACAGCCCTTTCGTCCTTTACTGTTAGTTTTCCGATTTTTTTTACAATCAACCGATTATCCAGCGTAAAAAGTTTCATGCGAACCTTTGAAGGTGCTTTCAGACCGGCTTGGCGGTTATCTGTAATAGTCGTATCAAGGGGCCAGTCAGGGTTTTTTTGACTGGTTATCATGGCCAACACCGCATGACCACTCGTCTTATTAAATTTTTCATCACTAGATAAAATTAGTGCCGGTCTGCGTTTGTTCGCCTTTATATCAGTGAAAGGAAATGGAACGACCACAACATCGAATGGCTTATAGGTCACGGTAAGCCTCCTCATCGTACTCTGACAACCATTCCGACACCAGAGTTCCTTCTAAAGCCCGGGTGAATTCAAAGTCTATGAGATTAGCTTTCCTGATAAATATTTTTTTGTCCCGGGTGGCTTCGAACACCACTGAGTCCCCGGGGTGAAGGTCCAGGATACCTCTGATTTTTTCCGGGATCGTCGTCTGGCATTTCGATGTAAGTTTGCTGGTTATTGCTGATTTCATTTGCGCTTTCCTTTTTTGCAATTTTAACCATTACGGTATTACAGTATTACTTTAGTGTCAATGCCTAAAATCATATTGGGAAGCAGCTTCCGGAGCAGAAGCTCAAAGAGTATCGAATTTGATAGCCATTCGCTTTTGATAATTGCTGGAGGAATCCGAAAGTCAACTTAGGAAACAACGTCCCCTAAATCC
>Ga0210098_1000584_pt1 | contig 10954 bp, 10 predicted proteins | sample Joice_ThreeSqA_D_FD_184870 | JGI IMG/M metagenome (GOLD analysis project Ga0210098, IMG submission 184870) | Wetland microbial communities from San Francisco Bay, California, USA, that impact long-term carbon sequestration - Joice_ThreeSqA_D1... | ecosystem: Environmental > Aquatic > Marine >...
ATGAGGAGGGCCGCCCGCCCCTCCCCGACGAGCCGTGGGAGGCGCTGCGTGCCGCCGCCGCCAGGGATGATGCCGAGATTCACTTCGGGCTGACCCAGCTTGGCCCGGTCCGAGGCGATCCGGATGTCACAGGCCATCGAGAGCTCGCAGCCCCCTCCGAGGCAGTACCCGTTGATCATCGCGATGATGGGCTTGGGAAAGTCCTCCATCAGCGAGTAGATGTTGCTCTCCTGCATCGACCGGTACTGTTCCACCGCGCCGGCGTCCTTGAACTCGGCGATGTCGGCTCCCGCGATGAAGGCGCGGTCACCGGAGCCGGTGATCACCACGACCCGCACTTCGTCGTCGTGGCGAAGCGCCTCCAGCGCCTCGAACAGCGACTCCCTGACCTCCCGGTTGAGGGCGTTCATCTTGTCCGGCCGGTTCACCGTGAGAACGCCGATCCGACCTTCCAGCTTCTCGAGCAGCAGCACTTCGCTCATCTCGCTCACCTCCGTATCACCACGTGTAGAATCCCTGTCCCGTCTTTCGTCCCAGCTTGCCTTCCTCTACCAGCCGCTCGAGCAGGGCAGGCGGGCGGAACCGCTCCCCGAGCTCCGCGTGCAGGTAGCGCGCGATTTCGAGCCGGACGTCCAGTCCGACGAGATCGGTGAGCCGCAGCGGACCCATCGGGTGCCGGTATCCGAGCTCCATGGCGCGGTCGATGTCCGGCGCGGACGCGACGCCCGACTCCAGCATGCGAATGGCCTCGAGGCCGATCGCGACCCCGAGCCGTGAGGAAGCGAAGCCGGGCGAGTCGTTGACGACGATGGGCTCCTTGCCGAGCGACTCGGCGAACTGCCTGGCCTGCTCGACGACGCGCTCGGCCGTGCGATCTCCCCTCACCACCTCCACCAGCGCCATGATGTGGACCGGGTTGAAGAAGTGGAGTCCCACCACGCGCTCGGGTCCGGGTACTCCAGCGCCGATCCGGCTGATCGAGAGGGAAGACGTGTTCGAGGCGAGGACCGCGGTGGCGCCGACGAGCGCGGCGAACTCGGACAGCACGCGGCGCTTGAGGTCCAGGTCCTCCGGCACGGCTTCGATCACGAGATCCGCTCCCGTCGCCGCTTCCGCGGGATCGCCCGTCGCGGTGAGCCGGCCGAGAGCGGCGTCACGCGTCGCTGGTTCCACCCTGGCGAGCTCGACCCCGCGCTCGAGATTGGTCCGGACGCGCTCCAGAGCGCGTTCCCGCGCCGCCGGATCCACATCGAACAGGCGTGTCTCGCAGCCCGCCATCGCCGCGACCTGCGCGATCCCGTGTCCCATGGTTCCCGCGCCGATCACCGCCACGGGGCCCCGGAGGGAGGCAAACGTGTCGCAGCTCACTCGTCCCAGCTCCGGGACCGGGGGTAGTTCCACTCTATGGGTCGGCGGCGGATGACCGCGATCGCCTCGAACCCGTGCTGCTCGGCGAGGCGGTTCGCCGCCTCGGCCATCGCGCTCACGTAGAACCTCACCTCGGTGAGCTCCCGCTCACGGGCCCAGCGGTACGCCTCGTCGAGAAGGTGACGGAGGTGTCCGTGCCCCCGGGCTTCGGGGCGCACGTACGGCGTCTGGATCCTCGCGTACTTCGGAGGCTGGAAGTAAGGGGCGTTGTCCTCCTCGAAGCACGACAGCATCCCCTCCAGGGAGCCGTCGGGGCCGGTCACGACGAACACCTCCGAGGCCTCGTCGAGGATGTGCCGCTCGAACACCGCGCGTCTCTTCCTGAGCGCATCGGGCGGCATGTTGCGGTACGCCGGATTCGCCCGGTGGACGCGAATGTAGTGCACCCACAACGCCAGGATCTCGTCCAGGTCCTCCGGCGTGGCGCGCCTCACCCGGCTACGACTGCTCATCCCCCACCACGCTTCCTCCGCGGCCGAACCGCGGTTCACGTTTCTCGACGAACGCCCGCGTTCCCTCGAGCGCGTCGGACGACCGGAAGGCGGCGTCCTGCGCGCGGACTTCGAAGTCCAGCATCTCGTCCAGGCTGGCCGACAGGGAGCGGCGAAGCGCCTCCTTCGCGAGCGACAGTGCCAGGGCCGGTTTCGCGGCCAGGCGCCCGGCGACCTCGCGGACCGCGTCCTCGAGATCCGCGTGAGGGACGACCCGGTTCACGAGCCCGATCCGCTCGGCCTCCGCCGCGTCGACCATCTCCCCCAGGAAGAACAGCTCGGCGGCGCGGCCCCGTCCCACGAGTCGGGGGACGAGCCAGCTTCCGCCCCAGTCGGGGGCCAGGCCGATCCGGTTGAACGTCTGTCCGATCAGCGCCCGGTCGGAGGCGATGCGAAGGTCGCACGCGAGGGCGAGGTTGGCCCCGCCGCCCGCTGCCGGGCCGTTCAGCGCCGCGATCACCGGTTTCGGCATCTCGAGGATCGACCGGATCACCCGGCGTCCGGCCGTGACCAGGAGATTCGCCTCGTCGTACGCCCCGCGCTCCAGGAGGTCGGCCATGTAGGAGACATCCGCTCCCGCGCAGAACGCGCGGCCTCGCCCGGTGACGACGACCACGCGGACGTCCGGCCTGCCGGCCAGCTCCTCGAGCGCTTCCGCGATCTCGTCTCGCATCGACCCGAAGAACGCGTTCAGCCGGTCCGGGCGGTTCAGCGTGACCGTACCGACAGAATCAGTAACATCTATCAAAACATGTGGTTCAGTAGTCACGCTTCATGTTCTCTATGAAGTAACGCGGCGATACCCTGGCCGACGCCGATGCACATCGTGACCAGGGCCGTATCCACTTCCCGCCGTTCCATCTCGTACACGAGTGACGTCAGGATTCGCGCCCCCGTGCAGCCCAGCGGGTGGCCGAGCGCGATCGCCCCGCCGTTCACGTTCACCCGCCCGGGGTCGAGTCCGAGCTCGCGGATGCAGGCCAGCGACTGGGCGGCGAACGCCTCGTTCAGCTCCACGAGGTCCACGTCGTCGATGTCGAGCCCGGAGCGGGCCAGGACCTTCCGGACGGCGGGCACGGGCCCGATGCCCATGCAGGAAGGATCGACGCCGGCCACGGCCGCCACGCCGATCCGGGCCAGCGGCCGCAGTCCGAGCTCGCGGGCCGCCTCCCGGCTGGCCACGAGGATCGCGGCGGCGCCGTCGTTGATGCCCGACGACGATCCCGCCGTGATCGTGCCGCCTTCCCGGAACGCCGGTCGAAGGCGAGCGAGCCCCTCCAGCGTCACTTCGGGCCGCGGGTGCTCGTCGCGCGATACGATCTCGGGCTCTCCCTTGCGGCGCGGGATCTCGACGGGGACGATCTCGGCGTCGAACAGGCCGTCCTCGATGGCCCGGGCCGCGCGGCGCTGGCTCTCGACCGCGAACGCGTCCTGGTCCTCTCGCGTGACGGCGTAGCGCTCCGCCACCACCTCCGCCGTCTCACCGAGCGAGATCGTCCACTCCGGGGGCATGAGCGGATTCGTGAACCGCCACCCGATGGTCGAGTCGGCCGAATCGGGGGCCGCGCGCACCCAGCCGGAATCCGGCTTCATGGTCACCCACGGGGCCCGCGTCATGCTCTCCACCCCACCCGAGATGAACACGTCGCCCTCGCCGCAGCGGATTGCGTGCCCCGCCGTGATCACGGACTGCAGGCCGGAGCCGCACAGGCGGTTCACGGTCTGGCCCGCCACCTCCACCGGCAGCCCGGCGAGCAGCGAGGCCATGCGCGCCACGTTGCGGTTGTCCTCGCCGGCCCCGTTCGTACAGCCCATCACGACGTCCTCGATGCGGTCCGTCGGGACGCCTGTCCGGCGCACCAGCTCGCCGATCGCGAGTGCCAGGAGATCGTCGGGGCGGACCCGCGCGAGCGCTCCTCCGTGACGCCCGACGGGAGTGCGGACGGCTCCGCAGATCAGGGCGTCCCGAGGGTCCGGCTTCCGGTCGGTCATCGATCGCTCCGTCCGATCAGTCGAGCGCCACCCACACGCTCTTGATCTGGGTGTATTCCTCGAGCGCGCGCTCACCGAGGTCGCGCCCGAATCCGGATTGCTTGAAGCCCCCGAACGGCGAGGCCGGGTCGTAGCGGTTGTAGGTGTTGACCCACACGGTCCCGGCCCGCACGCCGCGCGCGAATCGGTGCGCCTGGCCCACGTCCCGGGTCCACACGCCCGCCGCGAGGCCGTAGATCGTCCGGTTGGCCTGTTCCACCGCGTCGTCCAGGTCCTCGAACGCCATGCTGGCGAGCACCGGTCCGAAGATCTCCTCGCGCGCGATCTTCATGTCGGGTGACACATCGTCGAACACGGTGGCCTCGACGAAGTAGCCGCGTCCGTCCACCGTGGCCGGCCGGCCCCCGGTTCTCAGTGTGGCTCCCTCGGAGATCCCGGCCTCGATGTAGGACAGAACCCGCTGGTGCTGCTCCCTGGACACGATGGCGCCGAGTCGGGTCTTCGGGTGGGTCGGGTCGCCGACCGTCATCGAGGCGGCCCGTTCGGTGAGCCGCTCCATGAACTCGTCCTTGACCGAGGACTGGACGAGCAGCCGGGAACCGGCCGCGCACACCTCGCCCTTGCCATAGAAGATCCCGGTCGTGACGCCGCGCGCCGCCGCCTCCAGGTCGGCATCGGCGAACACCACGTTGGGCGACTTCCCGCCCAGCTCCAGGGACACCTTCTTGAGGCTCCCGGCCGCCGTCCGCATCACGATGCGCCCCGTTTCGGTGGATCCGGTGAACGCGATCTTGTCGATCCCCGGGTGCTCCACCATGGCCTGCCCGGTGACCGGACCCCGCCCCGGGATCACGTTGACGATGCCGGGCGGGAAGCCCGCCTCCAGAGCGAGCTCGCCGAGCAGCAGGGCGGTGAGAGGCGTTTCCTCCGCCGGCTTCAGGATGACGGCGTTCCCGCACGCCAATGCGGGCGCCAGCTTCCACGACGCGATGTTCAGAGGGAAGTTCCAGGGGACGATCGCGCCGATCACGCCGATCGGCTCGCGCAGCGTGTAGTTGAGAAACGGTCCCGACACCGGGATCACGTCGCCGGACAGCTTGTCGGCCCACCCGGCGAAGTACCGGAAGTTGGCGACGACGAACGGCAGGTCGACCTTGGCCGACTCGAAGGACGGCTTCCCGTTGTCCCGCGTCTCGATCTCCGCGATGAAGGAGAGGTTCTCCTCCACCAGGTCCGCCAGCCTCCACAACAGGGCGGCGCGCCGGTGCGGATCCATGTCGCGCCACGCGGGGTCCTCGAAGGCCTCGCGCGCGGAACGGACGGCGGCGTCCACCTCCTCCGGCCCCGCTTCCTCGATCTCGGCGATCACTTCCTCGGTGGCCGGGTTCACGGTGGGGAAGCGGTCGCTTCCGTCCACCCATTCGCCACCGATCCACAATCTGGTCCGCAGCTCCATGACTACCTTTCGGGGGGATTCGGCGTTTGCGGATGGAGGCCGTCACCCGACCCGGCGACATGGCGCGGGCCGGGCTCGGCCGATGCGATCAGGTGCCCGTGAATTCCGGCTTCCGCTTCTCCACGTAGGCGTCCAGCCCCTCGCGGGCGTCCGCTCCCTGGAACAGCAGCTGCTGCAGCTCGCGCTCGATCGCAAGCCCCTCGGAAAACGGAACCTCCACTCCGCTGCACACCGCGCGCTTGATGCGCCCCACGGCCCGGGAGGCCTTGTTGGGCGGCACGAACTGACGGGCGTACTCCATCACCGAGTCGAAGAAGCCCTCCGCCTCGAAGATCTTGTTGACGAGCCCCAGCTCCAGGGCCGTATCGAAATCGAACGTGGTCCCTTCCACCATCAGCTCGATCGCCTTCGACTTCCCGAGCAGTCGTCCGAGGCGCTGCGTGCCGCCGGTTCCCGGGAGGACGCCCAGCGTGACTTCGGGAAGGCCGATCTTGCCGCCGCCCGCCTTGGCGATCCGAAGGTCGCAAGCCAGGGCGATCTCCAGACCGCCGCCCACCGTGTGCCCGTTGAGCGCCCCGATCACCAGCTTCGGCGTCTGCTCGAGCCGGGTCAGGGTCTCATTGGCGTGCAGGCAGAAGTAGTACTTGAAGTAGGGATCGGAGGTCTGGAGCATCTGGATGTTGGCGCCGGCCGAGAAGAACTTCTCGCCCGCGCCCCGGATCACCAGGACGTGCACCGCCTCGTCGAATCGGGCCGCGACGATCACCTCGTCGAGTTCCCGCATCATCTCGTGCGTGTAGGTGTTCGCGGGCGGATCGTCCATCGTGATCACCGCCACGCCGTCCACGACCTCGTATCGAATCAGCTTGTCCGCCATTTCGTGCGTCTCTCCGTTCAGTGGGATGCCGTCCTTCTCGCAACATTCCAACCTAGCTAGTGATGTGGCGCAGCCACAATCGGACGCGGCCGGCGTCGCCGGGCGCAGCGCGTCTTGGTAAGCGCGGGCGCGGGCGCTAGGTTTGCGTGTCACGAGCACCCGCCCGGCACCGCGCGCCCCGTTCGGGCGCACCCCGGCCGATGAGAACGCGGCCGTCGCGGGTATCCTCGAGGCCGACCTGCTAGCGAACCCGATGCTGGCGCGCTTCGCCGCGCACCGGGCGGCGTTCCTCTCACCGCCCGCGCGTCGAGCCTGCCGGGGAGTGAACCGACCGTGTCCGAAGTGATCAATACCCTGGGGATCATCGCCGTCTCGATCCTGGTGGTCGGGGCGCTGGCGTATGCCGTCCTCCGGCACCTGCCGCACAGCCGGAGCATGGGGGGTGTCCTGCTGGACCGCGCCACCTCCAAGGGAGCCGGCTACCTGTCCGCGCCCGACCGGCACGACCTCGAGGGCCGCATCGGGAAGGCGCTCACCGATCTCCGGCCCTCCGGCACGGTGTCGATCGACGGCGAGCGAGTCGACGTCGTGACGGAGGGACCGTGGGTGGAGAAGGGAGACATGGTGGTCGTTCTGCGCGCGGAGAGCTACCGCCACGTGGTCCGCGCGGCGGAACCGGACGAGGCCGAGGGCAAAGCGGTGGCTCCGGAGGAGCATGGAGATTCGGCGGATCCGGCCGGTACGGCCTGATCCTGGACGCAGTCCGGCTGCGAATGAATCCGTGGACCGGGTGTACGTACTACGGCGGATGAAACCAATCCGAGCCCGCGGTGGAACCAGGCGGGCCACAAGCAACGGGAGTTGAAGCCATGACCGAGAGCACAGCGGTGGGGGCGATTCTGGTCGTATTTCTCGCATTCTTCCTGTTGATGGTCATTACCTGGGCGGTACCGGTTCGACTGTGGATCGAGGCGTTCGCCAGTGGAGTGCACGTCGGACTGGGCAGCCTGATCGGAATGCGCCTCCGGAAGGTGAATCCGGCCGGCATCATCCGTCCCCTGATCGCGGCCACGAAGGCCGGGCTCAGCCTGGACGTGAACGAGCTGGAGGCGCACTACCTGGCCGGCGGCGATGTCGCGCGCGTGGGCAACGCCCTGATCTCGGCCGACAAGGCGAACATCGATCTCGGATTCGAGCAGGCCGCGGCGATTGACCTGGCCGGCCGCGACGTGCTCGAGGCGGTCCAGGTGTCCGTGAACCCGAAGGTGATCAACACGCCGAAGGTGGCCGCGATGGCGAAGGACGGCATCCAGTTGATCGCGATCGCCAGGGTCACGGTACGCGCGAACATCAACCGGCTCGTCGGTGGAGCGGGCGAGGAGACGATCCTGGCCCGGGTCGGCGAGGGAATCGTGAGCACGATCGGCTCGGCGGACTCGCACAAGGCCGTGCTGGAGAACCCGGACAAGATCTCGAAGACCGTGCTCGCCAAGGGACTGGACAGCGGCACCGCTTTCGAGATCCTCTCGATCGACATCGCGGACGTGGACGTCGGCAAGAACATCGGAGCCGAGCTCCAGATCGACCAGGCGGAGGCGGACAAGCAGATCGCACAGGCGAAGGCGGAAGAGCGACGGGCCCTGGCCGTGGCCACGGAGCAGGAGAACCGGGCGCGCGTCGAGCAGATGCGGGCGGAGGTCGTCAAGGCCGAAGCCGAGATACCCCTCGCCATGGCAGAGGCCTTCCGTTCGGGATCGCTCGGCGTGATGGACTACATGCGGTTCCGGAACATGGAGTCGGACACTCGCATGCGCGACTCCATCGCGGGGACGAAGGAAGAGGCGGAGATCTGACATGGAGCAGTTCTTCGTCATCATCGCGGTGATCGTCTTCATCATGTTCCGGGGGGCGGCTGGAAGCCGGCGCCGTCTTCCGGGTCGGGACCCGTACGAAGTCGGGTCCCCGGGCGGCGGTCCGATCGACGTGGTCGGCACCTCGCGGCAGAAGTCCCTCGAAGCCCAGCAGAGGGCGATCGAAGCGCTGCGGCGATGGGAAGAGAAGCAGGGGCTGTCGGGCGGAGCCGCCGGCTCCGGCGGCTCGACCGTGGCTCCGACGGTTCCCTCGACCGCGAGGACCCGGGTCGCCCGTCCGGCCAACCTCTCCGGTCGGACGACCGCGGGGAGGAAGCGCCGGGAGGCCTACGCCGAGATCGCCCGGATGCTCGATCCGGCGGAGCTCGGGGCCGAGGCGCCGCGGGGCGCACGCCGTTTCGAGGTCAAGAACTCCCGGGAGGACGTGCCGGCCGCCGCCGAGTCCCCGCCGTCCTGGGACGCCACGGAGGTGCGGGCCCCGCGCGTCCGGCCCGCGGCGACGGAGGGATCGCCATCCGAGCGTCGGCCGGCGGATGCGTCTGGCCGCTCCGGCCGCGGGAAGCGAGGCTCATCCGCGGGTGAAGCGCTGGCGAGGCTCGAGGGCCTTCCGCTGGCGGCGCGTGCGGTGGTGTACGCCGAGATTCTGGGACCGCCCCGCTCGGCTTCCTGAACTTCCGCGCGGAGGCGGTTTCGCGGGTGCTCGCGAGCCGCCGCCGCCCTCCGCGACTCTGGCGGCCCCATCCGCGGTGTGAAATATTGTCTCACATTCGGATCCGCGTGGGTCCGCTCTGAAGGGCCACATTCCGGGCAGCGGTGCCGCCGCGGGCGTCCCGCTCGATCATCCCCAACCCACGAGCCGACTTGGGTAGCAAGGGAAGTGCACCGTCCAGCGACATCGGCACCCGTCTCGGCGCCCTGTGCGAGACGGGGAGCGCGATCCTGGAGGCTCCTGACCTCCAGGAGATCCTGTCCATCGTGACCGAGCGCACTCGCGTCCTGTTCGGCGGATCGGGCGCGGCCGTCACGTTCTACGACGCGGACGCGATGGAGCTGTTCGTGGCGGGGGCGAGCGGCTCGCTGGAAGGTATCAGGGGGGCCCGGTATCCCATCGAAGGCACGCTGAGCCACGTCGCGATCCGCGAGAGCCGGGCCGTCATCGACAATGACGTTCCCGACGAGCCCTTCTACGAGGCGCTGGTCCTCGACCCCGGCGAGCCCCGCACCGTGCTGGCCGCGCCGCTGCGTCAGCGGTCCGGCTCCCTCGGCACGCTGATCGTGGTGGGCCGGCCGGCTCCCGGATTCCTGACCGAGGGGGCGGACCTCCTGTACGCGTTCGGCCATCTGGCAGGTCTCGCGATTCAGAACGCGAGGCTCCTGGAGGCGGAGACGGCCCGGGCGGAGCTCTCGGACAGCCTGCGAGCCGAGAGCGAAGACCACATCACGATACTCGAGGATCTGCACGCGGCGGAGGTGGCCGTGGCGTCGGATCTCGAGCTCGACGCCGTCCTCCAGACCGTGGCCGACCGGGCCCGGAATCTCACCAGCGCGGAATACGGCGCGATGGGAGTCCTGGGGCCCGAGGGGAAGGAGCTCGAGCTGTTCATCACGAGCGGGATCGATGAGGAGCAGCGGCGCAAGATGGGCGGGCTCCCGAAGGGACTCGGTCTGCTGGGGGCCGTGACCCACGCCAGGGCCCCGATTCGCGTCAGGGACCTCGCGGCGGATCCACGGGCGGTAGGGATGCCCGGCGTGCACCCCGGCATGCGGTCGTTCCTGGGCGTGCCGATCCGGATCGGCGAGCGTGCGTACGGAAACCTCTACCTGACGAACAAGGAGGGCGGGGAGGAGTTCACCGAGCGCGACGAGACGATCGTGAGCATGCTGGCGGCCCAGGCGGCGGTGTCGATCGAGAACGCACGGCAGTTCAAGACGCTGCAGCGGCTCCTGGACGAGCTCCGGCAGACTCAGCAGCAGCGGGATCGGTTCTACGCCTTCGTGAACCACGATCTGCGCAACGCGTGCAGCGGAGTCCTGATGTGGTCGGAGCGGCTCCTCGCCGAGACCACGGGTGAAGCGCGGGACATCCCGGAGAAGATCCGGCGCGGCAGCCAGCACGCGATGCGGCTGGTCCAGGACGTCCTCGACCTGGAGAGCCTGTCGCAGGGGCGGCTCGAGACGTGGCCCCGCATGATCGTCGTCAACGACCTGCTGCAGGCGGCGATGGACGGCATCCACCCCGAAGCCGAACAGAAGACGATGAAGCTCCGACTGAAGAGGAACCGGAGCAACCTGCGCATGGTGGCGGATCCGGACCGGGTGCTCCAGATCGTGACCAACCTGCTCAGCAACGCGATCAAGTACGCGCCGGAGGGGACCGACGTCCACCTGGCCGCCGACCTCAGGCGTGAAGGACCCGGCGAGCCGTTCGACGCCGAGCGCTGGATCGCGATCGGCGTGACGGACCACGGCCCGGGGATCGCCGCGGCGGATCAGGAGAGGATCTTCGGCGAGTACCAGAAGGGTGGCGCCGGCCGCAGACAGAGGGGAGGCATGGGGATCGGCCTGACGCTGTCGCGCCGCCTCGCGGAGTACATGGGCGGCGCCCTCACCCTGGAATCAACTCCGGGCGAGGGCGCGACCTTCACGCTCTGGATGCCTCACGGACGGGAGCCGGAGCAGCGCAGCGGCTGGATCGGCTGACCTGCACCCGATCCGTCCGTCAAATCCTGAGCGCCACGTGGTGCGGCTCGGGCAGGATCCCCTGCTCGCGGTACCTCTTCAACTTGCGGTACAGCGTCCGCCGGCTGATGCCGAGCGCTTCGGCCGCCGAGCTCTGGTG
>Ga0210098_1000585_pt1 | contig 10945 bp, 11 predicted proteins | sample Joice_ThreeSqA_D_FD_184870 | JGI IMG/M metagenome (GOLD analysis project Ga0210098, IMG submission 184870) | Wetland microbial communities from San Francisco Bay, California, USA, that impact long-term carbon sequestration - Joice_ThreeSqA_D1... | ecosystem: Environmental > Aquatic > Marine >...
AAGTCACGGAGGAGGCGCCCGAATGAACCTGGTTCCGATGGTGGTCGAGCAGACCAGCCGAGGCGAGCGCGCCTACGACATCTATTCCCGGCTCCTCAAGGACCGGATCGTCTTCATCGGCAGCCCGATCGACGACGACGTCGCCAACCTGGTGATCGCACAGCTCCTGTTCCTCGAGGCGGAGGACCCGGACAAGGACATCAACCTCTACATCAACTCCCCGGGGGGTGTCGTGACCGCCGGGATGGCGATCTACGACACGATGCAGTTCATCAAGCCTTCGGTGGCGGCCGTCTGCCTCGGGCAGGCCGCGTCGATGGCGGCGGTCCTGCTCGCCGGGGGGGAGCACGGGAAGCGGACGGCCCTCCCCAACGCCCGGATCCTCATCCACCAGCCGATGGGCGGAACGCGCGGCCAGGCGACGGACATCAAGATCCAGGCGGAAGAGATCCTCCGCATGCGGGAGCACCTGAACGGGATCCTCTCGAAACACACGGGACAGCCGCTGGAACGGATCTCAACGGATACCGAGAGGGATTACTACATGTCGGCGGAGCAGGCGAAAACGTATGGTATCATTGACCAGGTGGTCGCGAAGCGCGTGGCGATACCAAAACCCCTGGTGGACTGACGGAGGACCCCTTGACCCGGAAATTCAACGACAAGGCGAACCTGCTGGTCTGCTCCTTCTGCGGAAAGGCGCAGAACGAGGTTCGCAAGCTCATCGCGGGGCCCACGGTCTACATCTGCGACGAGTGCGTCGAGCTGTGCAACGACATCATCTCCGAGGAGTACGAATCCGAGGGGAACCTCGAGGAGAAGCGCCGCCGCCTCCCGAAGCCCGCCGAGATCAAGAAGACGCTCGACGATTACGTGATCGGCCAGGAGCGCGCGAAGAAGATCCTCTCCGTTGCCGTGTACAACCATTACAAGCGCATCGAGGCGCGCAAGGGCGACGGCGTCGAGCTGCAGAAGTCGAACATCCTCCTGCTCGGCCCCACCGGCAGCGGAAAGACGCTCCTCGCCCAGACGCTCGCGCGCATCCTCAACGTGCCGTTCACCATCGCGGACGCCACCACCCTCACGGAGGCGGGGTACGTCGGCGAGGACGTCGAGAACATCATCCTCGCGCTGCTGCAGACCGCCGACTACGACGTCGAGAAGGCGCAGCGGGGGATCGTCTACATCGACGAGATCGACAAGATCGCCCGGAAGTCGGAAAACCCGTCGATCACCCGGGACGTATCGGGCGAGGGGGTGCAGCAGGCCCTCCTCAAGATCCTCGAGGGGACGATCGCCAACGTCCCGCCCAAGGGCGGGCGGAAGCACCCGCAGCAGGAGTTCATCAAGATCGACACGACGAACATCCTGTTCATCTGCGGGGGGGCCTTCGTCGGGCTGGAGGGTATCGTCGAGCGCAGGACGTCGATGAAGACGATGGGGTTCGCCGCGGAGATCGTCTCCCGGTCGGAGCGCAACGTGGGGAAGCTCCTCGAGCTCACCCAGCCGGAGGACATGATCCGGTACGGCCTCATCCCCGAGTTCGTCGGGCGCCTTCCGGTGCTGGCCACGCTGCATGAACTTTCCGAGGAGGCGCTCGTGGAGATCCTCACCCGGCCGAAAAACGCCCTGGTCCGCCAGTACCAGCGCCTGTTCGACTTCGAGAACGTGAAGCTCGAGTTCACCGACGAGGCGCTGCACGCGGTTTCCCAGCAGGCGATCGAGCGGAAGGCCGGGGCGCGGGGCCTGCGTTCCATCCTCGAGCACATCATGCTCGACGTGATGTACGAGATCCCGTCCCAGAGCAACATCCGCAAGTGCATCGTCACCGAGGAAGTGGTCCGCGGGCGGGGGAGCGTCCAGCCCGAGATCGTGGAAGGGAAGCAAGCGGAGCTCGCCTGAAAACTATGGGAGAGGGAGGGTCCATGGCAGACCGCAAGAAGATCCTCCCGCTGCTTCCCCTGCGGGACATCGTCGTCTTCCCCGGCATGGTGGTCCCCCTGTTCGTCGGGCGGGACAAATCCGTCGCGGCCCTCGAGGCGGCCCTTTCCTTCGACCGCCTGATCTTCCTCTCCTCCCAGATCGACCCGTCCACGAACGAGCCGGATGAGGACGAGATCCACCGGGTCGGCACGATCAGCCACGTCATCCAGATGCTCAAGCTCCCCGACGGCACCGTCAAGGTGCTGGTGGAGGGGCGCCTGCGCGCGAAGATCGTCCATTACCTCCCGAACGACCGGTACTTCCAGGTGAGCGCCGAGGAGTCGATCCCCGCGCCGTTCACCGGTCCGGCGGCCGAGGCGATGATCCGCAACGTCCACGCATCCTTCGATAACTTCTCCAAGCTCAGCAAGAAGATCCCGCAGGACCTCGCGACCCAGGTCTCCGGGGTCGACGACCCGGCGCGCCTGGCCGACACCCTCGCGGCACAGCTTCCCGTCAAGGTCTCGGAGAAGCAGGCGGTGCTGGAGCTCGAGACCGACGCGGAACGGCTCGAGAAGCTGCTGCTGCTGATGGAGTCCGAGGTCGAGGTCCTCGAAATCGAGCGGAGGATCCGCGGCCGCGTCAAGAAGCAGATGGAGAAGAGCCAGCGCGAGTTCTACCTGAACGAGCAGATGCGCGCGATCCAGAAGGAGCTTGGGCAGGGCGAGGAAGGCCGGACCGAGCTCGACGAGCTCGAGGAGAAGATCAAGAAGCGCGGGATGGGCAAGGAGGCGAACCAGAAGGCGCAGAAGGAGATCAAGAAGCTGCGGATGATGTCGCCCATGTCCGCCGAGGCGACCGTCAGCCGGAACTACATCGACTGGCTCATCTCCATCCCGTGGCAGGAGCGGACCGAGGACAAGCTCGACATCTCCGAGGCCGAGCGGATCCTCGACGAGGACCATTACGGGCTGGAGAAGGTCAAGGAGCGGATCCTCGAATACCTCGCCGTCCGCAAGCTCGTCTCGAAGCTGAAGGGCCCGATCCTGTGCTTCGTCGGGCCGCCGGGCGTGGGGAAGACGTCGCTCGCCCGCTCCATCGCGCGGGCGATGGGCCGGAAGTTCGTCCGGATGTCGCTGGGCGGGGTGCGGGACGAAGCGGAGATCCGCGGACACCGCCGCACCTACATCGGGGCGATGCCCGGGAAGATCATGCAGCAGATCAAGAAGGCGGGCACGGTCAACCCCGTCTTCCTGCTCGACGAGGTGGACAAGATGTCGGCGGACTTCCGCGGCGACCCGTCGTCGGCGCTGCTGGAGGTCCTCGATCCCGAGCAGAACAGCACCTTCAACGACCACTACCTCGACGTGGACTACGACCTTTCCGACGTCTTCTTCGTCACCACCGCGAACATGCTCCACGGGATCCCGGGGCCGCTCCAGGACCGGATGGAGATCATCCGTCTCCACGGGTACACGGAGGTGGAGAAGCTCCACATCGCCCGGGGGTACCTCGTCCCGAAGAAGGTCGAGGAGCACGGGCTCTCGAAGGAGAAGGTGATCTTCAGCGACATGGCGGTCCTCCAGATCATCCGGTTCTACACGCGCGAGGCGGGGGTGCGCAGCCTGGAGCGGGAGATCGCCTCCGTCTGCCGCAAGATCGCGCGGGAAGTGGTGAAGGATCCGGCGAAGGAACGGATCACGGTGACGCCGAAGGCGGTGCGACGCTACCTGGGGGTCACGCGGTACCGGTACGGCGAGGCGGAAGAGAAGCAGTCGATCGGGGTGGCGACCGGACTCGCGTGGACCGAGGTGGGCGGGGAGCTGCTGCTGATCGAGGTCGCCATCATGCCGGGGAAGGGTAACGTCAAGGTCACGGGGAAGCTGGGCGAGGTGATGCAGGAGTCCGCCTCGGCGGCGCTGGCGTACATCCGGACCCGAGCAGAGCTGATGGGCCTCGAGAAGGATTTCTACCAGAGGAACGACATCCACATCCACGTGCCGGAGGGGGCCACGCCAAAGGACGGCCCCTCGGCCGGGATCACGATGGCGACGGCGCTCGCATCGGCGCTGCTCCGGGTTCCGGCGCGCAACGACCTGGCGATGACCGGGGAGATCACGCTGCGCGGGCGCGTGCTGCCGATCGGCGGGGTGAAGGAGAAGCTGCTGGCGGCGCACCGCGGCGGTATCAAGACCGTCATCCTTCCGCACGAAAACGAGAAGGACCTGGCGGAGGTCCCGGCGAAGATCAAGAACAGCCTGAAATTCCATTTCGTCCAGCATATGGACGAGGTGATCGCGCTCGCGATCGACCTGCCGAAGGAGCGGGCGTTGCCCCCGGTCGAGGAGGGGACCCCCCCGGCGGTTCCCCCGCGTGGCGGCGCGGCGGAAGGGGACGTTGTAACGCATTGATTGCGGGCGCTTGCTATCCCTTTACGATAAGCGCGCCCGCCGATTTGGCGATCGCTTCGGCCTCCTCCCTCCCGAACAGATCCGGGAGCGGAAGGAGGCCGGTCGCTTTACGGGGCCGTGCGGCGAGGCGGGCCGCCGTCTCGGCCAGGAGCGCCGCGGCGAGGATCCCCCTCGGGTCCTCCGCCCGGGCGAACCGGCCTCCCGCGGCGATGCCGGCGACCACGGCCGGAGTGCCTGCGGGCTCCACCATCCAGCCGCGCGTCCACAGCAGCATCGCCGCCGAAAATTCCTTTCCGACGGCGCCGAGTTTCCCCACCGTGCCCACGATCCTCTTCAACCGGTTCCCCGCCTTCCCCTCCGGCACGCCGATCCGCGACCCGTCCGGCAGCGAGAAATAGCGCCCCGCCGGCGCCCCCGCGGGGACCGTCGCGGCGCCGGTGACCTCCTTCGCCAACCCGCGCAGGAACCCGTACCCGCCGAACCGGGCCGGCGAGAAGAACAGGTAGCGCTCCACCGGAGAGAGCGGGGAAGGATGCGCGGACCGGTCGCTCGAGCGCAGGAAGTGCGCCGCGAGCAGCTCCGTCCACCCGGGCATCATCCCGCAACCGACTATGGCGGGAGCTCCCGCGCTCCGGAACGCGCCGTCGATCTCGCGCCGGTCTTCCGCCGCGAGCGTCCCCTCCCCGATCGAGGCCGCGGCGATCCCGGCGGACGCGCACGTGAGCAGCACCGTTTTCTCGTACTCCGCCGAAGGCCCCACCGCGCTGGCCACCGCGTCGGTCCCCTCGAGGAGGCGGGACAGCTCCAGCGGCCTCCCGACGTCCGCCATCGCCCATCGGCACTTCGGGGAGAGGGCCTTCGCCAGCCGCTTCGCGTCGCGGATGTCGTAGTCGACGAGGATCAGCTCGCCGACGTCGTCGCGGCGGGCGAGCAGGACGGAGGCCGCCCGTCCGATGAAACCCGCCGCGCCGAGGAGGACGATCTTCATCGCCGCATCATACCAAAGTTGACAGTGGAGACGGGCGCCTGCTACGGTGTTTCTTCGCGCGGAGGGATCCGGGCGGGCGGATAGCTCAGCTGGTAGAGCATCGCCCTTACAAGGCGAGGGTCGCAGGTTCGAGTCCTGTTCCGCCTACCAGAAAGAAAACAGGGGGTTACGGCGAAAACCGTAGCCCCCTATTTGTTGGAAATTCCGGTTGCACACCGCTCTGCATACCATCAAGCGAAATATTAGCCCTTCCCGTCGCATCGCAATACACCGCATCCATGGTGCGTAGCACGCACTATTGAGGGGGCCGTGCGGCACTCCTGGGGCGCCTGTTCGCACTTGTCGCACGAAACATATACGAATGTCGTATTCGTACAATGTTGCACTATCATTACAATTTTGTGTCTCCCACCGCGAGACAGCGGACCGATTGCGTTGATATTCCAATGGATCTGCAACGGTGCGATATTTGCAGATAATTCGCTCATTCGGAATAAGGGCCTGTACCCGAACCTGCTGATGTGGGAGGAAGATCGTATGATCCTATTGTTATTTCCGATTGCAGGAGTGGTCATCGGTGTTATTGCCGTCGGAACATCCACCTCCATCATCTCCAACTCGGAGGCATTGGTGCTCATTGGAATATCGATAATTGGTGGTGCCATTTTTTTGCGACACAAGAAAGGTAAGCACTCCTCGCTCCGGTGATCCACTCCGGTACGATCCACGCTATACCGGTATCACCCCAATTCGTTATATAGTTTTGCTATTTCGTATTCAAGTTCTTCACGTGATTTACTCATTTTGTTTCCCCACCATGCTGACTATGCCGTTTCGGTTGCGCCCTTCACGATCCTGCCCATGACGTTCGCGCCCCGCTTCAATAGCTCATCCCGAATGTGCGCGTACCGTTGCAGTTATGGATATGGATATAACACAACTACGACATGGACGGCGTAGAAACGACAAGGGGGCCGATCGGCCCCCCGTTGTCGATAGGGTAGCGGCGTGGACTATGGGCCCTTGCCTACCTTCCGCATGACTTCGGCACCGCGGCGCAACCCGGTAAGATATGCGAGTAGACGGAAGTTCCCCGCTTGCGGGTTCTTCCATTGGTAAGCAGGGGGTATGAGATGAAAGTTGCCATTGGCCTGTTCGTCGTCTTTTTGGTTGCAGCGCAGGGATGCGGGCCGACACGGGTACTCTACAAACCCGACGTGGATCAAGCGCAGATCGATACAGACAGGGAACAGTGCACGGAGCAAGCGCGGTTCTACACAGGGAGCGGGCCCCTGATCGGGGCCAGAAGAAGTACAGCGTATCAATATTTTGACGATTGCATGACGGCAAAGGGGTACAAATGGGTCATTGAGAAAGATGTTCCCAAACAGAACGGGCAATAGGTTCCCCTTTTCTTATGCCGTCCCCCATCGTATGGTATCGATGCAGTTATATTTGGTTTGCTGGCCCTACGCTTCAAGGCGAAAGGGGGGACTCTTTGGCAAAGTCGCTGGAGTGAATCCCTTGATGCCGGCGAATGTGAAAGTTCCCTCCCTGTCCCCCTTGACCGTACACCCGGATGCCGTTGAAGAGGCATCTTCCCGCTCAAGCCGCTTGATCTGGCTTCAGGGTCGCCGCGGGAAGCGTACGGAGGCACGCCATGCCATCTGAAGTGCCCGATTCCGACGTTACCCGCGCCGCCGCCGGTGCGGGGGATATCGTCTCCGAGGTCCGCAGCGATGCGGTGCTGCTCAAGGCGGAGGCCCTGCAGAGCGCGATATTCAACAGCGCCAACTTCTCGAGCATCGCCACCGACGCGAAGGGCGTCATCCAGATCTTCAACGTCGGCGCGGAGCGCATGCTGGGATACACGGCTGCCGAAGTGATGAACAAGGTCACGCCGGCCGACATCTCCGACCCCCAGGAAGTGATCGCGCGCCAATGAGTTGAGCTCCGAGATCGGAACCCCGATCACCCCGGGCTTCGAGGCATTGGTGTTCAAGGCCTCGCGCGGCATCGAGGATATCTACGAGCTGACCTACATCCGAAAGGATGGCAGCCGCTTCCCGGCGGTCGTATCGGTCACGGCGCTGCGCGACGCGCAGGACGCCATCATCGGCTACCTGCTGATCGGCACCGACAACACCGCGCGCAAGCAGGTCGAAGCGGAGCAGAAGCAGCTCGCCCAGCGCCTTCGCGACCATCAGTTCTACACGCGCTCCCTGTTCGAATCCAACATCGACGCGCTGGTTACCACCGATCCGTCCGGCATCATCACCGACGTCAACAAACAGATGGAGGCGGTGGGCACCCTCGCGGGTGGGATCGCGCACGATTTCAACAACGTGTTGACCGTTATCCTCGGGTTTGGGGAATTGCTCAAGCTCCGGAAACTCCTCCGGAAGGTCGTAAGAGAGGACATCCGTATCCGTACAACCCTCGCGGAAAAGGTGCCGACGATCCGGGCCGACCAGGGGCAGGTGGAGCAGGTCCTGATAAACCTGGCCCTTAACGCACGGGATGCCATGCCGGGAGGGGGGCAACTCCTGGTCGAAACGCAGGAGGAATGGATAGACGAGGAATACGTGAAGCAGTATCCGTACATGAAGCCGGGCCGGTATGCGGTGCTCTCGGTGAGCGACACGGGAATCGGGATGGACGAGGGGACCAGGGACCGCATCTTCGAGCCGTTTTTCACGACGAAAGGGCCGGATAAGGGAACGGGTCTTGGGCTGGCTGTTGTTTACGGGGTCGTGAAGCAGCACAACGGGTTCATTCACATCTACAGCGAGCCGGGAAAAGGGACGACGTTCCGGATCTATTTCCCGGCGGTGGACGTTCCTCCGGATTCGAAAAGTGTTGTCGCCCGGCCGGTCATCCGCGGGGGGAGCGAAACGGTCCTGCTGGCGGAAGACACCGAATCCGTGCGGCATCTTGCGGAACAGACGCTGATCGCCCACGGGTACCGGGTACTGTCCGCTTGCGACGGAGAGGAGGCGGTCGACATCTTCCGCCGGCACGGGAAAGAAATCGCGATCGTCGTTCTCGACATGGTCATGCCGAATATGGGCGGGAAGCAGGCGTACGACGAGATGATCGCGACGAATCCCGGTTTGAAGGCGATCTTCATGAGCGGCTATTCCCCCAACGCGATCCACGACTCGTTCGTCCTGCATCCGGGGGTTACGTTCCTCCAGAAACCGTTTCCCCCGGGAATCCTGCTGAAAACGGTGCGGGAGGTCCTTGACAACGCATGAGCCCGAAAACCGTGGTCCGGTCTCCGGCGCATGCGGTATGCTGTCCGGAACACCGGAACATTCAAGGAGGGGTCATGGAGATCGGCAAAACCACCGAAATGCTGTTGAAAGCCAAGGAGGACAGGAATCTGTCGTTCGCCGCGATCGGCAAAGGGATCGGACGCAGCGAAATGTTCGTGGCGGCCCTCTTCCACGGCCAGGCGCGGGCCACCGCCGCCGAGGCCGGGAAAATCGTCTCCAAACTGGGGCTGGGAAGGAACAGGAAGGAGATCGTTCCGTTCCTGGTCGCTTTCCCCAACAAGGGGCTGGGCCCGGTCGTTCCGACGGACCCCCTCATCTACCGCCTGTACGAGATCATGCAGGTGTACGGCCATCCCTTCAAGGCGATCGTCCACGAGAAATTCGGCGACGGCATCATGAGCGCCATCGACTTCACCATGGACGTGGAAAGGGAGAAGGACCCGAAGGGCGACCGGATCAAGGTGACCATGTCGGGGAAATACCTGCCGTACAAGATCTGGTGATTTCCAGAGGGTTTCGACCCATCTCCGTCGACGAGGGCGACATCGAGGAGCGGTTCATCCGCTCCTCCGGGCCCGGCGGGCAGAACGTCAACAAGGTCGCGACGGCGGTACAGCTGCGCTTCGACGTGCGCAACTCGCCGTCCCTGCCCGATGGGGTGCGCGAACGGCTGCTCCGGCTCGCCGGGAAGCGGGTGACGGGCGAGGGCGTGCTCGTCATCGAGGCCAGCCGTTTCCGGACGCGGGAACGGAACCGTCGGGACGCGAGGGACCGCCTGGTCCAGTGGCTTGAAAAAGCCGCCGCGCCCGTCAAACCCCGAAGGAAGACCCGTCCGACCGCGGGGTCGAGGGAGCGCCGGCTCGAGGGGAAGCAGCTGCGCAGCGAAACGAAGCGGGTGCGCAAGCCCGTTTCGCCTTCCGAGGATTGACGGATCCACGATTGATCTGCGTCAAGGACGGCACGCCTGCCATGGGGGAGAATGGGCCCCATGGGAGGTGCGCACATGGAGAAATACCTTCGCACGCCGATCAAGGAGATCATCGGGAAGTACCCGCCGGTCGGGACGCTTCTCGAGGAGTACCACATAGGGTGCGTCCCGTGCAGCGTGGGCACGTGCCTGCTCGCGGACATCGTCGAGATCCATAACCTCTCCCCGGAAGACGAAGGGGCGCTGATGGCCGGGATATCCGGCATCGTGTCCCCCGGCCAGGCCGTCGCGCTGCCGGCCCCGCGGAATCGCAGCCAGGAACCGACGCGGAAGATCTCGTACTCGCCGCCGATGAAGGCGCTGGTGGATGAGCACAAGTGCATCAAGCGGTTCCTCGCCGTTCTCCCCGCCGTCCTCGACCGGTTCGACGCGCGGTCGGAGGCGGACCGTGCTCTTGTCCACGCCGGCCTCGACTTCATACGTTCGTACGCCGACCGCTTCCACCACGCCAAGGAAGAGGACATCCTCTTCGCCTGCTTCGATCCCGGCCTCGACATCCTCAATGCGATGCGCGAGGACCACGAGCGTGGGCGTGCGCACGTGCGGGCCGCCGGCGAGGCGCTCGCCCGGTGCGACGGGGATGGGATCGCGGCGAACCTCCACGGGTACGCGGGGGTTCTCGCGGAGCACATCCGGAAGGAGGACGAGATCCTCTACCCGTGGATGGACCGGAACCTCTCGATACGCCGGGTGGGCGAACTGTTCGCCGAATTCCTCGCGGTGGACGAGCGGTTCACGGAGGACCGGAAAAAGTACGAGTCGTTCGTCGGACGGCTCGAGGATGCGTACGCGGAACCCATTTCGGAGGTGAGAAGATGAATGGTTGCCCCGGTTCGCGGATGACGGCTTTCGAAAAGAGCGACGCCCCGGATGGCGCGGCGGGAAGCGTTCCCTCCCAGCTTCGCCAGTGGCCGATCCAGCTCCACCTGGTCTCCCCGGCGGCCCCGTATTTCCAGGGGGCGGACGTGGTGCTGGCGGCGGATTGCGTCCCCTTCGCCATGGGGGATTTCCACGGCACGTACCTGAAAGGGAAGGGCCTCGCGATCGCCTGCCCGAAGCTCGACGGGGGCCAGGAGGTCTACCTGGAGAAGATCCGCGGGCTGTTCGAGGACGCGAAGATCAACACCCTGACGGTGGTGATCATGCAGGTCCCCTGCTGCCGCGGGCTGCTCGGGCTGGCGCTCCGGGCGTTGAAGGAGAGCTCCCGGAAGGTCCCGGTCAAGTCCGTGATCGTGAGCCTGCAGGGCGAGGTGCTGCAGGAGGAGTGGGCGGTGGAACCTGCGGCGTAATCGCCGCAGGTTCAGCAGATTGGACGTTCAACCACGCCGTTGGGCACCGTCTGGACCGGCGGGGCCAG
>Ga0210098_1000587_pt1 | contig 10931 bp, 10 predicted proteins | sample Joice_ThreeSqA_D_FD_184870 | JGI IMG/M metagenome (GOLD analysis project Ga0210098, IMG submission 184870) | Wetland microbial communities from San Francisco Bay, California, USA, that impact long-term carbon sequestration - Joice_ThreeSqA_D1... | ecosystem: Environmental > Aquatic > Marine >...
TGAAGTGCGCGGAACGGGCTTCCACGCTTACGAGGCAGTTGCTCGCCTTCGCCCGCCGCCAGGTGATCGAACCGGTGGTCCTCGATCCCAATACCGTGGTCCGGGACATCTCCCGGTTGATGAAAAAGGTGTCCGGCGAGCAGATCGAGGTGCGCACCCGGTTGACCGAGGGGATACCCCCCGTCTTCGCGGACCGGGGCCAGCTCGAGCAGGTCCTCCTGAACCTGTGCCTGAACTCGCGGGACGCGATGCCCGGCGGCGGGGAGTTCCTCGTCTCGACGGACGCGGTCGTCTGGGAGGGAGAGAGGATCGAGGATCATGCCGTCATGCCCGCGGGGCAATATGTTCTCCTGGCGATTGCGGACAACGGAACCGGGATGGACGAAGCGACGCGCAAGCGCGCGTTCGAGCCTTACTTCACGACCAAGGCTCCAGGCAAGGGGACGGGGCTTGGACTTTCGATGGTCTACGGGATCGTCAAGCAGAACGGGGGATTCGTCTTCCTCGACACCTCCCCGGGAAAGGGGACGACGTTCCGGATCTACTTCCCCGCGTCGGAGGCGACCTCGGAAGAGAAGGAGGAGAAGAGGGATGTGGCCGTAAAAGGCGGGACGGAGACGATCCTCCTGGCGGAGGACGAGGAGTCGATCCGCGTCCTTGCCGAGCGCTCCTTGCGGGGTTATGGGTACGAGGTCCTCGTGGCCCGGGATGGCACGGAGGCGGTCGCCCTCTTCGAGGCGCACCCGGGGATCTCGGTCGCGGTGCTCGACGTCGTCATGCCCCGGATGGGGGGGAAAGAGGCCCTCGACGCCATGCGTCTTCTCCGGCCGGAATTCAAGGCCCTGTTCACCAGCGGGTACTCCACCGACCGGATCCACGAGTCGTTCGTGATCCTGCCCGGGATCGAGTTCCTCCCGAAGCCGTACGGTCCGGCCTCCCTTGCTCGCCGCGTGCGGGAGGTTCTCGACAAGGTATAATGCAGGCGGGGGGTTGATGACATCCAGGCGCGCCGACGGGCGCAAGTCTCTCGACATCCGGCCGATCGCCGTCTCCCTCGGGGTGCAGAAGCATGCCGAAGGGTCCGTCCTGCTCGCGATGGGCGACACCCGCGTGGTTTGCGCCGCGACGATCGAGGAGCGGGTCCCCCCGTTCCTTCGCGGCGCGGGGAGGGGGTGGGTTACCGCGGAGTACTCGATGCTTCCGCGTGCGACGAACACCCGCGTCGCGCGGGAGGGACGGACGGGGAAAGTCGGGGGTCGCACGCACGAGATCCAGCGGCTGGTGGGGCGGTCCCTCCGGGCGGTGGTCGACTTCGAAGCTCTCGGCGAGCGCACGGTGACGGTCGACTGCGACGTGCTGCAGGCGGACGGGGGGACGCGGACCGCCTCCATCAACGGCGCGTGGATCGCGCTGTGGCACGCGTGCCGGAGGTTGGTCGCGAAGGGGGCGGTTCCCCGCAACCCCGTGCTCGACCACGTGGTGGGGGTCAGCGTGGGGATCGTCGCTGGACGGGTCTTGACGGACCTCGACTACTCCGAGGACTCCGCGGCGGATGTCGATATGAACGTGGTGATGACCGGCGACGGCCGTTTGATCGAGGTCCAGGGAACCGCGGAACGGGAGCCGTTCACGCGGGAGCAGCTCGACGCGATGCTCTCGGCGGCGGCGGCGGCGGGAAGAAAAATTCTCCAGGTGCAGCGGCGCTTTGCGGAAAGAGGTGGACGATGAAACTCCTGATCGCATCCAGGAACCGCGGGAAAGTCCTGGAGATCCGGGCCCTTCTCGGGCTCGCGCTGCAGAAGGTCGTCGAGGTCGTCACGCTGGCGGAGTTGCCGAACACGGAGCAGCCGCGGGAGGACGGGAAGACGTTCGCGGAAAACGCGCGGCTGAAAGCCCTGCATTACGCCAAGGCGCACAGGATCCTGTGCATCGCCGACGACTCGGGGCTCGCGGTGGACGCGCTGGGAGGGCTTCCCGGGGTGCGCTCCGCCCGGTTCGCCGGGGAAGGGGCTTCCGACGCTTCGAACAACGCGCACCTGATCCATGAGCTTGCCCCGTTCGCGCACCCGTGGAAGGCGGCGTTCGTCTGCGTGGCAGCCGCCGCGCTTCCGAACCGGGTGGTCGCGGAGGCGACGGGAAAAGTGGAAGGGGAGATTCTCCCCGAGGGGCGGGGCCGTGACGGCTTCGGGTACGACCCGCTCTTCTTCGTCCCCTCCCTCGGGAAGACGATGGCCGAGCTTTCGACGGCGCAGAAGAACCAGGTCAGCCACCGGGGCTATGCCCTTCGCGCGTTGATCGCGGAGATGAAGGCTGCGGGGCTCCTGCTCTCGTAGCGGTCGGGTTATTCTTCTTCCCTTGGGATTTTCTTTCCGTGAAATGTCTTCCGCATGAGCAGGATGATGCCGGGTGAAATCAGGGCAACCATTGTTCCCAATGGGGCATCGCCCTTTATTTTTCGTTCGGGTGAGATGGAACATCCGCCACCGCCTCCTCCTCCTCCTCCTCCTGAACGCGGGGACGTAGTCGTCGCGGCCGCTTCGTTGGAGTATGCCGAATTCCCGGCCCCGTTGACCGCTCGCACGCGGTAGACGTAGGTCGTTCCTTCCGCGAGTCCGGTGTCGTTGTAGGCCGTCGCGTCGGCGGGGGCCGTGCCGATCTGCGCGTACGTCCCTCCCGCCCCGGTCTTCCGCTCGACCTGGAAGCCCGTTTCGTTGGCGGATGCATCCGTCCACCCCAGGGTGATCCCGGACGAGGAGGCCGCCGCGGCCGAAAGGTTGACGGGGGCGGAGGGGAGGGAAACCGGCGTCGTCGCGGCCGCCTCGTTGGAGTACGCCGAATTCCCGGCCCCGTTGACCGCCCGCACGCGGTAGACGTAGGTCGATCCTTCCGCGAGTCCGGTGTCGTTGTAGGCCGTCGCGTCGGCGGGGGCCGTGCCGATCTGCGCGTACGTCCCTCCCGCCCCGGTCTTCCGCTCGACCTGGAAGCCCGTTTCGTCGGCGGATGCATCCGTCCATGCAAGGTTGATCCCGGACGCGGAGGCCGCGGCCGACAGGTTGACGGGTGTGGAGGGAGGAGAAGATGGCGGGAGCGAAAAGGATCCCCACCATGTCGCCCAGGTATTGTCCGGAGCCGCGGCGTATTCCTGCAACGTCCAGAAGGTCATGTCATCGGTCGGGTCCACGCAGGTGGCGCTGAAATCCCCCCAGCGGTTGGTCCCAAGGCCGTACGTCTTGTTGTACGAGGCAAGCCCCGCCTTCAACGTCGCCACGGACTGCATCGTGCCTGGGGGGTCCGAACCGGACCGGGCCGTGTAGAAAGCGCCGGCGTATTCCGTGGGAGACGAGCCGCTGAACCCGATCCCGACATCCTCCGCGGCGTTCACGGCGATCGACGGAAAATAGTAGAACCGGCCGGCGTCGCCGATCCGCCCCTGCTGGACGGGAGCCCCGGGGGTTGTCAGCGATGCGGTTGCCGGGTCCAATTGGTACCACGCAACCTCGGTCCGTGATTCCGTGTCGTCGAGAACCGTATGGGTGGTCCAGAGGGTCCCGTTCCTCATCACCGCGTTCAACAGTCGTGTATCGGTAGTGTCGATGCGTTGGGGGATCCCCAGTTGGGGGGCATCCGGGAGTGCAGCCGTCGGATAGGAACGCACCTCGATCCATCCCATGTCGGTCCAGGCAGGAGTTCCCGATGGGAAATCGATTTTCGAGATCCTTACGAACTGGCGGAGGGGAGGCCCCGGAATGTTGTAGCCTTGGTGGACCAGGTATTCTTCGGAAGAGTTCCCGAAGACAAGGGCAGGCTGTATCGACGAGCCGGTGCCCGGGGGGGCGGCGAATTCGGTCCAGCCGATCGGGTTCGTTCCCGTGAGCAGCTGATCCTTGGGGATCACCCAGATCTTGCTGTAAAAACTCCCCGGGCCAGTGGGGAACATGTTGGCCGTGATGTAGAGGTTTGCGTTGTCCAGGCCCAACCCGGGATAGTCCGCCCAATTGTTATCCTGCACGCCGTTGTTCAGGTCGGCATCGATGGCCCATCTGTACCACGTGCCTCCCGGGTCCGATGTCGCCGACACGGCGACCAGTATCCAGGAGTCGGGAACCGTACGACCCCCGATCGACACAACGACAAATCGGCCACTGTGCGGATCGTAGGATGCCTTGGGGTCGAACACGAAGTTGGCGGGCTCCCCTGCGCCGGTTCCCAGCGATGCCCAGAATCCCTGAAGCGTCGCCTGGGATAGGATCGCTCCCGTGGTCTTGTTGAAAATTCCGACCCCGCTGTTCAATGTGCTCAAGAGATGAGACGGTCCGACGGCTCCCATGGTATCCGGAGGAATCGTGCGCATATCGTCAGTCAGGCCGGAGAAACTGTTCATGAGCGCCGGGGCGAGGGATGCAGGGGCGATCGGGGATCGTGCCTGAAGAGAAGGGGGTGAAAGTGCCTGGCCGCCCATTACGGAAATCGAAACGGGAGGGGGTGCGTCATGAAACGGGACGGCCATTTGCGGGCCGGACGTGGAAAGGGAAGCCGCTGCAACCGCTCGGGCTTGCACGAAACCTGCTTGTGAAAACGGGACCTTGCTGGTTAGCATGTTCCCGGTCACGGACGCTCCCTGCGAGCGAACCGGGGCGGGAATTCCGGAAGCGGGAAGGGACGTTCCGGACTGTCCTCCCCCGTTTCCGCAAGCGGCAAGGAAAACGATGAGAAGAACGGTGGACCGCCGGGAACACCCTTTTCCGTTCAAAGCAATCCTCCTCTCTCGCATCGACATTATAATTCCCGCTTCGGAGGATTTGGAGGATTCGGGAATGGAGGCAACTCTACGGGGGGAGGGCCGTGAGGATACGGGGCGACCCTCGGACTATTGTCGGTGGGAGGATAGCGGTTTTCGTTCTCCCGGGTTCCTTTGAACGTCTCTTCCGAATGCGGTACCTCCCTGGTGATCGTCCTGCCGCGCTGCCCGGCGGTGTTACCGTCGGCACCATGCACCGCGCCGGAACGAGGGGTGCAGCAGGCAGGGAGCATGAGGATCAGAATTGCCGCGAGGAGATTCATCCCGTCTACGTTTTTCCGGCGTTCGGGATCGCATCGTCTAGGCACCACACATTATGTTCACGTGCGCGAATAATTACCAGTGGAGCGCCTCGCCGGTTCGATTTACTGGCGGGGCGTTTCCGTTTATACTTCATGGGCCTTTTTAAGCGTCGGGACGTGGCGCAGCCTGGTAGCGCATCTGCTTTGGGAGCAGAGGGTCGCTGGTTCGAATCCAGTCGTCCCGACCATCTTTTCCGTTACCTTTCCATACTACCGGACTCTCCGGAAAGGGAAGTCCGGTCCCTTTTCAGGAGGTCCGAATGCGATATCTCATGACGGCGCTCGCATTCCTGATCGGCATGTTCCTGCCGCTCCAGGTAGCCATCAACAACGCCCTGAAGACCGATATCGCCGACAGCACGCTGCTGGCGGCGTTTGTGTCCTTCGGGGTGGGAACGCTCACGCTTCTCCTCTTTTCCGTGGCGACGGGGCAACCGCTCCAGGTGCTGTCCTCCCTCCCGCACCTGACCTGGTGGAAGCTGGTCGGGGGGACCTTCGGTGCCTTGTTCGTCTTCAGCAGCATCTACCTTGCCCCCCGGATCGGGTTCGCCGCGATGGCCTCCCTCATCATCACCGGCCAGATCGTCGCATCGCTCTTTATGGACCGGGTCGGTTTCCTTGGGGTCCCGGTGCGCGAAATCACCGTGGTGAAATTTTCGGGTGCACTGCTGCTCATCGCGGGGATGATTCTCGTCAACTTCGGCGACCGCTTGTTCCCTCGCACTTGAAAAGCCGTTGAAGGAATAGATTGCCTAAAGAGGGTACTATATTTCCGTTGTTTCTGTTTGTAGGTAAATAGTTGCCTAGAAAGTTCGGGTCGGGGGCAAGCAGGGCAATTATTTTACTTTATATATTGGACACTTGCATTTTTAAGCTGCTTGGCGCAAACCTTGCTCTTTTGCGGGCAGAACTTGGTTTTCACTCGACAGGAGGCCCGCAATGAAACGGACCGTCGGCCTGTTCGTGATCGGGGTGGTTGCCCTGTTTGCGTTGGCCGGATGTGGAGGGGGGGGGGACGCTGCCGGAAGCGCCCCGCAAGTTACCGCTCCGAGTCGAAGTTTGCAGGGCACGTATTCCTTTGTCGGTTTTGATGTGAACTATTCAAACGGGACCACAGTGATAAATGTTAACGAAAACAGTTCCGCAATTACTTCCTGGTCCGGAACCATGGAATTCGGGGCGAACACGCTTTCTCAATCTTTTGATATTAACAATACACCGACATCCCTTACCGGTACTGTAACGATTACCTGGACCACCTCCGGTGTTGCCGGGGTAGCGCACGTTACTGATGCGTCAGGAACTCATGATATTTCCTTTACGATATCAGGGGACACCTTGGTAACTTATTCTGGTGTCATAAGATATGGTTCTCCTGATTTAACTGTTGAGGAATATAACTACTGGTTAAAAGTTTCCGATTCCGTTTCTCCTGAAAATTTAAGTAGCGTTGCAGGACAGTCCGATGCATCGGTTCATGCCGGGATACATTGGATCCATGAGTTTTTGGAGCAGTAACAAATAGAAGAAACCGACGCCAGGAAGGGGATCATCGGAACTTCGCCCCTTCCCAGCCGAGGATCGCCATCTTCCTCGCCGTTCCCCCCCCGTAATTCCCGAAGGCGCCCGTCTTCCGGATGACCCGGTGGCACGGAATGAGGAATGCCACGGGATTCCGCCCGACGGCGGTTCCGACCGCGCGCACGGCTTTCGGATCGCCGACCCGGGCGGCCACCTCCTCGTAGGAAACGACGAAACCCGGCGGAATCCGGACGAGCGCTTCCCAGACCTTGACCTGGAAATTGGTTCCCTTGACGTATGCGTGGAGTGGGGTGGCGGTCCCTTTCGGCGAGGAGTCGAAAATCCGTTTGGTCATATCACCGGTGGCCTTCGCATCCTCGATCCGCCGCGCCTCCTGCCAATCGCTCCGCAACTGTCCGACCGCCTCGCCGACGCCGCGACGGGCAAGAAAAGACAGGGCGCAGATTCCCTTGTCGGTGATGGCGATGAAACAGTCTCCGAAGGGGCTCGGGTGCGTGCCGTAACGGATGGTCAGCCCTGCACCCCGCGCCTTCATTTCTCCCGGGGTGGCCGCATGGACGGCGACGATGAGGTCGTGAAGCCGGCCTGGGCCGGAAAGACCGGCCTCGTGGGCCGCGTCGAGGACGCCGGACGATTCGCGCAGCAATCCCCGAGCGTACTCCGCGGTGAGAAACTGGAGAAACCGTTTCGGGCTGATCCCGGCCCAACGGCTGAAGAGGCGTTGGAAATGGAACGCGCTCAGGCCCGTCGCCCGCGCGACGTCCTCAAGGTCCGGCTGTTCCCGGAAATGCGTTTCGAGATAACGGATCGCCCGTTCGACGCGCCCGTAATCATCCGATCCCATGATCGTTCCCTCCGCTTCGATGGACTCCCGACATCCACGATGACACCGCCGCCGCGCTCCCTCAACCCGAATCTTGCTGGTACGCCGGCCGGGGCGACGAGGCGGACGGTGCGGAGGGGCGCGAGATGAAATCGCCTTGAATAAGTTTATTGACATATATTGATATAATGAATACACTGATGAACGTGAAGAACTCTCCCGGACGGGAGGGAAACGGGGAGCGAAGGATGAAGACGCTGCAGATCCTCGGTACGGGATGCCCGAATTGCAGGAAATTGATGGAGGCCACGGAGGTGGCGGCGACACGCCTCGGGATGCCGTACCGGATCGAGAAGGTCACCGGGATCCGGGAGATCCTGGCGTTCGGCGTGATGTCGACGCCGGCGCTGGCCGTCGACGGCACCGTAAAGTTCTCGGGGAGGATCCCGGCGACGGAAGAAATCGAGCGGATTCTTTCGTCCGCGTGACCTTCACGATACAGAGGGGATCAGCGGCCCCGTCTTTATCCTCGCGGGACTCCGTTCCCCGGCCGTCCACATCTTCCATTGGAATAATCGAACGGGGGGGACATCATGCTTGACGCGGAGTTGTTGACGTTGGGACTCAAGTTTCACGGACACAAATGCCCGGCCATGCCGATGGGATTGCGTGCGGGGGTGGCCGCCATGCGGGCCCTGGGGGTAGAGCGGTCCCAAGACAAGGAACTATATGCAATCAGCGAAACGGGGGAAGGGCACGCGGCGGGATGCTTCCTGGACGGCATCATGACCGCGACAGGGTGCACATTCGGGAAGGGGAACATCGAGAAACGGCATTATCACAAGATGGCCTTTACCCTGATCGATGCGAGGAAGCAGATGGCCGTGCGCGTATCGCTGAAGCCTGCGTTTTTCGCGGCCGCCCTCGGTGGCCCGTTCGTCGCCCAACGCAAGGCAGGGATTCTCCCCCAGGACATCGATCCGCGGATCACGGACCCCCTCGTGGAAAAGATCGCGGGGCTTCCGGAGGAACAGTTTCTTGCGATCGGCCCCGTCGTGGAGTATCCGTTCCAGGCGAGGAAGGGGGTCTTCGAAGCGAAGCCGTGCGCGTTGTGCGGCGAGCTGACCTTTGTCGGCAAGCTGCGGATGACGGCCGACGGCAAGCTGGCTTGTATCCCCTGTTCCGGCTACGCCGAGTGAGCCGGCAGACTCCGTGGATGCAACGGCGTTCATCACGGTGGCGCTGGCCTTCGGCCTGAGCTTCCTCTTCGCTCTGGGGGGTATCGGTTCGGCCATTGCGCTGGTGCCGGCTCTTCACTGGCTTGGCGTTCCGTTCGCGGCCGCCAGGCCCACGGGGCTGATGGTCAATACCCTGTCCATGACGGGGGCCAGTTACTCCAATATCAGAAACCGGCGTCTTGATTTCCGCGTGGGGTTGCCGATCATCATCGCTTCGGCGGTCCTCGCGCCCTTCGGTGCATGGTGCACCACGGTCCTTCCCAAGGCGTCGGTTATGGGGATCTTTACCGGTTTTCTCATCTTTTCCGGCGCCATGCTCCTCTTTTACCGGGGCGGGATATACGCCGATCGATACCGCGAAGACCGTCCGGTCGCGGGCCCCGCGTTCATCGGGGCCGCGGCAGGGTTTCTCTCCGGCCTGCTTGGCGTGGGCGGCGGCGGGTTGATCTCGCCGCTCCTGATCTTCATGGGCTTCAACCCCAAGAAGGTGGCCGCGATCACCGCATTTACCGTCCCCTTTTCCTCGTTTATCGGCTTTGTCGCCTATGCCATGATGGGCACGGTGCAGTGGCGGGTGTTGATTCCGGCCTCCCTAGCCGCATACGGAGGCGGTTTCCTGGGCACGGGCTTCATGCAGGGCCGGCTTCAGCCCGGAACGGTGAAAAAATTCCTGGGCGTCGTTCTCTTTGGCCTTGCTGCGAAGATGATCGTTGAGCTTATGGGAGGCTGAAGGGGAGTGTCCCTTTACGTATATCCCCCTTTGAGGAATGCATAGGAAAATGCCCGGCACGTTCACAAAAAAACTGTCGTTCCTCGACCGCTACCTGACCGTCTGGATCTTCGCCGCCATGGCCGTCGGTGTCGGGGCCGGCCACTTCCTCCCGGGGGCCGGGAATTTCATCGATTCCTTCCAGGTAGGTACCACCAATATCCCGATCGCGATCGGGCTCATCCTGATGATGTACCCGCCGTTCGCAAAGGTGAAATACGAAGAGATGGGGGACGTGTTCAGGGATAAGAAGGTGGTCGGCCTTTCCCTCGTTCAGAACTGGGTGATCGGCCCGGTGCTCATGTTCGTCCTCGCCATCGTCTTCCTTCCCGACCATCCCGAATACATGGTCGGCCTGATCATGATCGGCCTGGCCCGCTGCATCGCCATGGTCATCGTCTGGAACGAGCTGGCCAGGGGGGACACCGAATATGCGGCGGGGCTCGTCGCCTTCAACAGCGTCTTCCAGGTGCTCTTCTACAGCGTCTACGCCTGGTTCTTCATCACGGTCCTGCCACCGTTCTTCGGCCTCAAGGGGAGTCTCGTCGATGTGAGCATGCGGGAGATCGCCAGGAGCGTCTTCATCTATCTGGGCATCCCGTTCCTCGCCGGGGCGCTGACCCGTCTCATCGGGGTAAAGCTGCGGGGCAAGGAGTGGTACCATCGCCATTTCGTCCCGAAGATCAGCCCGATCACCCTGATTGCGCTCCTCTTCACCATCGTGGTCATGTTCAGCCTGAAGGGGGACCTGATCGTGAAAATCCCCCTCGACGTGATCCGGATCGCCATCCCGTTGGGGATCTACTTTGTCCTGATGTTCGGGGTCTCCTTTTACATGGGGAAAAGGGTGGGGGCCGATTACTCGAAGACCGCCACCCTTGCCTTTACCGCGGCCAGCAACAACTTCGAACTGGCCATCGCCGTGGCCGTCTCGGTTTTCGGGATCAACTCCGGGGCGGCATTCGCCGCCGTCATCGGTCCGCTGGTGGAAGTACCGGTGATGATCGGGCTCGTCAACGTTGCGTTCTGGTTCCAGCAACGATATTTCAGGACCGGGACGTAATGACGACTTCGAACAACGGGAAGGCGGTGTGCTGCTCCGGGGCGGAGGGGCTGGAGGCGAACGTAGCGACGGCCTCCCCGGGAACCCCGCCGTCCGTAACGCAAGCCGCAGCGGGTTGGTACCTCCTGGCCGGGGCGCTTCTCTTCCCGGCCTGGTGGACTCTGTACCTCGGACTGCCGCCGTTTTCGAAGTGGTTCGCGTACTCCCTGTTGGCGCTTCCTCCCGCCTCGCGGCTCGGCATGGCCGTCGAGTTCTTCGTCTACGACGGTCCCAAGGTCCTCCTCCTCCTGACCCTCGTGGTCTTCGGTGTGGGGATCGTGCGCTCCTACTTCACCCCGGAGCGGGCCCGGAAAATCCTGTCGGGGAAGCGGGAGGCGGTCGGGAACGTCATGGCGG
>Ga0210098_1000588_pt1 | contig 10910 bp, 15 predicted proteins | sample Joice_ThreeSqA_D_FD_184870 | JGI IMG/M metagenome (GOLD analysis project Ga0210098, IMG submission 184870) | Wetland microbial communities from San Francisco Bay, California, USA, that impact long-term carbon sequestration - Joice_ThreeSqA_D1... | ecosystem: Environmental > Aquatic > Marine >...
TCGAGTGCGTATGGTGACCTTCGAGCCTGGAGGCGTCTTCGGCCCGATTCACGACCATAAAGACAGACCAGGCACCGTCTACATACTGCAAGGAACGATCACTGACCATCGAAATGGAGTCGCTACGGACTATGGACCGGGAGTGGGCTGGCCCGAGGATAGGAACACCACACACTGGCTTGAGAACAGGGGAACGATTCCGGCGGTGGAGATCTCCGTCGATATAGTCAGGCAAGAGTGAGCTCAGGCTCGACATCTGACACGGTCGGGCCTGGCACGCGGCTCAACCGGACGCGCTTCCGTCGGCTTCGCCTCTTTTCGCGCGCCGGTCAGCCACAACGTTAGGCATGCAGGCGCCTGGTGTGAATCGCTTGAAATGAATCCGAATGATACCTTCGGGTTGCTTCGTGGATAGGCTGACCAGTAAGCTTCCAGATTCTAGTTAGACAGGCTATATTGGTTGGAAATGAAACGATCCTATCGCATATTGCCTTTCGTACTAACATTCGTGGGTATTGCCGTCATTTCTGCTGTTTGTTGGCATTCTGTAGAAGAGATCCATTATCTAAAATCATTCTTTCCAAAACAATTTACAGTTCAAGAAGCCTATTATGCCAGTAAAATAGAGTTAATAAAGGTAGCAATAATATGTTTTCCTGTTTTAGTAATTATAGGCATCAGTCTATATGTATTTAACTGCTACAGAAAGGATTAATAATTCTATTATTTCAAGCAGCCTAACCATATGGTGGAGCTGACAGCCGCCCTGCGTGAGACCAAGTTCAAATCCCGGCCCCGCTACCAAATGAATCAATGGGTTAGTAGAAATGACTAACCCATTTTCCTTCAAAGTATTCCAGAAAGTGTTCCGATGACCGAAATCGCGCCGTCAATCCTCTTTTCTTTTGGCTGTCCGCCTTTTGGCGGGCCGTTTGGCGTTGGCGCATACAGGGCAAGCGGTGCAGGGCTTGCTCATGCCAGAGCGCACGCCGGCGCGGCCCTTTGTGGTGTCTGTTGAAGAACGCGGTTTCTTTGCCATCGGCGTTTCCCCTTTCTCTGGTCGGCGGCGATATCCCCGCACGACAGACATTCCCTGTAAATCATACCATCAAGCCCGCCGGGGTCCTTCTTCTTGGCAGAGCAGGTAAACACGTTGGCCCTGCCGCTTAGACGAAGCGGTAGGTGGTTCTCGGATTAATACCTTTTAATACCCTCGGGTTGGTAATAGGCTGACCAGCACGCTGCCTAATGCCAGTGGGGCCTCTACGAAAAAACACCTTTACCGTGAAAGGATACGCGCAATGCAGAAATTTCAGACCTCCTTGACTCGTTTGCTGAATATCGACATACCGATCATCCTGGCCCCGATGTCAAATGCCGTAAGTCCGGAATTGGCGGCGGCTGTCTCCAATGCGGGCGGGTTAGGGATGCTATCTGCAACATGGCGCGATCTGGAAAACATTCGCCAGGTTATCCGCAAGACCCGTTCGTTGACCAGTCGTCCTTTCGGAGTCAATCTGGTGTTGGCATGGCCGCAGGCAGAGCGGCTGGCGATATGTCTGGAAGAAGGCGTGCCCGTCATTTCTTTTTTCTACGGTGACTCATCAAAGTATATCGAGCGTGTTCATGCTGCGGGGGCATTGGTCATGCACACGATTGGAAGCGCAGCCGAGGCTCGCCTTGCCAGTGAGGCAGGGGTTGATATTCTTGTCGCTCAAGGTTGGGAGGCGGGCGGACATGTATGGGGAAAGGTAGCTACCTTCCCGTTAGTGCCCTGCGTGGTGGATGCGGTCGCCCCGAAACCTGTCATTGCCGCAGGCGGTATCGCTGACGGACGCGGCGTTGCTGCCGCTTTTATGCTGGGAGCAGCCGGCGTATGGGTGGGTACACGCTTCCTGTTGAGTGAAGAAGCTGTAATTCACACTGTATATCAACAGAAGCTCTTGCAAGCCGCAGAAACCGACGCAGTGTATTCGACTTTATTTGACACTGGATGGCCCGATTCTCCCCATCGATCGCTGCGCAATGACACGATTGAGCAATGGGAGGCAGCTGGAAATCCGCCGAGCGGCCACCGTCCGAATGAAAACGAAGTGATAGGAACTTATGGTGATGGGAATTCAATAAGACGCTACGAAGCATCCTATCCGGAACCGGGTGCGATCGGACAGTTGGAGTCCATGTGTTTATATGCTGGACAGAGCGTCGGTTTGGCGTCTCGTGTCCAACCAGCCGCGGAAATTGTGCATACAATGGCCGAAGAGGCCGCACGAATACTAAGTTCCGGCCAAGGCATGATCGCTTCATAAAATGGAGTTGTACGAAACGGGTAAGTCGGAACGGCTTCCGCAAGGGGTTGTCTGGGAAAAGCCAACGGACAGGTCCCGAACCGTGGCTCTCCCGGCGGGCATCCCACAGGAAATTTCTGTAAAGGAGAAAATCCGGCGATGCACTTCGTTTCCGCCATCTATCGGCTGGCCCTATCCCTCTGGGTCGGTGGGATCGCGCTATTCACTTTTGTCGTCACCCCGATTCTGTTCCGGACGCAGGGGAGGGACGCGGCAGGAAAGATCGTGGGTACGATCTTCCCGATGTATTTCCGGTACGGCATGGTATTGATTGGCATCGCCCTTCTGGCTCGGATATTTTCCGGCGAGGCGTTTCACGGGACGCGTCAATGGATTGGGACAGGCATGATCGTCGTCGCGCTCCTTCTGACGGGATACCAGGCGTACGGGTTGACCCCCCGGATGGAGCGAGTCAAGCAATCGGTACCATCCTTCGGGACAACGTCGCCGGGAGACCCTGCTCGGAAGGAATTCAACCGGTTGCATGGGATCTCGATGGTCGTGAATCTCGTGGTCCTTCTGGAGGGAGTGGTGCTGATCGCTGCGAGCGAAGCGTTCCGTCAGTGATGAACGGGTGATCCGCGGGATCGGTCAAGCGTAGTGCGTCCCGGTTGCCTGTTGTTCGAATCCTCTATATATTTAGAAACGATCCTGGAGGAGTGGAATTCGTGTTTCGGGCTATCCCCGAAAACCATGTTAGGAGATGCAGGGCATGAGCACGATGAAATGGGATGAAAGCCTTTCTGTTGGCGTAGAGCTGATTGACGAACAGCACAAGAAGTGGATTGAACATCTGGGAAACGTGCAATCCGCGATAGAGGATCATCGGGGCATGCCGCATGTGGCGAACGCGCTGGATTTCCTCGTGGACTACACTCAGTTCCATTTCTCGACGGAAGAGAAATACATGGCGGAAACCGGTTACCCCGAACGGGAAAGCCACCAGGCGAAGCACGAAGAGTTGAGGGACACGCTAACTGACCTGATCACCGATTTCCGAGACTACGGGGTTACGGAAAAGATGAGCAGAGCCATTGGCACCTTCCTGGGCAACTGGCTCAAGGACCACATTCGGGTCGTGGATCAGTCATTCGCCGCTTTCTTGAGAGAGAAGAAGATCCGTTTGGTCTGAGTTGGAGTTACCGGTCACCCTTGACCGACGCCCCTCAGATCGGTCCGGGGAATCTCGCCAAGCAGTTCGCGCTACTTCATTGTTCGGGGAACTTCCGTGCGTGGAAGAGACGAGGCGCGAGGGTCGGCAGTTATCACCCCGACAGTATTCCCTCGTCCACCCCCCTCTGAACGAACTTCTCCAACTCCTCAATGTATCGGTGCGCCGAACTGACCAGGTCTTCAGATCCGGCCCTGTCAGCGAACCTGCGCCGAAACGTTGTCTGACCACCTTGACTCAATGCATCATCATTCCCGGGGACAGTTTCGTCATACCATTGTTCCCTGCCCTTCGAACTTGATTCCTCCCGAGCATATTGGGTTACAGACCGGGCCGCAGACAGGAACGCGCTATAGTTGTATTGGAACGCCACGGGGTCGAGTCCCGACTTTTCCATCCTCGCCAAGAAGTACTTTGCCTCACCTATCTTGTATCGCTCGTTCATCTCTCTTGAGCAGTCCCCCGTGATCGGTCCACCCATATTTTAGCGTAAGAATCCTCCCGGAGTCTCCAATGAATTGGACTTCCCCTGGATTTGTAGACACCTGATCGGGCTGAAGATTCTTATCCCTTGAACCGATAAGGGAATCTATGGGCCTTGAAAGGGAGGGACTCTGATGATGGAGTTCTCGGCGTTAAAAGGAGTTCGGTCGATTGTGATCGGCCTCGTTGCCATCCTGGCCGTGAGCTCGGAGGCCTACGCCGCCGATACGCGCCCGAGGGACTCCTCTGGCTGGGTCCCGTGCAGCACGACCTTCGCGCCCCTGAGCGATGCCGATGCGGCGGCGCAGATCATACCGATGACAGAGAATCGGACGTCCGAAAATGCCAACGCAAGCTCCGTGGCGGGCGATGCGAATCACTACCGCGCGTCGCCCACCGAACTCACGAGTTTCCTCACGTCGGAGAGGTTCGCGACCGGGCAACTTCCTGCCGAGGCCAACCCCTACGCGGCGTATGTCACAGGGGGCTTCGTCGGCACCACTGACGAGATCATCCAGTGGGGCGCTGCCAAATGGGGGATTCCTGTGGACTGGGTGCGGGCCCAGTACGTCAAAGAGTCGTGGTGGAACCAGACGACGCGCGGCGACCTCACCACGGTAGCGGACGCGACACGCTACCCGGCCTTCAGTCGTTTTTCCACGACCCAGGTTTAGCAGTCGCTCGGCATCTCGCAGCTCAAGTGGAACCATCCCGACGCAGGTCACTCAGGCGCCGGGACCGAGCCCCTGCGCTGGAAATCGACGGCGTTCAACGTCGACTACCAGTTGGCGTGGGTTCGGTTCTACTTCGACGATCCCGGAGGCATCCGAACACAGTGGGGCGATTCCGAATATCGCCGGTGTGGAGCGTGGCTCTCGCTCGCGGGCACGTACGCGCCATATCCTTGGGGCAACGCCGGGCAGGCAGAATACGTCGGCTGGGTTCAAACGCACCTCAACGATCGAACCTGGGAGCAGAGCTCCTTCCCCCCGGCGCGACCGAACGCTCGACAACCCATGTGCCCGCAAGGGATGCAAGTCCTACCCTGAGCGGTGAGCTGGCGAGCCTATACGAAATCGGGTTGAATCGGTCGGCCGCCTTGCGCCCGGAAAGCTAGCGACTCTAGGTTGACCGGCTCAGAACGCCAGCAGAATCCGCTTGGGGTGTCTACACCCGCCGCCGCGGGCCAATCTGATTCGCTACCACTGCGTGCTGGCGTGCGCACCTCGAAGGTCGATACCTGCAAGCTCTCTTGTCTGATAGAATTTCAAATACGCATATTGGGCTTGTGACCTACTTGTGACCTGCCTACAGGCCTAGTAGTTGGAGCAGGGGATGAAGGTCCGCGTGGTCTGCTACGAAGGGTACAAGGCGGAGGAGACGCCTCGAGCCTTCCTGCTCGGGGAGCGCCGTATCGAGGTGGTACGCATCCTGGACCGATGGCGGGGGGAGGACCACGAGTACGTCAAGCTCGACGGTTCCGATGGCGCCCGCTACATCCTCCGGTATGACCGTTCGCTAGACGGATGGGAGATCCAGATGATGGAATCGCCCCCACCTATAACGGACAGGTGAAGCGTCATTTCCTTCGGTAAATACCGATCAGCTCCGCCTTCTCGAGGATGTGTCCCTTCATTGCCTCCTCGAGCTGTGCCTTCGTCGCGCCGGGCTTCAGGGCCAGGGAAGTGTCCAGGACGTACAGCTTGAAGAAATACCGGTGCGTTCCGGAAGGCGGGCAGGGGCCGCCGTAGCTCTGTTTTCCGAAATCGTTCGTTCCATGGAGCGCTTCTCCCGGGGCGGAATTTGCCGGGATTTCCGTTGTGTCAACTCCGATATTCCAAACGACCCAATGGACCCAGGTCCCCCTCGGGGCATCCGGGTCATCGACGATCAGGGCGAGAGATCTGGATTTTGGCGGGACGTTCCGGATCGTGAGCGGCGGGTTTCCGTTTGCTCCATCGCACGTGTACTCCGAGGGGATCATCCCGTTATTTGGAAAAGCCTGGCTCGTGAAATGCAGTTTGTCCATTGTCCTTTCCTCCGCGTGAAGATCCGGAATCGCAAAGAATGATAAGACGACTGCTACCGGCAGCGCGATCACGAAGGATTTCACCTAAGCCTGCCTCCCTCGAAAATCCTTTCCGATGGAGAACGCGCGACCCAGAAGACTGCCTACCCCGTGGTAGGTGTTGATCTCCGGAGCGAAGAGCATCGGTTTCACTTTCCCGATATCGACATGTCCCTTCTCGTCGCAGACGGAATCTTCCGCCTTTACATCCAGGATTTCCCCGACGAACTGGGTGTGCAGGCCGATCTCGATGGCGTGTAGAAGTCGACACTCGATGACAAGGGGAAACTCCCCGACGTACGGCGCGTCCACAAGGGAGCTCCGGACGGGAGTAAGCCCGGCGGCAAGGAATTTATCGACGTTCTTGCCGGAAACCATGCCGATGTAATCCGCCTCCCGGGCATATGGCTCGGAAGGAACGCTGATCGTGAATGCCTTCCGCTCGACGATGTTCCCGTATGTGTAGGTGGCCTTCCGGAGCGAGACGGCCACGCATGGCGGGCTGGAACAGCAGATCCCGCCCCATGCCGCGGTCATCACGTTCGGTTTTCCCGCCTGATCATAGGTCCCCACCACCCAAACCGGGGTGGGGAGGACGAGCGTCTTTGCGCCAAAGGACTTCTTCATGTGTATTTTCCCCCATGCAAATTTCGGATATTTCCCATGACCTTGACCTGCCCCCCAATAACCACTCCAACTGCACCAGGGGTTTTCCCCCGTCATGAGGGCCACGATTTAATGGGAATTATAGCCCTCCGGCTGGAGAGGAAAACGGGGACAAGGTCACCTTGGCCGGTATCGTGCCGCGGATCACATCGTCGGTTTCGATTGCAACCGCCGGGACAGGATGAAGAAGTGGTGCCCCATGATGGCCAGCGTAACCGCGAGCCCAAGGTGTCTCGGCGCGCGGAAGAAGGTTTTTCCGAGAAAACTCCAGTAGGACACCCTGTACCTTGCGATGATTCCCTGTCGGACGAACGATCGAAACAGGGCGGCGTAATCCGATAAGGCCAGGCGGTCTTTTGGCCTGGCCCCCAACCGGGCGATCATCGCCTGGGCCCGCTCGAAATATTCCGATGGGCTGTAGATGGATGCCAGCACCTTCCGGTAGCCCGAGAGAAGTGCTTCCGGGTCCATCCGGGGAATGAAATTCAACAGCGCTTCCGTGTTGTTCCCCATGCTTTGCCGCAGGATCCGACCCTCCTCGGAGAGTCGTCGCCACAGACGTGTGTTGGGGAGCGCGATCAGGAGGCCAACCATGGAGATGGGGATGGCCGCCTCCCTGATGAAGGCGATCTGCCTCTCGAAGATCTCCGGGGGATCCTGGTCGAAGCCGACGATGAATCCTCCCATCACCTCCATCCCGTGCGCCTGTATGCGCCGCACGCACGCCAGAAGATCGGCCTTCACGTTCTGCATTTTGCCCGCCGCCCGATTGCATTCCGCGGCAGGGGTTTCGATACCGATGAACACCTTGTTGAAGCGGGCCGCGTGCATCAGGGAGAGCAGTTCGTCGTCTTCGGCCAGGTTGATCGACGCCTGGGTGAACAGGCAGAAGGGGTTGCCCCGGCCGCGCATCCAATCGATGACCTGTGGAAGGAGTGCCTTGATGGCTGGCCTGTTCCCGACGAAGTTGTCGTCCACGACGAACACCGACCCCCTCCACCCCATGCGATAGAGCTGTCCGAACTCTTCCAGAATCTGCTCCGCCGTCTTGGTGCGGGGAATTTGCCCGAAGAGCTCGATGACGTCGCAGAACTCGCAGGAGAACGGACACCCCCGGGAATACTGGATGGGCATCGCACTGTACCGTCGCATCCGCGCGAGGCGCAGATCGGGGGGAGGAACCTTGGTCATGTCCGCCCGCCCGGCGGCTTCGTAACGGCGGCGTGCATTGCCCGCATCAAGGTCGGAAACAAGCTCCTCGATGATCCCTTCCGCTTCGCCCCGGACGACGTGGTCTGCACCCACGTACGATGGGTTGTCTGCGCTCGTTACCGGTCCGCCCACCACCGTCCGCAACCCCGCTTTCCGGCATCGCTCGATCAACTGCGCAAGGGAAGGCCCCTGGACCAGCATGGCGCTCAGGAACGCCACGTCGGCCCAGGCGATATCCTTGTCGCGGAGTTTCTCCACGTTGAGGTCGACCAGTTTCCGCTCCCAGTGTGGCGGAAGCATCGCCGAAACGGTGAGCAGCCCAAGGGGAGGATAGGCGGACCGCTTCCCGATGAACGGGAGGGCATGGCGGAAGCTCCAAAACGTATCGGGGAATAACGGATAAATCAGCAGGATCTTCATGCAGGCCTCTTCGGTTTGAGGGAAGACCGCAGAAGGGTGTCAAAACAATGTTGTGTTTTAATTATAAATGAATTGTAGCTCGCTGGGTACGATTTCGGGTTTTTACCGGACGATCTTTATCCAGAATTTCCGCAGCCTGAAAGACTGTCGGGCACCCACCCCGAAGGTCGATTCCTGCTTTCACGCTGTAACTCCTGCCCCTTACCATATTTCCCGATTTCGTCGATACAATAGGATTTGGTTTGTGCCCATTCTGTGCCCGGGAGGGGAGAAGGGGATATGAAGCTCGTCAACCGCTCCGTACTGGTATTGAAACCGACGGCGAAGATGCTGGACTGGATCAACAGCGTGGGGGAGCAAAGCGATCCGGTGACCATGGAAGAAGCCCAGGAGATGACCAATGCCTACCTTCTTCCGGACTTCGAGGATGATGAGGAACAGGCAAACTACATCCGATTCAGGACAAAGAAATTATTCGAGCATGAGCTCGACGCATGGTGTACCGACTCAGGAAGATGGCCTTCTAACAGAAATTACAAGGCATTCACGGAGTGGTTTCGGGCGGAGGTGTCACATATGGCATATGACTTGGCACCGGACCCGATCGTCTGTAACTAGTTTATATGAAAATGGATATCTATCTTGTGTAAAAGTACTCAACACAATGAGTAATTTGTATGAGGTTAGGCGACTTTTAGTTTTCGCTTTGGCGACGCAACAACCAATTTGATGTGGACTCCAGCGCGACTGAGCATGTCGACAAGGGTATCAATGCTGAAGAGGTGGATCTTCCCTTTGTAAAGGTCGCTGACGCGAGGTTGAGTGACACCGAGAAGTTTCGCAGCCTCTGCTTGTTTCATTCCCTTCGCTTCGATCGTTTTGCGGAGGTGAATCATCAGGGTCGAACGGATCTTCAGGTATTCGGCTTCCTCGGAGGGGAAACCAAGATCCTCGAAAATGTTTCCGTTAGAACGTGTGATCTTCTCTTTCATAAGGCACCTTCCTTCATCCCTGGTCTCGTTGACTGCCGCGTTCCCTGACCAACTGTTTCAATCGTCGCCTTGCCAAATCGATATCGCTCGCCGATGTTGTTCGTGATTTCTTCTGAAAGGCGTGAAGCACGTAAATTCCCTCGCTGAATTTCGCGAGGCAAAAGACACGATGTTCAACACGCGTGTGGATTCGGATTTCATAAACTCCTTGGCCAACGCTTGCCATTGGCTTCCAGTCTGGGGGTTTCAGCCCCTGCTGGACGAGGTGCAGAAAGTGTCCTGCAAGGCGTCGGACATCCTCCGGAAACGATCGGACATCGTCGAGGGACGATGCGACCCAGAAGATGGGCTTCTCGGACACGGGGTGAGTATACAAATATTTGTATACGTTGTCAACGTTGCTTAAGAAGTGACAGGAGAGAGCACCCACCGGGTTTTGAGGTCCGGTGGGTGTTTTATTTTCAAAAAATACGACTTAAATCTTGTGTCCAAATTGTGACCACGAGAATTCACGTTCATTCACAGTCCTTCACAACCTATCAAAATCATTGAGGAATAATTTTGGCCAAAATCCTCAATGCGTTTCTATTTCACTTTTATAATCAACAGGTTACGTGCGATTTTTCGCGCCTCATAACCCGAAGGTCCCAGGTTCAAATCCTGGCCCCGCTACCAAATAAATCAAGGGGAATCGCGATGTTGCGGTTCCCCTTCTTTTTTATTTTGACTCGCATGGGTTTAACTCATCCCATCACTCATCCCATTGACTCCCGCCTTGTTATCTTGCCATTCGTGATGTGAACATCCGATCAGGTGGGGCTGGTCACCTGAGAGCGGGGGGGGCTGGAATTTATTGGGTTCTAAGTAATCACTTCCTCGAGTGCGATGCCTCCCATTCCCGCACTGACCAGCCCCCCGTGATCGGTCCACCCGTATCTTAGTGTACGAATCCTCCTGGAGTCTCCATCGAATTCCAGGGACTTGGAAGGCCAATGCCCGGGAAGGCGATCGTTTCAGGTGCCGGTGGCCGGTATCCCAACGCACTATGCGGTCTTACTCCGTTGTAGTGGCGCTGCCACTGCTCGATCAGGATACGGGCCTCTAGCAACGTGTAGAAGATCTCCCGGTTCAGCAGTTCGTCCCGCAGCTTCCCGTGGAACGACTCGATGTACCCGTTCTCCCAAGGACTGCCAGGCTCGATGAACAGCGTTCCAACGCCCAGTCTCGATAGCCACTCCCGGACCGCCTGGGCGCAGAACTCCGGCCCGTTGTCGGACCGGATGTGTGCCGGAATACCACGGCGGATGAACAGATCTGCCAACGTGTAAAGAACATCGCTGGAATTGATCTTCCTCCCCACGACGATGGCCAGGCACTCCCGGCTGAACTCGTCGATCAGCGTCAGCATCCGGTACGCCTTGCCGTCGTACGTACGGTCCGCCACGATGTCGTACGCCCACACGTGGTTCGGATATTCCGGCCGGAGTCGTACGCAGGAACCGTCGTTGAACCACAGCCGGCCCCGCTTCGGCTGCCGGGCCGGTACCTTC
>Ga0210098_1000591_pt1 | contig 10873 bp, 8 predicted proteins | sample Joice_ThreeSqA_D_FD_184870 | JGI IMG/M metagenome (GOLD analysis project Ga0210098, IMG submission 184870) | Wetland microbial communities from San Francisco Bay, California, USA, that impact long-term carbon sequestration - Joice_ThreeSqA_D1... | ecosystem: Environmental > Aquatic > Marine >...
TGATCGTCGCCGAGGCGGTCGAACAGGGGGCCTCGGACATCCACGTGGAGCCGACGAAGACGGCCCTCCAGATCCGCCACCGGGTCGACGGCATCCTGCGCAAGACGATGGACCTTCCGAAGTGGGTCCAGGGGGCGGTCGTTTCGCGGATAAAGATCATGGCGAGGATGGACATCGCCGAGAAGCGGCTGCCGCAGGACGGGCGGATCGGCGTCCGCGTCGGGGGACGCAACCTCGACCTGCGGGTCTCCACGGTCCCGGCAAATTACGGGGAGAAGGTGGTCGTCCGGATCCTCGACTCCGCAAGCGCGAACATCCCGTTGGAGGCGATCGGGTTCTCTCCCGGGGAACTCAAGAAGATGGAGGACATCATCTCTCGCCCCCAGGGGATCGTCCTCATCACGGGACCCACCGGATCGGGAAAGACGACCACCCTCTACGGGATACTGAACCAGATAAAATCCGTCGAGGACAATATCACGACGATCGAAGACCCGATCGAATACGAGCTGTCGGGGATCAACCAGGTGGCGGTGCAGGAGAAGATCGGTCTCACTTTCGCCGTCATGCTCCGGTCGATGCTCCGGCAGGACCCCGACATCATCATGCTGGGGGAGATGCGCGACCTGGATACGACCACGATCGCCGTTCAGGCGGCCCTCACGGGGCACCTGGTGCTTTCCACGATCCACACCAACTCCTCCGTGGCGACGATCACCCGGCTGCGCGACCTCGGGGTGCCTTCCTTCCTGATCGCATCCACGATCGTCGGAATCGTGGCCCAACGTCTGGTCCGCAAGATCTGCTCCAAATGCAAGGTAAAGAAAGACCCCTCGGAGCAGGATATCCTCCGGCTGGGGATCTCCTCCGACGTCCCCGTCTACCATGGGATCGGATGTCCCGAGTGCGGGGGCACGGGGTACAAGGGGCGCATCGGCATCTACGAGATCCTGACCTTCACCCAGCCGATCCGGGACATGATCGCGAGCAACGCGACGCAGAACGAGATCCGCCAGTCGGCGATCTCCAGGGGGATGGTGACGCTCGGTCGCTCCGCGCTGGAAAAGGTGATCTCCGGCATCACTACGACCGAGGAAGTCTACCGGGTGGTGGAAACCGACGTCGACTTCGCCTCGGCCTGCCCACAATGCGCCACCGCCATGGAGAGCGACTTCGTGATGTGCCCGTCGTGCGGTTACTCCGCCTCCGCCGCCTGTCCCGGATGCAGCCGGATGATCTCCCCCGACTGGAAATTCTGTCCCTACTGCCGGCAGGACCTGCTGAAACCCGAGGCGCGGCACAACTTCGCCTGATCAGAACCAGGAACGTCCCCCCCAAGGCAAGAATGTCCCCTGAAAGCGCCCGCTCTTGAATGGAAGTCTCTCTGCCCGGAAAAATGCTTGAGACAAATCCCTCTATATCTATATGAGGTGGCACGCTGCGAAGCGGCCGGAGGCGACCTCCCGCAGGAGCGGGCACACCTCCGCGCACTCCCTCTTCGCCATGAAGCAGCGGGTGTGGAAGCGGCACCCGGGCGGCGGGGCGATCGGGGAGGGGATCTCCCCCGACAGGACGATCCGCTCGGACGGCGCGTCCCCCAGCATCGGGACGGCCGACAGCAGCGAGCGGGTGTACGGGTGCAGCGGCTCACGGAACAGGTCCGGCGCGGGCCCCGTCTCCATCACCTTTCCGAGGTACATCACCGCCACCACGTCGCTCACGTGCCGGATCACCCGCAGGTCGTGGGATACGAACAGGTACGCGATCCCGTACTCCTCCTGGATGTCCTTGAGGAGGTTCAGGATCTGCGCCTGGACGGAGACGTCGAGGGCGGAAACCGGCTCGTCGGCCACCACCAGTTTCGGGGAGAGTGCGATCGCGCGGGCGATCCCGATCCGCTGGCGCTGCCCACCGGAGAACTCGTGGGGGTATTTCCCGCCCGACTCCGCGGGCATCCCGACCCGGACGAGCAGCCGCCCGGCCCGTTCCCGCAGATCCTTCCCCCTCGCCAGCCCGTGGACGAGCCACCCCTCGCCGACGATGTCGCGCACCTTCATCCGCGGGTTGAGGGAGGAGTACGGGTCCTGGAAGACGATCTGCATCTGGCGCCGCGTCGTCCGCAGCGCCTCGCCTTCCATGCGCGTGATGTCCTTCCCCTCGAACCGGATCGACCCGGAATCGGGGTCCAGCAGCCGGATCGCGAGGCGGGCGAGCGTCGTCTTCCCGCACCCGGACTCCCCCACCAGCCCGAGCGTCTTTCCGGGGGGTACCGTCAGGGAGGCGCCGTCCACGGCGCGCACCCGGAGATCCTCCCCGGAGAAAAACGACTTCCGGACCGGGAACGTCTTGTAGACGTTGACCATCGCCAGGAGCGCGCCGTCCGTTTCCGGCCGGTAGATCCCGCCGGTCATGGCGCCCCCCCTCCCCGTACCGACCGTTGGTGGTGGCACGCCGCGAAGTGCCCGGGGGCGTACGCGTGTTGCGGGGGATCGTCGCGATCGCACACGGCGAGGGGATCCCCGGATGTATTCCCGGAGCGGAATCGTGAAAGGGCGTCCTGACGGAACGGGCACCGGTCGGCGAACGGGCACCCGGGTTTCACCGCGGATAGGTCGGGTACCGTCCCGGGGATCGACGCCAGCCGCTTTTCCCCCGTCCGCCTCCCCGGAAGCGACGCCAGCAGCCCCTGCGTGTACGGATGTACGGGGTCGGCGAAGAGCTCCCGCGTCGGCGCGATCTCGACGATGCGGCCGAGGTACATGATCGCGGTCCGGTCCGCGAAGTCGTACACCACGCCGAGGTCGTGGGTGATGAGGAGAACCGCCATCTTCTCCCGCTCCCGCAGATCCCGCAGCAGCGCGAGGATCTGTGCCTGGATCGTCACATCGAGCGCCGTGGTCGGCTCGTCGGCGATGAGGAGCGCCGGCTCGAGGGCGAGCGCCATCGCGATCATCGCCCGCTGCCGCATCCCGCCGCTCAACTGATGAGGGTATTCCCGCGCCCGCCGTTCGGGATCGGGCATGCCGACTTTCCGGAGCCATTCGACCGTCCGCTCCGCGGCCTTCCGCTTCCCGCAGACCTTGTGCGCCGTGAAGACCTCGGCTACCTGCTCCCCCACCGTCAGCACGGGGTTCAGGGACGACATCGGCTCCTGGAAGATCATCGAGATCGATTTTCCCCGAACCGCGCACATCCGCTTTTCCGGGAGGGACAGGAGGTCCTCGCCGCGGAACAGGATCTCCCCGCCTTCGACGACGGAGGGAGGCGACGGCAGGAGCTTCAGGATCGACAGCGCCGTGACCGTCTTGCCGCACCCCGACTCGCCGACCAGCCCCACCGTCTCCGCGGGAGCGATGGTGAAGGAGACGCCGAAGAGGGCCCGGACGGTCCCGGCCTCCGTCCCGAACGCCATGCGCAGGTCCCTCACGTCGAGCAGCGTTTCCGTCATCGGGCGATCACCGGCCTTTCAGGCGCGGGTCCGCGGCGTCGCGGATCCCCTCGCCCAGCAGGTTGTACCCGAGCACGGTGATCAGGATCGCCAGCCCGGGGAAGAGGGAGAGCCACCAGGCGAACTCGATGTAATTCTTGCCGACGGTGAGAATGTTCCCCCACGAAGGGGTCGGAGGCTGGACGCCGATCCCCAGGAACGACAAGGCCGATTCGGTGAGGATCGCCCCCGCCACCCCGAGCGTGGCCGCCACCAGGATCGGCGCCAGCGTATTGGGGAGGACGTGGCGGAAGATGATCCGGAGGGTCCCCGCTCCCTGTGCCCGCGCCGCCGCCACGAAGTCCCTCTCCTTGAGGGACAGCGTCTCCGCCCGCACCAGGCGGGCCACCCCCATCCAGCCGGTCAGCCCGATGACCACCATGATGTTCACGATCGACGGGCTCAGGAAGGCGATCACCGACAGGATGAGGAAGAAGGTCGGGAAGCAGAGCATGATGTCGACGAACCGCATCAGGACGGCGTCGACCCGGCGTCCGTAGAAGCCCGACAGCAGCCCGATCACCAGACCGACGGACGTGGCGATCCCCACCGCGACGAACCCGACCTTCATGGACACGCGCGCGCCGTACACCACCCTGGAGAGCACGTCCCTCCCCAGGTCGTCCGTCCCCAGCGGGTGGGCCGCTGACGGGGGCTGCAGGATGGTTGCGACGTCGATCCGGTCGGGGTTCTGCGACGTGAACAGCGCCGGGAACGCCGCGACGAGGAAGAAGAGCGCGATGACCAGCCCTCCGGCCACCGTGAGCCGGTTCCGCAGCAGTCTGCGGGCGAAATCCCGCCGGATGCCGGCGTTGCCGCTCACGCGGGCCTCATCCCTGCCGGATCCGCGGGTCCGCGAGAGCGTACCCGACGTCCGCCAGGAGGTTGCCCAGGAGCGTGAGGAACGCGCCGATCGTAAGGATCCCCATGATCAGGGGGTAGTCGCGCGCCATGACGCCCTGGTAGAACAGCTGGCCCATCCCCGGGATCGCGAAGATCGTCTCGAAGATCACCGACCCCCCCAGAAGCTCCGGCACGGAGAGACCGAGGATCGTGATCACCGGGAGGATGGCGTTGCGCATCGCGTGGATGTAGATCACCCTTCGTTCCGGGAGCCCCTTGGCCCGGGCGGAGGCGATGTAGTCCTGGCGGATCACCTCGAGCATGTTCGACCGCATGTAGCGCGACATCCCCGCCAGTCCGGTGAAGCCTGCCAGCAGCACCGGCAGCAGGAGGTGACGGGCGCGGTCCGCGATCTTTCCCATCACGGTCAGGGATTGGTACTCCAGGGAGCCGATCCCCGAGATGGGGAGCCACCCCAGTTTCACTCCGAAGAGGATCATCAGCAGCAGGGCGAGCCAGAAGGTGGGGATGGAGAACCCCGTGAACACGAATACGGTCGAGACGCGGTCGAAGAGGGAGCCCTGGCGCACCGCGGAATAGATGCCGATGGGGATGGCAACCAGGAAGATGAGCCCCATCGACAGGATGTTGATCGTCAGCGTGATCGGGATCCGTTCCCGGATCTTCTCGGCCACCGGGCGGCCGTCGGGAGAGAAGCTTTCCCCGAAATCGAGCGTTGCCATCCGGGCGAGCCACCGGCCGTACTGGACGTGGAGCGGCTTGTCGAGACCGTAATACTTCTCCAGTCGCGTGCGGGCCTCCGCGGTCGCCCTTGGGTTCAGATCCGTCGTCAGGCTGATCGGGCCGCCGGGAGCCATGTGGATCATCAGGAAGGAGATGAGGCTGATCCCGACGAGGAGGGGGATCGTCAGCAGAAGCCGGCGCGCGACGAACCGGAGCATCGCTTCCCTACCGCTTCACGGCTGGATCCGGTATTTCTGGAGCGCCTTGGGGACGTACCACTTGGGGAAGTTGTACGAGATGCCCGCGGGGGCGGGGTGGATACCGTGGAACCGCTTCTGGACCACCGGCAGCGCGTCCGGAACGTAGAGAAAAACATACGGCTGCTCCTCCGCCAGGATCTCCTGGATCCGGAAATACGCTTTCTTCCGCTTCTCGATGTCGAAGGTGCTTCGCCCCTCTTCGAGGAGTGTGTCCACCTCGGGGTTAACGAACCCGACGAAGTTCAGCTCCTTGGGCCCCGTCTTCGAGGAGTGCCAGATATCGTACTGGTCGGGGTCGGGCGTGAGACTCCACCCAAGGATGACCGCGTCGAAATCGCGCTTGTCAATGAACTGGTTGATGAACGCCGCCCACTCCACGGTCCGGATCTTCATCGTGATCCCGATCTCCGCCAGGTTCTGCTGCAGGATCGCCGCCGTCTTCGCGCGCGCCTCGTTCCCGGCGTTGGTGAGCACCGTGAACTCGAACGGCCGTCCGTCCCTCACGAGCGTCCCGTTATTCTCCTTCCACCCCGCCTCCGCGAGCAGCGCCTTCGCCCGTGCCGGATCGTGGGGGTACTTCCGGACGTTCGGATTGTACGCCCATGTCCCGGGCTTGTACGGCCCCGTCGCCTCCTGCCCAAGGCCCAGAAGGACCCCGTCGATCAGCGCCTTCTTGTCCGCCGCGAAGGCGATCGCCTGGCGGACCCGGCGGTCCTTGAAGAAGGGGTGGGACAGCCGGAAGCCGAGGTAGGTGTACGCCGACGCCAGGTACTTGTACTTGTTGAACGACGTCCTGAAATCCGGGGTATCGGTCTGCCGCGTGTACTGCGGCGGGGTGAGCGTCATGATGTCCACGCCGCCGGACTTGAGTTCCAGGAACATCGTCGCCTGGTCCGGGATGATGCGCGTGATCACCCGCGCGATGTACGGCTTCCCCTCGAAATAGCCGGGGTTGGCGTCGTAGACTACCTTTTCCCCGGTCTTCCACTCGACGAACCGGTACGGCCCGGTGCCGACCGGCTTCTTGTTCAGCGGGCTCTTCGAGATGTCCGGGTACTTCTCCAGGAGATGTTTCGGGAGGACGTGCATCCCCCACGACGCCAGCGCGGGGGCGAACGATCGCGCGTACTCGACGATGAAGGTGTACGGGTCCGGGGCGCTCGCGCGCCGGACCTGTTTGAAATCCTCCGCGTATGCGGTGGGGGTGCGCGGATCGATCATCCTGCGGTAGGTGAACATCACGTCCTCGGAGGTGAAAGGGGCGCCGTCCTGCCACTTCACCCCTTTCCGCAGATGAAAGGTGATCTTCCTCCCGTCGGGGGAGACCTCCCACGATTTCGCGAGCTCCCCTTCGAGTTTCAGATCCTTGTCGTACCGGACCAGCCCGTTGAAGACGTATCCCGCCGCCTCGTGGGAGGCGGCGTCCGAGGTCACTGCGGACAGGAAGCCGCTGATGCCACCGATGCTCCCCTCGACGATCATGTCGCCGTATGCGGGGACATCCGGGACGGCGGCGGCAATCTCCGGCGGCGTCTCCTTCTTCCCGCCGCCGCACCCCGCGAGGACCGCGAGCAGGACCAGGGCGGGCAGTGCGGCGATCCTCCGCGGCGTTCGCCTCATTCGGGGTCCCTCTGCAACGTGAACTTTGCTCCACGGACCGACACGACGATCCGCTCCGGCGGGTCCGCCGACCCCCTCCCGGGGTAGTCGACCGTCACGCGCATCCCGGGGACCCGGTATTCGGCGCCGGCGAGAAACCTCCTCCCCGGGTCGGAGCGCAGCGTCTGGCGGCCGTCGGAAAGTGACCAGGCGCCGTCCTCGTATCGCGACGTATCAGCCGAAATCACCATGTATCCGGGTGCCCCGGAGAGAATCCGCGCGAGCGACACGGGACCCGCGTCGACGGGAGCCGCCCCGCGGAACCCCGCAAGGTCCGCCGCGGGCCCACGGGAGACCGACACGTGGCGGCCATCATTCTCCAGAAACGCCACCCCGCGGCCGAAGGGGTCGTAGAGACCCACCATCTCCTCTTCCGGCGACGGGGCGGATATTCCCGCCACGAAGGGTACGGCGTCCCCCAAGACCGGGACCGCGATCCCGGAATACGACGCTTTGACGGGAAAGACGACCCGTCCCGGGAGAGCGGCGAAGAACCGCTCCGCGCGGTCGGCTTCAGGACCTGTGACGATCGTCCGCGACGGTGCGCACGCGCAGAAGGCGACGACGGCCAGGAGAGACGCGACGGCTCGCAGCGTCGCCTTCGTGCTGCGGAATTTCACTTCCCGGCGGGCTGCGCCTTGCGCAGGCGGTGGATCTTTCCCCCCACTTCGTCCGGCTTCTCGTGCCCCTTCGCGATCGCCTTCTCGAACAGGGCGGCCGCCTCCTCGTTTTTCCCCTGGGCCTGCAGGACATCCCCGAGGTGCTCCAGGATGACCGGGTCGTCGGGGACGAGCTTCAGCGCCCGATGGAGTTCCTCTTCGGCAAGTCGGAAATCGCCGAGTCGGTAGTGGACCCACGCGAGGCTGTCGAGGAAGTACCCGTCTTCGGGGCGGATCTCCAGCGCCCGGCGGATGAGCTTCTCCGCCTCGGGAAGGCGGATGTTCCGGTCCGCGAAGGTATAGCCGAGATAGTTGAGAGCGGTGGCGTGCTTCGGGTCGAGGGCGATCACCTTCTCCATCGCGGCGATCACCTGATCGGTTTTGCCCCGCTTGTCCTGGACCACCCCGACGGCGAACCACGCGGCGGGATTTTCCGGGGCCTTTTCGGTCGCCTCGGTGGCCACGGCCAGCGCCTCGTCATAACGTTTCGCACTTTCGAGCTGCCCGGCGAGGAAGATCATCAATTCAACGTCCCCGGGGCTCTTCTCCCGAAGCTTCCGGACGACCTCGACCGCCTCGTCGTTCTTTTTCTGCTGCGACAGGAGTATCGCGAGGTGGAGCATCGCCTCCCGGTGCACCGGCTCTCCCTCCGGGATCTTGCGGAACGTCGCCTCGGCCTCCGGCAGGGCGCCCTTCTCTTCGTACGCCGTCCCCAGGAAGAAGCGGACATGCGCATTTCCCGGGTCGGTGGCGAGGACAAAAGTGAACTCGTTGATCGCGTCATCGAACCGGTCGCGATCGAGGTAAAGAAGTCCGAGCTTCGCCCGGACGTCGGGGTTGGTGGCGGAGAACTTCTTCAGTTCCTCGTACTGGTTCACCGCCTGGTCGATCTTCTTCTCCCGGATCAGCAGGCGGCCAAGCCGGTCGCGGATGAACGGGTTGTTCGGGGACGCGTGGAGCGCGGACTTGTACCGCTCCTCCGCCTCCGCGTTCCGGCCGAGGATCTCGAGAACCGCGCCGGACTCGAGAAGCGCGGCGTCGAATCCCGGGGCGATCGAGAGCACCTTGTCGTAGTCGGCCAGGGCCTCCGGAAACTTCTTCTGGGCCGCAAGGACGCGGCCCCGGTAATAGTACGCAAGGTACGCATCGGGGTCCCGGGCGATCAGTGCGCCGAGAATCTCCTCTGCCTTGGAAAACTCCCCCCGCTCCGCGTAGAGAGTGGCGATGTGGAGATATGCGTCATCGTTCTCCGGGTCCTCCTTCAGGACACGTTCGTATTCGGACAGGGCTTTCTCGCGATCGCCCGATGCGGCGAGGATCCCCGCCAGAAGGTATCGCGACTGCGTGTGCCCCGCGTCGACCGCCAGGGCCTTTTCCAGCTCCTCCCGTGCCTCGGGGAGCCGGCCCTTCTTCACGAGGATGTTTGCGATCTCGAAAAGGATGTCGGGCTCGTTCCCGGCGTACTTCAGCGCCTTCCTGTAGGAACCCAGGGCGGCGTCGAGATTCCCATCCCGGGAGTCGAGATATCCGGAGAGAAAGTACGTGTAGGCGCGCGGGTCGTTCCGGGGGGGATTCGAGGCGGCAACCCCGTTGGAAGCCCCTGCCGGGGAGAAAAAAAGAAGGAGGGCCAGCCCCCCCGTGACGACGAAGTTTCGCATCCGTTCCTCCGGTAAAATATCAACCATTTGTATTATATACTCACTACCCGTGAAACCGCGAGGAGGACCGATGCCCGAGGCCGCTGCGCTCTCCGAACTGCCCCTTTCGAGAATCCTGTCGGCGCTGCTGTCCCGCGGAGGGGAGCACGGGGAACTGTTTTTCGAGGAATCCCGATCCCTCACGGTCCTTATGGAGGATGGCCGGATCGAACGGGTCGTTTCGGGGACCGACGCGGGAATCGGCGTTCGCCTCCTCTTCCGCGGCAAAACGTATTACGCCTACACGAACGACCGGTCGGCCGCTTCCGTCCTCGCTCTTTCGAACGACCTCTCCCGCTATGCGGATGGGGACGGGGTCGCCGTGGCGCTTCCCGCGTCGGCCCGGTCGGCCCGCGGGCCGACCGTCGTCCGTATGCCGCCGGCCGCCCGGGGGATCGGAGAGAAGGTCGCACTGGTGCGGGAAGTCGACCGGATCGCGAGGGAATTCTCGCGGGAGGTGCGGCAGGTCCGGGCGACCTGGTCGGAATCGGTGCGGCGCATCGAGGTTGCCGCCCACCCCGGCGTCTTCGTCCGCGAGGGACAGACGTATTGCGTCCTCGCCGTCCAGGCCGTGGCGGGGGGCGACGGGGGCTTGACGATGGGATACGAATCGTCGGGCGGGACCGAGGGGCTCGAGTTCCTTGACGGAGGGGTTCCTTCGCTGCTCGCCCGCAAGGCGGCGGGGAGAGCGGTACAGGCGCTCCACGCGTCGAAGCTCCCCGGCGGCCGGATGCCGGTCGTCCTCTCCTCCGAAGCGGGAGGCACGATGGTCCACGAAGCGGTCGGGCACGGCCTGGAGGCGGACCTTGCCCGGCGGGGGATGTCGGTCTACAAGGAGAAACTGGGGGAACGCATCGGGAGCCCGCTGGTTTCCATCGTCGACGACGCCACCGTTCCCGGGAAGCGCGGTTCGTTCGGTATCGACGATGAAGGGTCGCCCGGGCAGCGGACCTTGCTGGTCGACGCAGGGATCCTGAAGGGATTCCTCCACGACCGCCTTTCGGCAATGAAAGACGGCGGCGCCACCACGGGGAACGGCCGGCGGGAGTCGTACCGGCACAAGCCGATCCCTCGCATGACGAACACACTCATCCTGCCCGGCAGGACGATCCCGGAGGAAATCCTTTCGGGGGTCGACCGGGGTCTGCTGGTCGTCAAGATGGGAGGCGGCCAGGTGAACACCGTCACCGGCGACTTCATGTTCGAGGTGGCGGAGGGGTACCGGATCGAAGGGGGGAGGCGCGGGGAGCCGGTTCGAGGCGCGACGATCACGGGGAACGGGCCAGAGGTTCTCTCGATGATCGACCGCGTCGGGTCGGACCTCGGTTTCGGCATCGGCACGTGCGGCAAGGACGGCCAGGGCGTCCCCGTCGGCGACGCGCAGCCGACCCTCTCCATCGGCCCGCCGTTCATCACGGTGGGGTAAACGAAAATTCCGTCAATCTTCGCCCGGGAGTGAACCCTTGGTAACGCGCATTCTCGAAATCCTCGCCAGCTTCGTCATCTTCGTCATCTCCTCCCTCG
>Ga0210098_1000594_pt1 | contig 10843 bp, 4 predicted proteins | sample Joice_ThreeSqA_D_FD_184870 | JGI IMG/M metagenome (GOLD analysis project Ga0210098, IMG submission 184870) | Wetland microbial communities from San Francisco Bay, California, USA, that impact long-term carbon sequestration - Joice_ThreeSqA_D1... | ecosystem: Environmental > Aquatic > Marine >...
CAATCAGAATTCGTCCCACTGATATTTCAAAAACCATTTCTTTAGTGAAAGATGAATGGAAGAAATATGTACCGGCTAAACCGTTCGAGTATTTCTTTCTTGATGAAGATTTCAACAGGCTTTATCAATCGGAACAAAAAACAGGACAGATATTTACAGCATTTTCTGTTTTGGCAATATTTATTGCTTGTCTCGGTCTCTTTGGTTTAACTGCTTTCACGGTTGAAAGAAGAATTAAAGAGATAGGAATAAGAAAAGTTTTGGGCGCCTCAATTTCTACAATTGTATTCCTTATCTCCAAAGAGTTTTTAAAGTGGGTTTTGATTGCAAACTTAATTGCCTGGCCTGTTGCATATTATTTTATGAGTAACTGGTTAGACAATTTTGCTTATCGAATTAGTATAACAATCGGTGTATTCATTTTATCTGCTGTTATCGCTTTAATAATTGCATTAGTAACTGTCAGTTCCCAAACAATAAAAGCTGCAACGGCTAATCCTGTTAAGAGTTTAAGATATGAGTAAACTCGAAATCCCGTTATGCGGGATTAAATCTTTAAGATATGAGTGAAAAATAGAAGGGGAGAAGTAGAAATGTTTCGTAATTATTTAATTACTGCTCTGAGAAATCTAAAAAGACAAAAACTATATTCGTTTATCAATATTTTTGGTTTATCTGCAGGCATAGCAATATTTATTCTCGCTGTGACCTTCTTCTATTTTCACTTAAGCTATGATACTTTTCACCGTGATTCGGAAAAAATCTTTTTAGTTATTTCAGAGAGCAATTCTCCAAACAGCATCCGTCAGAAAAGTGAATCTACGTTTTTACCTCTTGCAAACTTAATGCTACAGGAATTTCCCGAAATAGAAAGTGCGGCAACTTATAGAAAATATTTTAGAGAGATCTTCAGATACAAGGACAAAAAATTTTATGAAACTAATGTACTCTTTACAGAGCCGGATTTTTTAAAGGTCTTCAATTTTCAGATTATCCAGGGTGACGCAAAAACTGCATTGTCAAAACCAAATTCAGTTGTATTAACAAAATCTACGGCTGAGAAATATTTTGGTAAAGAAGATCCTATAGGGAAAGTATTAAATGCTGAGTTTGATAATAACACCGGTTTATATGATTTAATTGTGACGGGTGTTGTTGAGGATTGTCCTTTAAACTCAAGTTTTAGGTTTGATATTCTTACTTCTCTTCCAAACAATTATAAAGAAAGCTGGAACACCGGCGGGAGTACGTTCACTTTTGTGAAATTGAAATCCCAGGAAAATTTCAGCCATCTTGAATTAAAACTTCCGGTCTTCGTAGAACAATTTGTGCCGGTTTTTAAGGAATCAAAAGCAAAATTATTATTGTTCCCACTGAAAGATATTCACTTAAAATCAATCGAATTCAACAACGGGTTTAATGTAGCTCCAATGATGCTCTTTTATTTGATTATGGGGATTGCAACAGGGCTCATGATTATTGTTGCAATTAACTTTATGGTTTTATCGACTGCACGATTTGGAAACCGTACTAAAGAGGTAGGCGTACGCAAAGTGATCGGCGCTAAAAAGAGTCAATTAATAAAACAATATATAGGTGAGTCAGTTATTCTTTCCGGGATGGCCTTGCCTTTTGCAGTTGTTTTGTTTGAACTAATCCGTCCGGTTTTTATTTCAATTGTGGGAGGTGGAATAGAATTAAATTTGTGGGATAAACCGGTTATTATTTTCATTATCATTAGTGTTACGATATTTGTAGGGATTATTTCAGGAATATATCCTGCTTTCTTTATGTCATCAATCAAGCCAACTCTTATTTTAAAAAATCAACCTCTAATTAAGAAAGGCAGATTTAGTTTTAGAAAAGGACTGGTAATTTTTCAGTTTGCACTTTCTTTTACTATGATCGCTTTCACTCTGACTTCTATGAAGCAACTGGAATTGATGACTAAAACCAATCTGGGCTACAACAGGGAAAATATAATCACCGTATCGATAAATAATGATTTTTACAAAAAGTTCGATGTAATTGAAAAAGAGTTAAAACAAAATTATGATATCTCTATTGTTGGGGCTGCTCATGTTTTGCCGTTTTCATGGGGAAGGCAGGAAAAGATGAGACCGGAGGAAGTTGATAAAAATAACTCGGAAATTTTATACAGCTATCCGTGCAGTTATAATTTTATTGAAGCTTTAGGTATTAAAATTTTAAAAGGCAGAAGTTTCTCAAGGGATTTTAATGAAGAAAATAGTGTTATTATAAGTGAAGAAACAGCAAAGCATTTCGGATGGGATGATCCTATCGGCAAAGTAATTGTTTTTGATGAAAGAGGAGGAGAGAAAAAAACAGTAATTGGAGTTGCAAAATATTTTCATTTTCCTCATGTAATTTTTGAAAAAGCCCCGGCAGTTATTTATTTCCTTCCCAGGGAACCTTTCTATCTGTATATCAAAACAGCTAAAAAGCCTGATGATAATCTGATTAAGTTTGTAAGAGAAACCTGGAATAAAGTTATTCCCGAACTTCCGTTTGAATATTCTATCCTTGATTATGCTTATGAGGAGAACCTGAGAACTACGACAAAAGCTTTGGACATTTTTAAGTTTATTTCAATTGTTTCCGTATTTATAGCTTGTCTTGGTTTATTTGCATTATCATCCTATACAGTTGAGCGCAAAACTAAAGAAATCGGTATTCGAAAAGTTTTAGGTGCTTCGGCAAATAAAATAACGGGGATGTTAATTTCGGAATTCCTGCTGCTTGTGATTATTTCAGATATTATAGCAATACCGCTTGCCTATTATGCTTCCAATTATTTTATAAATCTTGGCTGGGTCTATAAAATGGAATTGAATTTTTCTTTATTCGCTTCGACGTTTATTGTATCTGTTATTACAGCTCTTTTAGCTGTCGGAGTGCAATCAATAAAAGCAGCAATAGCTAATCCTGTTGAATCATTAAAATATGAATAAAAAATAGAAGGGGAAAAAATGTTAAAGAATTATTTAAAAATAGCTTTAAGAAATCTTGCAAAGAATAAAGGATATTCTTCAATAAATATTCTTGGCCTGGCTGTAGGAATTGCATGCTGTGTAATAATATTGCTTTATGTCCAGAACGAGCTTGGTTATGATAAGTTTTATAAAAATTCTGATTCGATTTATCGGGTATATATAAAATCATCAATAAATGGTCAGGAAAGCTGCAATTGCAAAACAGCCGCTCCATTGGGAAGTACACTTGTTCGAGATTTTCCTGAAGTGGTTACATCCACAAGGATAGGATTTTTTGGAAATCATGCCCTAAAGTACAATGATAAGGTTTACAGAGAACGGCACATATATACGGCAGACTCAAATTTTTTTAATGTCTTTTCACTTCCTCTTATTAATGGTAATCCTAAAAAAAATTTAAGTGAGCCCAACAGTATAGTAATGACCCAATCAACTGCTAAAAAATATTTTGGAGATGAAAATCCGGTTGGAAAAATCCTCAATGTGGATTCTCAAAGCTCATACAAGGTTACAGGATTAATGAAAGATTTTCCGAAAAATTCAAGCTTCAGATGTGATATCCTTTTGTCAATGTCAACATATGCGGAAACAAAAAATGATAACTGGCTTAATATGTCATATACAACGTATATAGTCTTACAAAAAGGTACTAATCCGGTTATCTTTCAAGAAAAGTTGAAAAGTGTTGTGAGTAATTATATAGGACCACAAGCAGAATCGGCTCTTGGAATTCCTTTCAGTGAATTCCTTAACAAAGGTAATAAATGGGATTTTTATTTGCAGCCGTTAACATCAATTTATTTGTACTCTGAAAGAGATTATGGAATTGATCCGAACACTGAATGGGGTGACCAAAACAGAAGCAATATTGATTATGTGTACTTATTCTCAGCAGTAGCAATTTTCATTTTACTTTTAGCTATAATAAATTTTATAAATTTAACTACGGCAAGATCTGAAACCAGATCTAAAGAAGTCGGAATAAAAAAGACACTCGGATCGAATAAAACTAAATTAATAGGACAATTCCTTACTGAATCAATTATAGTCGCATTGCTTTCAGTTATAATATCAATCGCTTTAGTAGAAATTGTCCTACCTTTGTTCAATCAGTTAGCCGGGAAAGATTTTAAGTTCGAGCTATTTAGTAGTGTATATACAATCCCCGGCTTAATACTATTTGCCATATTCGTAGGAATACTTTCAGGCAGTTATCCGGCTTTTTATCTTTCATCATTCAGACCCGTTTATTTATTCAAGTCGAATTTCGAGAAGAGAATTAAAAAGAGCACGTTAAGAAGTGGGCTGGTTGTAGTTCAATTTACGATTTCTATTGCTTTAATAATCAGTGCAATTATTATTAGAGATCAACTTAATTATATTCAAAATAAAAACCTTGGATTTAACAAGCAACACCTTTATGCTATAACGAATTTTGGAATACCCGGAAACAAATTATTAGTAATTGAACAAGAATTATTAAAGAATCCGGATATTATTTCATTAACTAATTCCTCTATTATGTTTTTCCCCGGTATTCCCGGCGATGGTTATTCATATAATGAAAGGCAGGTTTCTAATGCTATTTCCAGTCAATACCTGGATGTTGATTATGATTTTTTGAAAACATATAAAATATCATTGCTTCAAGGCCGCTTCTTTTCAGAAAAATTTCCGTCTGATACTATATCAGTAGTAATAAATGAAGCTATGGGTAAAAAGTGTGGGACAGAAGATCCTGTTGGCAACGAATTAATTCAGATAGGAAGACAAAAAGCATATCAAATTATCGGCGTTATTAAAAATTTTAATTATCAGACTCTTCATGAACAAATTAAACCACTGGTACTTTTTTTAAGTCCGGTAAAACAAGCGGCAAGTATTCTGGCAATCCGGATATCTTCTACAAATATTAAAAACACAATAGCGTTCATTAATAATACCTGGAAAAGTTTCACGGGCGGAGAAGATATTTATTCTTCTTTTATTGATGAGGATTTGGCTTATCTTTATAAATCTGAAGACAGGGCAGCCACAGTTGCAACAGTATTTTCGGGTCTTGCAATATTTATTGCATGTCTTGGGTTATTTGGATTAGCCTCCTTTGTTACAGAGCAAAGGAAAAAGGAAATCGGCATACGAAAAGTATTGGGAGCCTCTGTTTTCGAACTGATAACTATGTTATCGAGAGAATTTACCAAATGGGTTTTAATTGCAAATATAATAGCCTGGCCTCTTGCTTATTATTTAATGAATAACTGGTTGAATAATTTTGCTTATAGGACAGATATAACACTGTGGGTATTTATTCTTTCGGGAATAACAGCATTGCTTATTGCGTTATTAACGGTTTGTTTACACGCAGTAAAAGCAGCAATGGCAAATCCGACTGAATCTTTGAGGTATGAATAAGGAAAGGGGATAAGAAAATGTTAAAAAATTATTTAAAAATTGCTTTGAGAAATACTAAAAGAGATAAGACTTATTCTTTTATTAACATCTTCGGATTGGCGGTTGGCATTGCCTGTTGCTTGCTAATTATTTTATATATCCACGATGAATTGAGCTACGATAGCTTTCACGAAAAGGCAAACAGAATTTACAGGATTAACACAGATATAAAATTTGGTTCCACTGAGCTGGCAATACCGGTTAGCTCCGATATGATAGGACCAACACTTAAAAAAGATTATCCACAGGTAGAAGAATATACAAGGATATATTCTTTCGGCGGAAATAAGCTTGTAAAAAAAGGGGATGAATTTTATAACGAACAAAAAATTGCTTATGTGGATTCAACATTCTTCAAAGTTTTTACCTTCCTCGTTGTTTCCGGAAACACAAATCATATTCTTAATGAACCTAACACCGTTATTATAACAGAATCTATTGCAAAAAAATATTTTGGTAGAACAGATGCCACCGGTAAATTTATTGAGACGAATGATAAAGGTAATAATGTTTATAAGGTCACGGCTGTTATAATGGACATGCCGGATAATTCACATTTCAGATTTGATTTTCTGTTCCCGATGAATAATCTGGATTATGATTGGGGAAATTATGTTTCTTCTAATTTTCATACATACCTGCTATTAAGAGAAGGAACGGATTATAAAGAGTTTGAGAAAAAATTGGTAGAGTATAATGATAAATATGTATACCCATACGCCAAACAATTTTTGCAAATTCAAAGTAGGGAGGAATTTGAAAAAGCAGGCAATAAAATTGAAAACACCTTAATTCCATTAAGAGATATTCATTTGTATTCTAAGCGTGCTCAGGAGATGAGCCCAACCGGCAATATAGAATATGTATATATTTTTTCCGCAGTGGCTTTGTTCATTATGCTTATTGCATGCATTAACTTTATGAATCTTACCACAGCCCGTTCTGCAAACCGCGCCAGGGAAGTCGGCATTCGTAAAGTGCTTGGAACGGAACGTAAGAATCTCGTTACCCAGTTTCTTTTAGAATCAACACTGATGGCTTTTATCGCTGTTGTGCTGGCTGTTATTATTGTTTGCGATATTTTGCCTCTGTTTAATAATGTAGCCGGGAAGGAACTTAAGATAGCAGATTTGGGCTCACCTTTAATTTTATCTTTCATTCTACTCTTACCTTTTATAATAGGAATAACAGCAGGAAGCTACCCGGCATTTTTCCTCTCCCGGTTTATGCCCGCCCAAATTATTAAAGGGAAATTAGCAGGTGGAACTAAAAACGGGAATTTAAGAAGCGTACTTGTTGTATTTCAGTTCGCCACTTCTATAATTCTTATCACAGGAACAATAATTATAAACAACCAACTTAATTATATCCAAAATAAAAATCTTGGTTATCACAAAGATCAGCTCCTGATAATAAACGACACATATACTCTTAACAATGTAGATGCATTCAAAAATGAAATGCTGAATGTTCCCGGCGTAGTCTCCGGAACTCTATCCGGTTTTCTTCCGGTTCCCTCTTCAAGAAATTTCAGTGCTTTTGTTAAAGAAGCAACAATGGTATCGGAAAGTGGTATCACCATGCAAAGATGGAAAGTTGATTATGATTATTTAAAAACTCTAGGAATTGAATTAATTGAAGGAAGAAATTTTTCACGCAACTTCGGGTCTGATTCTTCATCGATAATCCTTAATGAGGCAGCAGTTAAACAATTGGGCTATGAAAATCCTGTTGGTCAGAAAATATATACCTGGGTTCATGGAGGGCGATTGGCTAATTATGATATAATAGGCGTTGTAAAGAATTTTAATTTTGAGTCACTGAGGCAAAACATAGGCCCGTTATGTCTAATATTAGGAAAGAATTATGATAACATCACATTTAAAATAAATGCAGCAAATACACCCCGCATATTAAATAAAGCTGAATCCATCTGGAAAAATATGACCCCTGGACTGCCTTTCAGTTACAGGTTTATGGATGAATCATTTGACGAAGTGTACAAAGCAGAAAAACGGGTTGGTATCATAGCACTTATATTTTCAGTACTTGCAATTATAGTAGCATGTCTTGGTTTGTTCGGTCTTGCAACTTTTCTCGCTGAGCAGAAAACAAAAGAAATTGGTGTAAGAAAAGTTTTAGGAGCTTCGGTATCTTCCATCTTGTTAATGCTATCTAAAGAATTTATAAAATGGATTGTAATTGCAAACATAATTGCGTTGCCCATTGCTTATTATTTTATGAACAAGTGGCTGCAGGATTTTGCATATAGGATTGAATTAAGCTGGTGGATGTTTCTTGTATCCGGCGGAATTGCTTTGGTGATTGCATTGACTACTGTTAGTTTCCAGGCAATTAAAGCAGCATTAGCAAACCCTGTTAAATCTTTAAGATATGAATAAGGAAAGAGGATTAAGAAATGTTAAAAAATTATTTAAAAACTACTTTCCGAAACTTCCTGCGCTATAAAGGGAACACGACAATTAATATTGTTGGACTTGCACTTGGAATTTCGGTTTTCTTCCTAATTATTCAATATGTTACTTTTGAATTGAGTTATGATAGTTTTAACAACAATGCCGATAGAATTTATCGTGTAAGAAATGATAGAATTTATTCGGACAAACACGATAAAAGCGCTGGGTGTCCACCTGCGTTAGCCTCGACTCTAAAAAAAGAATTTCCGGAAGTTCAGGAGTCGGCACGGCTACGAGGTACGGATGTTGCATACATCGATGCCGGAAAAAATATTTCGGAGAATGTTGATAAAGTTTATTACACTGAACCTTCATTTTTAAAAATCTTTTCGTTTCCTTTAATAAAAGGTTCTCCTTTGTCCGCACTTGAGGAACCGTATTACGTTATTATTTCTGAATCGTTTGCGCAAAAATATTTTGGAAATGAAAATCCAATCAATCAAGAAATTTCATTGACCAACGAGTATGGAAACCATAATTATAAAATATCCGGTGTATTTAAAGATGTTCCACTGAACTCGCATGTTAAATTCAATATTTTAATTTCGTACAAAACCCTTGTATCACAAAATAAACGAGCCGAATATTACTGGGGATGGAATGCTTTTAATACATACATACTTTTGGCTCCAGATACAAATCCAAAAACACTTGAATCTAAATTTCCGGCAATGGTTGAGAAATACAAAAATTATGAAGCAAGCTACAAACGTGTTTATCTTTTGCAGCCGTTGAAAGATATTCATTTGTATTCTCACTTGCGTTTTGAACCGGAAGTGAACGGCAGTGCAGAAACAGTTAAGTTTTTATCAATTATTGCATTGTTTGTACTGGTTCTTGCATGGGTAAATTATATTAATCTTTCTACAAGCCGTTCGTTGATGCGTGCAAAGGAAGTTGGAGTTAGAAAAGTTTTAGGATCGAATCGATTTCAACTAATAAAGCAATTTTTAACAGAATCCTTTTTATTAAATATTATAGCATTTATTCTTGCCCTAGTTATAGATGAAATTTCTCTACCATATTTCAATAATATAACGGGCAAACCGCTTTCAATTAGTCTATTGCAAAACAATTGGCTGATGTTAATTGCATTATTTGCTACGGGTGTGTTTTTATCTGGAATTTATCCTGCATTTGTTTTGTCATCGTTCAATCCGTTTATAATTTTAAAAACTCATTCCGGAAAATTGCCCGGTAAAATTGATTTACGTAGAGGTCTTGTAATTTTTCAATTTGCTGTTTCAATAATTCTTATTACTTCTACAATTATTGTTTTTGAACAATTATCTTTTATGCGTAATAAGGACTTGGGTGCGAACATAGATCAAACTCTAATTTTAAACGCTCCGAGTGGGAAAGAGGATTCATATTCTTCGGTTATAAATTTCAGAGATGCCTTGCTGACAATTCCCGGAGTTAAAAATGTTTCGGCTTCAGCTTCTGTTCCGGGAAAAGATTATTCAAACGCTTCGAGCGGCGTAAGGAAATACGGCAGTAACCCCGAAGATGGTACTCAAGGGTTCTTTATAGATGTGGATGAAAATTATTTCAAACTATACAATGTTCCATTGGTTGCAGGCAGATATTTTACACGTGAATCAAGATTCAACAATGAAATTATTTTAAATGAAGAGGCGGTAAAAGTATATAGTTTTAAAAATTCTGAAGATGCAGTTAATAATAAACTTATATTTGACGGTTTCGACGGGCAAAGCATAAAAATAGTTGGGGTAACAAAGGACTATCACCAGGAATCGCTGAAGAGTGTATTACTTCCTGTAGTTTTCAACCCGATAAATGCTGACGATCTAAACCTTACGAAATATTTTTCGCTAAAGATTAACACAAGAAATATTCAACAAATACTCTCAAAAGTAAAGAATAAATGGAATGAGATCTTTCCTAACAAGCCATTCGAATACAATTTCCTGGATGAAGTTTTCAACTCGCAATATAAAGCCGATCAACAATTTGGGAAGGTATTCGGTCTATTCAGCTTTTTGGCTATTATAATCAGTTGCTTAGGATTATTTGGATTAGCTTCATTTACAAATTTACAACGGACAAAAGAGATCGGGATTCGTAAGGTTGTGGGAGCTTCTTTGCAGGATATCCTCTTTATGTTAATAAAAGATTTCACAAAATGGGTATTACTTGCAAACCTAATTGCCTGGCCAGTTGCTTATTATTTTATGAACAATTGGCTGCAAGATTTTGCTTACAGAATTGATATGAGCTGGTGGATATTTGTTTTATCTGGTGGAATTGCTTTGATGATTGCTTTAGCTACTGTCAGCATTCAGGCAATTAAGGCAGCAACTGCAAATCCTGTGGAGAGTTTAAGGTATGAGTAATAACGCAAACTCGAAATCCCGCTGTGGCGGGATTGAGGCATTGAAATACGGATCAGAAAAATAGAATTTTTAAACGTATATCAGAGGGAAAAAAATGCAAAAGAAACAGGTTCTTACAAATTTATTACTGATGGGAATTTTGTTATTTAACTTAATTCCTGTCGCAGCGCAAACATCATTAAGCGATGAAACACGTTTACCGTGGGCAACTTCACAAAAAGAATTTTTCAGAGATTGGCTGATTATCGGCGGATTTCCGAATCCGGATGGCAATGGTTTTGACACAGATTATTTACAGGCTGATGGAGGCGAAACGAATATTTCTCCCAAAGAGGGAATGACGCAAAAACTGCAGAACGGAATCACACTTGAATGGAAAAAATATGAATCACCCTACAATTACATTAATTTTTATAACATTCTTAAAGATGTAGCATACAGTACAAAAGTGGCTTATGCTTTTAAAAAAGTTCTGCGTGCCATCGATGGAAAAGTTATCCTTTCATTCGGGAACAATGTGGGTAATAAAATATGGGTGAACGGA
>Ga0210098_1000596_pt1 | contig 10792 bp, 9 predicted proteins | sample Joice_ThreeSqA_D_FD_184870 | JGI IMG/M metagenome (GOLD analysis project Ga0210098, IMG submission 184870) | Wetland microbial communities from San Francisco Bay, California, USA, that impact long-term carbon sequestration - Joice_ThreeSqA_D1... | ecosystem: Environmental > Aquatic > Marine >...
CGAGCACCAGAATCGCGACGGCGAGCCCGCCGATCGCCGACGGCAAACCGAGCGTCTCGATGGCGTGGTTCAGCACGACGGCGATCTTCTCGGCGAGGAACACGACGAGCGCGAGGTAGCCGAACAGGAACCCCGTGTGGAACAGGATCGAGTGAGCGTCGGCGATCTCGCCATCGGCGTGCCGGGCCTCGGCACCGCTCTCCAGCACGAAGTACGCACGGTGGCGGGTCGTCTGGATGCCGATGAACACGGCGTAAAGCCCGAGGCACATGACGATCAGGAAGCCCTCCTGACCGGCCGAAAAGGTGGGGCCGTCGGTCGAGCGCGTGAAGTTCGGCATGATCAGGCCGAACACCGAAAGCGAGACGATCACGCTCAGGTAGGAGATGACGCCGCGCAGGTTGTACTCCTGCTCGCGGTAGCGCCAGCCGCCGAGCAGGAGCGCGAGCCCGACCAGGCCGTTCAGCACGATCATCACCACCGAGAACATCGAGTCGCGCGCGAGCGTCGGGTTGTTTGCCCCGGTGAGCATCACCACGCCGATCGTCATGATCTCGATGCTCGCGACCGACAGCGTCAGGATCAGCGTACCGTAGGGCTCGCCGAGTCGCTGGGCGAGCCGGTCGGCGTGCCGGACGACCGACTTCGCGCCCCATATGATCGTGACGAAGAGCCACAGGAAGACGAACGTCTCCCACGCAAGGCTCGAGAGATCCGCAAGCCAGGCGCGACCGAATACGACAAACAGCGCAACGGTCGGCAGGAACGCGAACAGCGCGCGCTCCTCGCGCAGTAGCGTGCGCGCGGTCATTCGGGTCGTGCTATTTCTTCGCCGCAGCTGCCTCGGGTTGCCCGGGGGTCTGCGTGCTCGCGGGATCGATGTACGCCCATGGCCGGGCGCTGCGCGTCCAGATGTTGGCGGTGATCTTCATGGCATTGGAGTCGTCGAGCGTTCCCGCCCTCAAAACCACCGTCTCGGGCGCCGTGGCCCGCTGGCTGTAGATGGGCGAGCCGCAATCGCCGCAGAAGTAGCGATAGAGCGTGCGGCCGCTGTCGGCGGCGGCGTCATAGCGCTTCGGGCTGCCCTGCGTGATCCTGAAAGCCGCGCCGGGAATCACCGCGTTGACGCTGCCGCCCGCACCCGAGGCCTTCTGGCAGTGCGTGCAGTGGCAGGCGCGAAGTTCCGTGATCGGGACGCTGACGGTGTAGCGGATCGCGCCGCACAGGCAGCCTCCGGCGAGCGAGGTGGTCATCGGTCGTCCTCCTTGTGCCCCAGACCAGAGGGTAACGCATTGCCCGCCGGGGCCCCGCGGGCCGCAGCGGCAGCGTGCCCGATCATGTGAGAATTGCGCTCGACCCATTTCCCAGAGGAGAACAGAATGCCCAAGGCCTACATGGTTGTCACCTACCGTTCGATCAGCAAACCCGAGGCGCTCGCGGCCTATGCGAAGATCGCCGGGCCGGCGATCGAGGCCGCGGGCGGGAAGTTCCTCGTGCGCGGCGTCCCGACCAAGACCTATGAAGCCGGGATGAAAGAGCGCACGGTGGTGGTCGAGTTCGCGAGCGTCGCACAGGCGATCGCGGCGTACGACGGGCCGGGCTACAAGAAGGCGCTCGATGCCCTGGGCAAGGACGCGGCGCAGCGCGACATGCGTATCGTCGAGGGCGTCGCCTGATCGACGCTCGACGCTCGACGCGCGCGACCGCGCAGCTTGCGCGGCGCGAGCGCCGATGACGAACGGCGCGTCGAATGTCGCGAGCGCTCGGCGAATCCTCGACGACGCAGGGGGCATGCACGACAGGAGACGCCGCCCGCCGACCGGCGCGCCTCGCTTGACCCCGGCTTCCGCGGAAGCTACGCTGGCCCGCGACCTGAGCTCTGGCGGACGATGCGCCAGGCCGTCGTCGGGCGCGCGCGACAACATACTCGCAAACAAGGCAATCCGATGCTGATCGCTCGATTCCTGAAACGCATGCAGGCCGTTCTGCTTGCCCTCCTGCTCGCGCCCGGGTTGTGCCTGGCGGGCTCGATCGCGGGCAAGGTCGTGCTTTCCGGGACCGTCCCGCCATCGAAGAAGGTCGATGTGACCATCGACCAGTACATCTGCGGCACCGAGAAAGACGCGGGCGACCTGCTGCTGTCGCCGCGCAACGAGATTCGCAACGCCGTGGTGTGGCTCGATAACCCGCCGGCCCATGCGCCGTGGCCCGGGCACGACGCGAGGGGCGAGATCGATCAAAGGGGCTGCGTGTTCATTCCGCGCGTGCTGCTGATCCCGGCAGGCGGCACGGTGGATTTTCTGAACAACGACCGCCTCCTGCACAACATTCACGCCGTGCCCAAGCTGAACGTCTCGTTCAACCGCACGCAGCCGAAGAGCCGCACGATCCCGGTCACGTTCGCCAAGCCTGAAATCGTGCGCATCGACTGCGACCTGCACTCCTGGATGAGAGCGTGGGTCGTGGTCATGGCGCACCCGTTCTACGTCATTACGGACGCGGACGGGACGTTCGCGTTCGACAATCTCCCCGCCGGCAAGTACACCCTCCACGTCTGGCACGAACGCCTGGGTGATGTCCCCGCGACGGTCACCGTCACGGACGCGGCGCCCGCCCGCGTGACGGTGAAGATGAACGCGCGCTGAGAGCCTACCCTGCCTACGGGAGCACCTTGATCTTCCTGGTGGCGATCCACGCTGCCGAGTGGGTAGGCTCTTCGACCGCGCGCAGCGTTCCGCCCTCGTCGAGCGCGATCGTGAATGTCACGATCGGCGCCGAATAGACCGGATGTAGATACACGCGCGAGATTTCCACGTCGTCCTTGTAAAGGGCGATGTAGCGCACGAAGTGCTCCTGCAGCGATGGATGCTCTCCGCCCGCACCGACGCTCACCGTCACCTTGAACCAATCGCCGCGCTTGATCGAGTCCGGCGCGTCGATCTTGGGCGTGTGCTTGACGTCGTAGCTGTTGTGGACCTTGCGAAACTCCGGCGTGAACTGCGCCGCCTGATCGCCCGCAGCGCGCGAAGGTGCCGCGCCGAGACAAAGCACGGTCAACAAAGCGATCGGCACGGCACGCATCGGCAAGTCGGTTATCTTGATCATCGTGACATCTCCATGGTGATGGTCATGCTTCCGGTAGAAACTTTCGAATGAGCGCAAGCAGCTCGCGCGGGCTGTAGGGCTTGGCCAGATAGCTGTCCGCGCCCGCCGCGGCGGCCCGCTCGCGATCGCCGCTCAGCGCGAACGACGTGATCACGATGACCGGGATGTGGCTGGTCCGCGGGTCCTGCTTGAGGATGCGCGTTGCGTCGTGGCCCGACATCTTGGGAAGCTGCACGTCCATGAGGACGAGCTGCGGGCGCTTCTCCTGCGCGAGCGCCACGCCGGTCTCCCCGTCGACCGCCTCGATCAGCTGATAGGACGTGCGGCTCAGGAGCTGGCGCACGATCTTGCGGTTGTACTCGTTGTCCTCGATGTAGAGGATGGTGCGCTCGGTCATACCTCTTTCGCCTCCGCATGCAGCGGCACGGAGATGTAGAAGGTCGACCCCTTGCCAAGCTCGCTTTCGACCCAAATCCTGCCGCCGTGCATCTCCACGAACTTCTTGGTGATGCTGAGCCCGAGGCCCGTTCCGCCGAATTCGCGCGTGACGGTCGCGTCGACCTGCCTGAACTCGGTAAAGACGTTCTCGAGCTCGGTCTCGGGGATACCGATGCCGGTGTCCGAGACCCGATATACGAGCGCGTCGTCGACGACCTCGACACCAATCTCGACCCGGCCCTGTTTGGTGAACTTCAGGGCGTTGCCGGCGAGATTGATCAGGCACTGGCTCAGGCGACCGCTATCGCCGGTGGCGACGGGCAAGTCGTCCGGGACATGCGCGACGAACGCGAGGCCCTTCTCCGCGGCCAGCGAGCCAAGCGAGGTTCGCGCCGTGTCGATGACCTCGCGCGGCGAATATTCACCGAGCGCGAGCTCCATGCGGCCGGCCTCGATCTTGGACAGGTCGAGCACATCGTTGATCAGCCTGAGAAGATGGCGTCCGTTCACCTGAATGTCGGTCAGCGGCTCCTTCAGCTCGTCTGGCACCGCGCCGTAGAGCTCATCCAGCATCATCTCGGAGAATCCCAGGATGGCATTCATGGGCGTGCGCAACTCGTGGCTCATGTTGGCCAGGAATTCCGACTTCGCCTGACTCGCCCGCGCAAGCTGCTCGTTGACGCGACCGAGCTCGGCCGCTGCGCTGCGCTGCTCGAGGTCAAGGCGATGGAGCTCCCGGCTCATATGGTTCATCTGCTCCGCGAGCGCCCCGAACTCGTCGCGGTTGGGAACCGAGATGCGGCCCTCGAACCTGCCTGCCGCGACTTCGCCAAGGAAATCCTGCGCCTTGCGCACCGGAAGGATGAACGACCAGGAAATCACGAAGCCGCAGAGCAGCGCCAATGCAACGGCGCCCACGGCAAAGCTTGCCGTCAGGACGAGCGACTTGTGGTTCGCCGCCTCGACGCTGTCGCGCAGCCGGGCCATGCGGCCCTGCTCCGTCGCGACCAGCTGTCCGACGCGCTGCGAGATCTCGTTGTCGAGTCGCTCCTGACGATCGCGCAACTCGCGCGTAATGCCGCCGAGCTTGCCGTCGCGGATGGCGTTTGCCATGTCTGCGACGACGCCCATCGCCTCGTCCTGCGACGTCCGAATCTGCTCGATCAGGGCGTGCAGTCCCGTCGATTCCGAAGTTTCGATCTTGGCAAGCAGATTGTTGAATCGATTGTTCTCGCGCAGGATCTTCGAGATCGCAACCTCTTCCTGGGAAAGCAGCGCGAGCACGGTGAAGTGCATCTGTCGCGCAAGGGCCTGTTCGATCTGGTGCGCCCAACCGACCCGCTCGTGGGCTTCGTCGAGCAGGCGGCTTTGGCGCGTCGTATTCACGAGCGTCTGGAAGCTCACCATTGCCATCACGACGAACAGCAGGGTCACGACGAGGAAGGCGCCCAGGAGCTTGGCATGGACGGACGCACGCACGCCCGACACCCAGCTCACCAGCCGGCCGATCGGCGTTTTATTCAGGATAAGCGCGGCGATCTGCTCGATCTTGATTTTCTGGCGCTCCGGCAACGGCAAGCGAACCCGACAAAAAGCGCATTCTCGACTGCATCCGCCTACGCGCTTTCACGTTCTTGTATGACGGCAGCCAAGACCGTATATTTCCCCCGTCTCGAAGGGAAACTCAACGATGAGAACACCGCCACGCATCCTCATCGTCGACGACAACCCGGCGAACGTCAAGATTCTTCAGACCCGGTTGGGTGCCGAGGGCTACGAGATCGTCACGGCAACCGACGGTGAAGCTGGCCTCGCGGCGGCACGCCAACAAACCCCCGACCTGATACTTCTCGACATCATGATGCCGAAGCTCGACGGCATCGAGGTGTGCCGCCGACTGCGCGCGGACCCTGATTTCCCGTTTACGCCGATCATCCTGGTGACGGCGATGGCCGATTCGAAGGACGTCGTCGCCGGGCTAGAGGCCGGCGGCGACGAATACCTGACCAAGCCCGTGGACCATGCCGCACTCGCAGCCCGCGTGCGCTCGATGCTCCGGATCAAGGCCCTGCACGACAAGGTCGAGGCGCTCGTCGACGAGGTGAAGGGGTGGAATGCGTCGCTCGAGCGCCGTGTGGAGGAGCAGCTTGCGGAGCTCGAGCGGGTCGGCCGCCTGAAGCGCTTCTTCTCTCCGCAGTTGGCGGATCTCATCGTCAGCGGCGGTGCGGAGGATCCGCTCAAGAGCCACCGGCGGGAAATCACCGTCGTCTTCCTCGACCTGCGCGGATTCACCGCCTTCGCCGAGGTCGCCGAGCCGGAAGACGTCACAAGCGTATTGCGCGCCTACCATGAAGCGACCGGCAGGCTGATCCTCGCGCACGAAGGCACGCTCGAGCGATTCACCGGCGACGGCATGATGGTGTTCTTCAACGATCCGATTCAGGTTCCGAACGCCGCCGAGCGCGCAATCGCGATGTCGCTGGCGATCCGCGACGACGTCGGTCGGATGTGCGCGGACTGGGGCAAGCGCGACATCCAGCTTGGTCTCGGGATCGGCATTGCGCAGGGCTACGCGACGATCGGCGCGATCGGCTTCGAAGGGCGGTGGGATTATGCGGCGATCGGCACGGTGACCAATCTCGCCGCAAGACTGTGCAGCGAAGCCGCGGGCGGAGAGATCCTCGTTTCGCAGCGCGTGCTCACGAGCGTCGAGCAGCTCGTCGATGCCGAGCCCGGCGAAGCGCTTTCCCTGAAGGGATTCCACCGGCCGATCGTGACGTTCCGCGTGCGCGGCATGAAAGCATCGGCCGGCTGATTCGCCCTGCAGCATCGCAGGACGCGGCACCGCGAGCTACATGCTGCGCCGGTACTCCCCGCCCACCTCGAACAGCGCGTGGGTAATCTGGCCGAGCGAGCACACGCGGACTGCGTCCATCAGCACCGCAAACACGTTCTCATCGGCGATCACCGCCTGGCGCAGCCGCTCGAGCATCGCCGGCGCAGCCCTGGCGTTTTTCTTGTGGAAGGCACGCAGACGCTTGAGCTGAGACTGCTTCTCGTCTTCGGTCGAGCGAATCAGCTCGAGTGCCTCGGGCACCGGATCGCCGTGCGGATTGCGGAAGGTGTTCACGCCAACGATCGGGTAGGAGCCGTCATGCTTCTTGTGCTCGTAGGTGAGCGACTCTTCCTGGATCTTGCCGCGCTGGTAACCGGTTTCCATCGCGCCGAGCACGCCGCCGCGCGCCGAGATCGCCTCGAACTCCTTGAGCACGGCCTCCTCGACCATGTCGGTCAGCGCGTCGATGATGAACGATCCCTGATTCGGGTTCTCGTTCTTCGCCAGGCCCCATTCCTTGTTGATGATCAGCTGAATCGCCATCGCGCGGCGCACCGACTCCTCGGTCGGCGTGGTAATCGCCTCGTCGTAGGCATTGGTGTGCAGCGAGTTGGTGTTGTCGTAGGTCGAGATCAGCGCCTGCAGCGTCGTGCGGATATCGTTGAACGCGATTTCCTGCGCGTGCAGCGAGCGCCCGCTGGTCTGCGAGTGGAACTTGAGCTTCTGGCTGCGCTCGTTCGCCCCATAGCGCTCGCGCATGGCGACCGCCCAGATGCGTCGCGCGACGCGGCCGAGCACCGTGTACTCGGGATCCATGCCGTAGCTGAAGAAGAACGACAGATTGGGCGCGAAATCGTCGATGTGCATGCCGCGCGCCAGGTAGGCCTCGACGAAGGTGAAGCCGTTGGCGAGCGTGAAGGCGAGCTGCGAGATCGGGTTCGCGCCGGCTTCCGCGATGTGGTAGCCAGAGATCGATACCGAATAGAAGTTCTTCACGCCGTGGTGGATGAACCACGCCTGGATGTCGCCCATCACCTTGAGCGAGAACTCGGTCGAGAAGATGCAGGTGTTCTGCCCCTGGTCTTCCTTGAGGATGTCCGCCTGCACCGTGCCGCGCACGCTGGCGAGCGTCCACTCGAGGATCTTCTCCGCCTCGTCCTCGGTCGGCTCGCGGCCGTTGTCCTGCACGAATTTCTCGGTCTGCTGGTCGATCGCGGTGTTGAAGAACATCGCGAGAATGGTCGGTGCCGGACCGTTGATCGTCATCGACACCGAGGTATTCGGCGCGCACAGGTCGAAGCCCGCGTACAGCACCTTCATGTCTTCGAGCGTCGCGATCGACACCCCCGAGTTGCCGACCTTGCCGTAGATGTCGGGCCGCTCGTCCGGATCGAAGCCGTAGAGCGTGACCGAGTCGAACGCGGTTGACAGCCGCTTGGCGGGCATGTCCTTCGAGAGCAGGTGGAAGCGCTTGTTGGTGCGGAAGGCGTCACCCTCGCCGGCGAACATGCGCGTCGGATCCTCGTTCTCGCGCTTGAAGGCGAATACGCCGGCGGTGTACGGGAACGACCCGGGCAGATTCTCGCGCAGCTGCCACTTGAGGATCTCGCCCGGATCCTCGAACCTGGGGAGCGCGACCTTCGGCAGCTTGGTGCCCGAGAGCGAGGTATAGCGCAGGCGGGAGCGGATCTCCCGATCGCGAATCTTCACCAGGTATTCGTCGCCGGCATACGCCTTGACGGTCGCGGGCCACTGCTCGAGCAGCTTCTTCGAGCGCGCATCGAGGGCGTCGTTCTTCTCCTCGATCAGCGCGTTTAGCGCATGCGCGTCCGTCCCCGCCTTCATCAGCAGCGCCTTGGCCGTGATCAGGCTCGCGCGCTCGCGCGCGTGCTGCGCCTGCGTCTGCGCGTGCAGGTGGTAGCTGCGCAGGCACTCGGCGATCTCGGCCAGGTAGCGGCTGCGCTTCGGCGGCACCACGGCGTCGACCCGCGAGGAGACGCGCGCATCGACCTTCGGCAGCTTGCCGGGCTTCAGCTCGAGGCCCTTTTCACCCAGCTTCGCCGCAATGGCCTGATACAGCGCGGTCACACCGTCGTCCGAGAACCGGCTCGCGACCGTGCCGAAGACCGGCATCGCGTCGGGCGCGGCGCGGAACGCCTCGCGGTTCCTCTGCACCTGCTTGCGCACGTCGCGCAGCGCATCTTCCGCGCCCCTGCGGTCGAACTTGTTGATCGCAACGAAATCCGCGTAGTCCAGCATGTCGATCTTTTCGAGCTGGCTCGCCGCGCCGAACTCTGGCGTCATCACGTAGAGCGAGACATCGACATGCGGCACGACGCCCGAATCGCCCTGACCGATGCCGGAGGTTTCCACAATCACCAGATCGAAGCCCGCGGCGCGGCAGGCCGCGACCGCGTCCGGCACCGCCTGCGAGATCTCGGCCCCCGAACCGCGCGTGGCGAGCGAACGCATGAACACCGCGTCGCCGTGGATCGCGTTCATCCGGATGCGGTCGCCGAGCAGCGCGCCACCGGTCTTGCGGCGCGAGGGATCGACCGCGATGATCGCGATGCGCAGGCGGTCGTCCTGATCGAGGCGGAAGCGGCGCACCAGCTCATCGGTAAGCGAGCTCTTGCCGGCACCGCCGGTGCCGGTGATGCCGAGGACCGGCGCGCGGTGTTTCGCCGACGCGTCCTGCAGGCGTTTTCTCGTTGCCGCGTCGGCCACGCCGAGCTCGAGCGCCGTAATGAGCTGCGCCAGCGCCCGGCGATCGCCCGCGCGCACGCGGTCCAGATCGGCCGGCGCATGCGTCGTCGGGTCGAAGTCGCAGCGCGCGAGCATGTCGTTGATCATGCCCTGCAGGCCCATTTTCTGGCCGTCCTCGGGCGAGTAGATGCGCGCCACGCCGTAGGCCTGCAGTTCCTTGACCTCGGCCGGCACGATCACGCCCCCGCCGCCGCCGAACACCTGGATGTGCGCCCCGCCGCGTTCGCGCAGCAGGTCGATCATGTACTTGAAGTACTCGAGGTGGCCGCCCTGGTAGGACGACACGGCGATGCCCTGAACGTCCTCCTGCAGCGCCGCGCTGACGACGTCCTCGACCGAGCGGTTGTGCCCGAGATGGATGACCTCGGCCCCGGAGCCCTGCACGATGCGGCGCATGATGTTGATCGAGGCGTCGTGGCCGTCGAACAGGCTCGCCGCGGTGACGAAGCGGATCTTGTGCTTCGCCTTGTAGATCAGGTTCTTGCTGTCGGACAGATCGGTCATCGGCGCCTCGTTCCGCGGACCGGCGGGAAGGAATGGCAGGCTACTTGACGTTTACGTAAACGTCAACCTCATCCTTCCGGCCGCGTTCGTGCTGTGCGCAGTTTACCCACGCGCGGGTGGCGGCACGCGGGCGGCGACGGCGAGAAAGCCCCCGCAGTGCAGGCATTCCGGCACCAGTGGCTCGAGCATGCGTGCAACGGCACTGCCCGAGGCGAGGTACACCGCGGAGCGCAGCGCGATCCCGGTCGCATTCGTCTCGACGAGCAGTGCGCGCGACGCGCAGCATCTCGGCGAGCGCGCGCCGCTCATCGCGCACGAAGCACAGCGCCATCACCGAAACCGCGTAGCCGAAGGCGCGGCCGGCGATGGCAGCGCCAGCGCATTGGCGACCGAGTAATCCTCCGCTGCAGCGCGTCGTAGCTTCCCTCGCACCCTTGGGTGGGCGGTTCAGGGTGAGCAGCGTCTCACATCATTGGTCGCAGCTCAGCGGCCGTGATTGACGAGCCGGCGCTCGCGGAAGATCTCGTAGGCGATCGGGTCGATGTTGCGGTACCCAATGCGCCGGCGCCGCGCTTCGTCCAGCAAATGGTATTTGACCACGGCCTCGACGCTCGCCGCGCGCTGATCGGTGGCAGGAATTTCGATGGAATAGCTGCGCGGCGTCGCGTGCGGCAGCCGCGTATCCCAGAGGTCGACGATGACGGGGCGCCACATGACGACGCGCCTGAGCGCGTGTTTCTGCTCATAGAGAACGGCGTCCGCGGTATCCAGCACGCGAAGCTTCACCGTCAAGTGCCGATCCGGCGTCCCGGTCGGCAGATAGTGCTGCGTCCCCGTGTTGACGAGCGTCAGCACATAGCGCCGCGCGCCGTACACCGTGCGTTCTTCGCGCAGTGTCGCCGCAAGGGCGCGCTGCACGGTATCGCGATTGTGCCCGCCCCTCCAGAGATGACGCCGGGCGCCGCGCACGGGTCCACCAGTTATCAGCGGCCGCTCGACGGCCGGCATGTGGCAGCCTACGCAATCCGGGACCGCAACGCCGGCCGACTCGATCTCGGCGACGGTTCCGCAGGGCGGCACGCGATAAAAGGTATCCCAGCGCTTGCCGCTCACCACATGGCAGCGCACGCAGACCTGATTGGG
>Ga0210098_1000602_pt1 | contig 10750 bp, 10 predicted proteins | sample Joice_ThreeSqA_D_FD_184870 | JGI IMG/M metagenome (GOLD analysis project Ga0210098, IMG submission 184870) | Wetland microbial communities from San Francisco Bay, California, USA, that impact long-term carbon sequestration - Joice_ThreeSqA_D1... | ecosystem: Environmental > Aquatic > Marine >...
TGCGTTACTCTTAACACCATATAGGAAATATCTCAAAACACTTTCGCCCTGGTTGGCGTTTCTAATTGCATTTATAATTTTTATTCCTTTCATCATCTGGAATTTCACTCACGATTTTGCTCACGTAGAATTTATTCAGAATGCGTTGAAGTATAAATATTCCAGTTTAACTCCATTGGATTTTATAATCGGACAGTTTATGAAGCTTAATCCATTCTCTGCAATTGTTTGGCTTTCCGGTTTATATTTTTTCTTCTTTAATAAAGAAGGGAAAAAATACATTATACTTGGAATACTTTATATATCTGTCTTTTTAATTTTGATTTTAAATGGGCATAGTAAAGCTGGATACCTTGCCCCTGCTTATCCAATGTTGTTCGCCGGAGGAGGAATTTTAATTGAAAGAATTTCACTTTTGAAAAACTGGCGATGGTTCAAGTATGCAGTTATTATTCCCTTAGTCATATCTGGCATTTTTTTAATACCACTTGCACTCCCTGTTCTTCCTGTTGAAACATATATAAGTTATTCTAAAAAGCTTGGCCAGGCTCCGTCAACTGCAGAAAATAAAGAACTTGCCGAGCTGCCGCAGTTTTATGCAGATATGTTTGGGTGGGAAGGAATGGCAAAAGATGTTTCGAATGTTTATAAATCCTTACGTGAGGATGAGAAAAGAACGACCGTTGTATTCTGTAATAATTATGGAGATGCAGGCACAATTGAATATTACCGTAAAAAGTATGAACTACCTCCGGTGATTTGCTCACATAATAATTACTGGTACTGGTGGGATTTGGACATGAAGATTACTAATATAATTATAATTGGTGGGAATGAGGAAGATCATCTGTCTTCGTTGGAAGAAGTAAAAGTAGCAGCAATACATAAAAGTAAATTTGCCATGCCTTACGAAAACAATCTTCCTATTTTTATATGTAGAGGTTTAAAAAGGTCCGTTATGGAAGCGCATAATTTGACTAAGCATTATGATTAGAACAGTTCAGAAACTATTCGGTTAATGATTAAAAAGCCGGCCTCTCATTTTACTTCTATTCTACAGGCATTGTTTGTTACATTTCTTTGGTCTACTTCATTCATAATTATAAAAATTGGTCTTAAAGATATTTCTCCTCTTGTTTTTGCAGGAACGAGATATTTCCTCGCATTTTTTATTCTCTTACCATTTTTATTGGTTCATAAAAATCGAAATAATCTTAAAAAAATAAACAAGACAGATTGGTATAAACTATTACTTCTAGGATTTCTGTTTTACACAATAACACAGGCAGCACAGTTTATTGGTTTATCCCTTCTTCCATCGGTTACGGTTAGTATAATACTTAATTTTACGCCTCTTTTTGTTGCAATTACAGCAATTCTTTTTTTAAGTGAAATCCCTACATATCTACAATGGTTTGGAGTTTTTTTATTCATAATAGGGACTTTTATTTATTTCTATCCTTTAAACTTATCAACAGAATATTTAAGTGGAATTGTTATAATGTTTTTGGGCGTTTTAACAAATGCATTTTCTGCAATACTCGGCAGAAGTGTAAACCGCGAAAGTAAGTTAGAACCTGTTGTGATTACAGTAATAAGTATGGGATTTGGTTCAATTATTTTATTTATAATAAGCCTAATTGTAGAAGGTTTGCCGGATTTAAGCTTAATCTCGGTTATTTATATAATCTGGCTTGCAGCAGTAAATACTGCTTTTGCCTTTAATTTGTGGAATTTAACACTAAGAAATTTAACAGCGGTAGAATCAAGCATAATTAACGGTACTATGTTGATTCAAATAGCAATTCTTGCTTGGATTTTTCTTGGTGAAAACTTAACATTCGTTAAGATTTTAGGTATGATAATTACATCATTAGCAGCATTTCTTGTTCAAATAAGAAAAAGATTTTCGGTACATAGGTAATTAATTTGACAAATGAAATTGATTATGTTATTTTTGTTATGACTCTGATAAAGGGTCTCCCCCATACCCTTTATCTTAAGGAGTTAAAGCCTGATGATCGCCCGATCACCGGGCTTTTTTATTTTAATGTGATTGAAAAGTAATTATTTAGTTTTCTTGCAAAAAATTGGGGTCATTTCTTGAAATAAAGTAAAGTTTATCTTAGATTTGTAAAGAAATCAAAATATATGGGTGGGGGTAATTCTTCTGTTTAACTCTCGATTATCTCCTTTCTATTTACATACAATAAATTACAGGAGGTCAAAATGAAAATTGTCCGTATGAATCCATTGAAGAACAATTCTGGAAGCAAAACAGTTGCATTCTTCGATATGCAAACAAATGATGGAATTGTTATTAAAGGTTTCCGAATTGTTAATGGAACAAATGGATTGTTTGTTTCTTCGCCGGATGATAAAGGAAAAGACGGTAAATATTATGAAAGTGTAATACTACCGAAACAGATGAAGGATGAACTTCAACAAATTGCGTTGGAAGAATACAACAAAGCCGGATAATTTAATATCGTAGCACAGATTAATAATCTGTGCTACATATCTTTGAACTTAAACTTTTTATCTTTTATAGCAAGCTCGATTAAGCGATCCAGTTTTCCCTCAACTTCCAGAAGTACTAACTGCTCGGAATCATGAGTAATAATGAACATTTTCCTAAAGAACATATCCGGATTTTTACTTACAAACACAGCAGTCAATTCATCATTGTCATACGTTCTGACAATATATTGCCATCCCCTTGCTTCCATTTCATTATTAATTTTTTCCATAATGCTAGCTTTTTCTTTCCCCCTATTTCTGGTAAGAGTATAAACTCCAACCTGGACATTTGATACCTGTCTCATAATGTCGTCTATCATTTCATCATCCTGACTGAAATTAACAACCCAGCTTGCAATATTTATCATAAAAGGTCCGGCAGATAACTCAACTTCACGATGATAATCATTACCGAACTCATGTATTAATTCACTGCTTGTCTGTTTGAAATTTCTATTAACATTTATACAGCCCGATGAAATAAATAAAACCGCTATAAACAAAGGTGAAATTTTTATCAAAGATTTCATGACTTGCCTCACTCTTTATCTATTTTATCAAGAGAAGGTATATCAAATTTAGCCCCGAGTTTTCCGATTTTTTTCAAGTCAATATTGCCCACAATATTTACAAACACAGCCTGGTCATTCTTATCTATCGTTGTAACTACTAATCCAAGAATATTGTTATTGCCTGATGTTTTTATGTAGACGTTTACTGTTTCATCTCCGCCTCTGGATCTGACAATTCTGTCCCATTTTTGTGACATTAGTTTTTTATCTGTTTCATTTATCCTCCCCTTGATGCCGCTCTCGTTTTTATTACTTACGTCAAAAACGTTAACTTTAATTAACTTTAAGCCATTAAGCATTGAAGAGAGATCAGGTTCTTTTTCTTCAGTAGCAGAAGCAACCATCCTTAAGATATTTGATTCAAGAAATACTTCTGTTACACCTTCACCAGTTTCAAATGCAGACAGATCACCGAAATCAAAGTAACCAGGTTCGTTTGAGTAATCTTTCTGTGCGAAAGTCGTGAAGGAAACTAAAACCATTACTATGAATATATATTTTACGTACTTCATTTTAACCTCCTATTAGAACTTCATTTATTATTGAAAAACTTTTTTGAATTGGCTTGCCGACTCTTTTCGGCAGTATATCATCTTCGATTAAATTTTCTGTTTTCTTAAAAACTTTGTTAAGTATTGCCAGAGATGTTTTTACTTGTATTTCTGCTTGTTCAACTTCTACTTTTGAGTAAACAGTTTCTTTTTCTTTATTCTGATTTGTTAAAACAAAAACCAATGCAGATACGAAAAGAACAATAATTGCAAAAGCGTAAACCGGTTTTATAAAAAAAGATTTCTTTTCTTTTCGAGTTTCTATTTTTAAAGAGTTAATAACAGAATCAGGACATTCTTCCAATGGAACTTTCTTAACATTTCCGGCAGTTTCTCGGTATTCAATTAGTAACTTCTTTACTTTTGGGTTTCTCTTTGCGAGAAAGTAAATGCTGATTCTATCATTCAAAGAAGTGTCTTTATAAGCAACAGCAATTATCTTATCGAGAATCTCTTCGCTAATACTATTAAGCTTCTTGTCTTGCATAATCTTTTAATTCCTCTTGTAATTTTTTTCTTGCTCTCAGCAAGTAAACTTTTACACTGTTAATCGGGATATATAGTACCGAACTTATTTCTTTATATTTAAAACCTTCAATTTCATATAAGACGAAAACACTTTTTAAGTTTTCCGGCAGTTTCTGAACCGCACTTTTTATTCTCTCTAAAACAATGTTTTGCTGTGTTCTCGTTTCCGGCTGATTTTCTTTGTCGTTGTCCATTATTTTTTCTTCTGAACTCTCATCTTCATCAATATAAACTGATCTTTGTCTCGCAATTTGGTTTCTTCTTAAATAATCGATGCAAAGATTATGAGTCGTTCTCATAATCCAGGAGCCGGCAGCAGGAAGTTTGAACTTTCCCATATTTTTCCATAACCTGATAAGAACTTCCTGTGTAACATCTTCGGCATCCATGCTGTTTTTAAGCATATAAACTGAATAACTGTATATCCTGTCTTTATATCGATTAACAAGAGTTTTATAACCAATTGAGTCCAGCATTTTATCTAAAGACGGTTTGACTATTAAAAATGTTACTGTTTATTCATTTTACTTGTTAAGAATATGAAGAAACTTAATTAATTGAGATTAAAAGATGATAATTGACGCAATTATCGGGATGTACGGTAAATAATATTGTGAGAAAAGAAGGGTGCGGGCTAACTGTTCATATCAAATTGTTGAAAGTGCCCGAATTAAATTTTGCTTCAAGTCCCAAAGTTTTTGGGATAATGAAACGTGATATGTGTGAGGAAAAATTAATCTTCTAACCCCCGAATCGAGACAATCTATATCGTTCTGTTTTATTTTTCTTATTTCCTCAATTGAAGGGAAATCATAAACGAGCTTTCCATCTACAAGAATATCAAAAAGCAATTTTTCAACTTTAGAAATTTGGTCTTTTGTTAATATTCTTTTCTTTGAGGAATCCATCGGATGATGCAGACATATTTCATTTTCGTTTTGGGGATTTTCATCTGCAAGAGTAACAAGATCAGCAGTAGCTTTACCTGATTTATCATAAACTCTCCAGACTTTTTTATTTCCCGGGTTTGGAATCTTTTCAACTGATTCTGAAATTTTCAAAGCCGGTTCCCAGCCGTGATCTTCTTTTACAGAAACTAATTTGTAAACTCCGCCAAGAGCACTGTCTCCGGCGGAGGTTATCATTCTTGTTCCGACTCCATAAATCAGTCGTTTTATTATTTTGTCAGCATCCAATCCAAACTTTGGCGCTTCTTCAGTTATTTGAGTAATTATTTGCCAAACATTCATTTCGTCCAACTCATTTGAAAGGACGATACCAACCTCTTCAAGTCCTGCATCATTTAACATTTTAGCTGCCTGCAAACTAAGATATGCAAGATCGCCGGAGTCTAATCTTATTCCTAAAGGATGATGTCCTTTCTTTTTAAGTTTCTGAAAAACTTTTATTGCATTAGGTATTCCACTTTCCAAAGTATTTATTGTATCAACAAGAAGAATACAATCATCTGGGTAAAGATCAGCGAAAGCAGAGAAGGCATCTTCTTCTGTCATTCCCATTGAAATAAATAATTGAACGAGGCTGTGTCCGTGAGTTCCTTTCGGCGGATAACCAAGAACATGAGAAATCCCGACATTTGAAGAAAAATCTGCACCACCAATTAAGGCTCCACGAACACCCGCAATTGCTCCTCTGTCTTGTGCTCTTCTTGCACCGAAATCAATTAACATTTGTCTATGTCCCATCTCTTTGATTCTGCAAGCCTTTGTCGCTATAAGAGTCTGGAAGTTGAGCATGTTTAACAAAGGAGTCTCTAAAATTTGTGCAATTGCAATCGGTCCCTGGACAATCGTTAAAGGTTGATGCGGATGAACAGTTCTTCCTTCTCCAATTGCGCTAAGAGTTATGTTGTTAAAGTTTCCTTCTTTTCTTAACCAATCCAGGAAATCATCATGAAAAAGTTGTTCATTGTTTCTTGATTTCTGAGATCTCAGTAATTCAATCTCTCTATCTCCGAAAGAAGAATTCTGCATCCAGTCAACAAGCCACTCAAGACCAGCATTAATGCAATATCCGGCTTTGTGTAAACCGTAATCGGGATAAGATCTAAAGAAATGATCAAACTGAACAATTTTATTATGAATTCCCATCTTAAAGAAAAGTTGAGCCATTACAATCTGGTATTGATCAGTAAAAAGAATTCCTTCGGAAATACTTTGATCGAATTTTTTCAGCACTTCTTGTCTCCTAGACTTTTTAGACAATATAAACATATTAAAAAATGATTAAATATGAATTCCTTGCCATTTGTAAAGTAAAAACAATTGCTTTAAACCTAAAATGTTCTTAGGTTAATTTAGTTAACGTGTAATTTGCATGTACAATCCGGAATCGGCCTTTGTTGAGGACAATAAAGCTGAAAGATCTAATTTCCCAAATTAAAAAATAACAGAGGAGTCATTATGAATCTTGTAGAACGGGCAAAAAACATAATGTTCAATCCAAAACAAGAATGGGAGGCAATCAAAGCAGAAAGTATTACTACAAAAGAACTTTATACAAAGTATGCTATGATACTTGCTGCTATTCCCGCTATAGCAGGATTTATAGGATATACCATCTTTGGTTTATCTTGGGGCTTAGGAACAATCAGAATAGCTGTATCTTCTACTGTATTGTGGGCTATAGTAACTTATGTTACTGGATTAGCCGGCATATATATTATTTCTTTTATCGTCGACGCACTTGCTCCATCTTTTGGTTCAACAAAAGATATGACAGCTTCAACAAAAGTAGTTGTTTATGCATACACTCCTGCGTGGGTAGCGGGTATCTTTCAAATTTTTCCTGTATTGGGTTTTATCGTTGCTTTAGCAAGTATTTATGGTTTGGTTCTTATGTATATGGGCTTGCAAAAGGTTAAAGACGTGCCGCAGGACAAAATTGTAGTTTACTTTATAGTAATAATTATTGTATCAATTATTGTGTTCTTTGTAATGGCGGCAATTGTTACAGCTATTGCTTTTGGCGGTTATATGATGAGCGGAGTGTAATTTTTTATTTAAGATTTTCTCTTTTTAAAAAACCCTTCAAATATTTGGAGGGTTTTTTATTTTTAATAATTGACTTGTACGTTACACTCAGTTAGATTGAATATAAAATTTATAAAAGATGAATGTCTTCTGAAAAATTAAATCGCAAATATTTTTCTAAAGAAACCCGCGGCTATAATATCATCAGCAGGTATTATTATAAATACTATGATCTCTTCAAGAGGACCATCTTTCCGGATTTCAATGACTTTATCAACCAGATATTCTTGAATATTTCTAGGATTAATTTTTCGGAAGAGATAAAAAGTTTAGAAGCTTATATAATCGGTACAATAAAAATACAGTGCCGCGTACAGCTTGATAAAGCATTAAAAGCAAAAAACCTAATTCCCGAAAGCAGGCTAAAAAAAAATGACGAAGATGAAGAGACTGTTATTTATCGGATTCCTGGGAAAGAAGGTTCTCCTTCAGAAATTTTCGAGTTACAGGAAATGTTTGTTCATCTTAATTTATTTAAACTTCAGATTAAGAAAAGCGATGCTATCCTGCTAAATCACCTGATTGAAGGAAAAGAAAGGAAAGAAATTGCGAATGAAATGCAGATTAATCTTAATACTCTCGACACAAACATCAGAAGGCTTAGAATAAAGTTGGTTGATTACTTTAAGAAACTGGGATATTCATCACATATGTTTGATAAGTTTGAGAAATGATGAAAGTTTTAGTCTTACTTTTAAACTATAAGAAGAGATATTGGGAAGAATAAAAATATGTTAAGCAAATATTCAGAAGGATTGAAAAATTTAGAAGAGCATTTATCCAATGCAGTAATTGCAGCATATATTAATTTTAAAGAGAATCTGAGCGAGAAAGAAATTTCTTTTATCGAAAATCATATCAGTAAATGTGATGATTGCAGAAAAAGATTGAATGAAATGAAAGAAGAAGATCTTGAAATTGACACAGATAAAGAATTGCAAAATTACAAAATTGCAAGAATACAAGATTATGGGAGAAATAAATATTATACCTGGGCTGCTGCTGTAATGATATTTATAGTTCTGGGAATTTATTTCTACTTTCTTCCTGAAAAACAAGTAATGGTAGAAAACAATAAACTATTATCTGACTCAGTAACAATATCGGAAAATACACAAATTGTAGAAGCACCCCCGGAGAAAGAAGAAGCAAAGAATATTGTAAAGAAATATAACCAGGAAGATTTTGTTGCTAATAATGTGCTTGAGAATTTTGTTGACAGGAATATGAGATCTGAAGTCGGCACTAAAATTATATCACCTGCAATTGGAGACACTTTAAGCGTGCCCATTAATTTCATGTGGGGAAATGAAAAAGGAAACTATACTTTTGAACTTGTTAATAACAGAAATAAGCGGATATCAAGAAAAGTCTTATCAAACAATCATTTGGTTTATAATGAAAAACTAAATCCCGGACTTTATTACTGGGAAATCCTAGTCAATGATAAACTTGAAGCTGTGGGAAAATTTTATATCAAATAAGCTTGCAATCCTGCAATTTTGTAATCTTGTAATTTTGCATTACTTTCCTATCAACACAAACGGACTCCATTCCAAAGGATAAGAATAAGTTCCTTCTTTTATCAGGCTAAGTTTAGCTTCTCTTAAAGAGGAAGAATAACTTTTCCCACTCAGTATATTTTTATAAAATTCAATCATTAATTCTGAAGTTGACTTATCGGCAACCTGCCAGAGGGAAACAACAATATTTCTCGCTCCGGAATAGATAAATCCCCTTGTTAACCCGATTATTCCTTCCCCTTTTACAATTTTTCCCAAACCGCTTTCACAAGCACTTAATACTACAAGATCGGCATTTAGATTAAGATTATAAATTTCATCCGAATACAAAATACCATCCTCCCCAGAAGAATTATTCTTGTTTGTAAAAATTATTCCAGAGAGTTTTGGCTTTTCTTCATTCATAAAACCGTGCGTCGCAATATGAAGGAAACTATAATTTTTCATAATCTCAGATTTTATCATCTCTTCTTTAGCATTCTCAGAAATAAAATTTAAACCGGGAAGTTTCTTTTTTCTGAATAAGTCCAAGATACCTTCAACTTCGCGTTTCGTTTCAGGAAGCTCGGAGTAAGTCTTATCATTAATTTCTATAGCACGTTTCAATTGGGCAACGGTAGAATCATTCTTGGTTTTCTTTTTTTGTCGAGAATTATCACCTGCAAAAACAGGTGCGAAACCTACAAAACTATAGTTGTCATCAGGTCCTTTAGTTTCTTCCTGCAGAAAAGAAGCTGAGAACAAATAACTGGTATTAAACTTTTTCACTAAATATGGAAATTCTGAAAAATTGATATCCTCATTTACATTTACATCTACTTTTTCTGATAACATTGCTTCAAAGGGAAGATAGTAAAGTATCCCATCAGGGATTATAACTAGGTTCTTTGAATTGGATATTTCCTTTTCAATCGGTGTTATCAGAATTTTGTATAGAGACAATGCGGAGGAGATATAATTTTCAAATTCAAGATTCTGTAATGATCGCCTGAATTGTTTGACAATTTCTATAACCGGCGAATCTAACCTTATAGTTTCCTCATCAAGATTTTTATTGGTTAAAACAAAAATGTAGAGAGTAGTATCGCTCAAAAAATATTCAACAATAGCTGATTGATTATCCAGCATCTTCTGTAAATTTTCGATGGAGATATCTTTCTCTTTATACTTTAACTGATAATAAGAAGGATAATTTTTTTCTAAGTTTTCAAGTAAGGAAATATATTGTTGATGCAGAGAAAAGTAATCGTCTTCAAGTTCTTTAATCTTTTCTGGAGAAGATTGCTTTTTTTGTTTCTCATTTAGAATTTGAGTATCAAAATAAGCGAGATCAACTCGTAAGTTCTTTTCTCTTTTAAGCAAAGAATCCGGAAGTCCCGAAAAATTTCTGGCTTTGACTTCGGAAAACGCCTCGTATAAAAGTCCCGCCTTACTTTCTTCAGAAAACTTAAAAGCTGCCTTTAAATACTCATCGTTTTTTGTGAGCTTAAAAAGTTTTAAAGATATATTTATTCCTTTTTCATAAAGAGAAAATGTCCGTTTGCCGAAAGATAACTTCGATCCTTCAGCTTTAAATCCGCGCCGTATTTTATCAATAAGCTGTGATGATAATTGAAAAGAAGTATAAGCTGAAAGAAGATCATTTAAATTATTATTAAGAGAATATCGCGAAGTAAATGCATCACATTTAAGTGCTAAAGAGTTTAATAGGTCATTGTGCCATAAAATACTTTCTTCTGCTGGATAAGCATAAATGCTGCTGTCGTTAAATCCTTCGGTCAGACTTATAATTGACTTTTGAAAGAAGTATAAAGCACTGTCATAATCTTGCTTTGCAGAATAAATTTTTCCCAGTTCCTGGTATGATTCAGCAATCTTCGGATGTTTCTCACCAAAAACCGAAAGTCTTGCTGATAAAGATTTGTTTAAGTATTCAATAGCAGGGACATAATTCCTTTTATTTCCATAAGCTTCCCCGATATTAAAATAAGCCTGGGCTGTAA
>Ga0210098_1000616_pt1 | contig 10592 bp, 13 predicted proteins | sample Joice_ThreeSqA_D_FD_184870 | JGI IMG/M metagenome (GOLD analysis project Ga0210098, IMG submission 184870) | Wetland microbial communities from San Francisco Bay, California, USA, that impact long-term carbon sequestration - Joice_ThreeSqA_D1... | ecosystem: Environmental > Aquatic > Marine >...
GGCGAGGCCGTTGAGACTGGCCTCGCCGCTCAGGTACATTTGGACGAGGCGCAACTTCAGTTCCGTGCTGTGACGACGGTGTCGGTGGGTTCCCATGCTTCCATCCTCCATCGCCTGGCCAGGGGGGTCAATTCCAGAAGCGAAGACTGTCTACCGGGAGGGGTTCTCTCCAGCCCCTGGACAATAGTTGGGCTCCAATCACCAGGCGCAGGAATCCATTGGTTCTCATTCAGGAAAAATGGTTGTTCGAGGAGAATGCATCCCACGGTGTAATCAGTGAATCGTTCATGCCCCTTACGACGGTAATGCTCGACGCGAGCACGCATTTGTGTGAAATCAACCGCGCCATTTGCGATCCCGAACGCCTCCCACGCTAAACTGATCGGCAAGAGACTTGAGTGAGCAAAAAGACCTCCTCCAACAATATAATTCCGTGGACTATGAAGCTTGAAAAGGAATAGTTCGCCAGGGTTCAGAGCTCGGAACTGACGAGAACCAGAAGGCTGCCAGAAATTTACCTCGTCAAGGCCCGATTGGCTCCGCAGCAGCTCAAACCAATCCCAGTCTGTAATCCCTACGAATGTTCTCACCCGTGCACTCTCCAAAATCCTTTACAGCTTTCAGACCTCGGCATGGCACTGATATTCAGAAAGATGTTCATGTTGTTGCCGATTCTTCCAATTCCATCCTGCTTCTGACGAACTGCTCGGTCTCCTTGTCCATGAAATGGACGTAGCACCCCTTCATTCCGCGGGACAGGAGCACCCGATATGTGTTCTTTACTAAATCTACAAACCTCTCCCTCGACCTTTTCACGACGGTGTCGTGCGACTGTTGTCTGTCGCCGATCCATTCCTGCCGGTCAAATCGGTAATGCAAATCTTTCCCCACGATCACGCCCACATAATCAAACTCAAACCCTTGCGCCGTGTAGATGCAGCCGATCTGTTCGATGCCGCCTGGAAGATAAGCCCAAAGTGAGGCCTTCGGTATCCCTCTAGCCAGACGTGATGCCTCCGGCTTGGCATTCCAAGACTTGCGATAATCACCGATCACAACATCATCAACAAGCGTTCCGCCAGGCAATGGTTTCGACCATTCCCAGCAGAAGCCAGCCGTCATTCGGGCAGTATTTCCCTCGACGGCTTTCTTCCGAATAACCTCTTCTAGTGCCTGAGGTGAATTGAATATCTTGAAGTCGAACGCCTCGTTCCCTTCCCACAGGACATTGGCTGTGCGTCGGATGCCGAGAGTATTGTCTATCCAGTTCACGAAGGCGTCTGATCCGCTGCAGCGGAACTGGGCTTCAAGCTCATATTCGAAGACGTTACAGTTCATCGCCCGCGCATGCTGTCGGATATACTCCACGGAGCCGATTTCGTTCGGCCGCACCACCTGGACATCGTCGATCAGAAAGACGCACACCTTGGCGGCTCGTAGTAGTTCCTCGATCTGCTCAAGGTTCGAGCGATTCGCCGCCGCCGTGAACCGACTGTTGCTGGTCTTGCGGATACGATGAGACTCGTCCGCGATCAATACATCGATCTCATTCGCCTGGGCGGCCGCATAGCTGTTGAAGTACTTGAACTGGACGGATCCCCGATTCCCGATGATGTTTCGGAGCGTCTCGGTGAAGGCCTTCGATCCCGTTGCGTATTGGGCGTTGTATCCCTTCATCAGCAGATCCGCCATGAGTTTGATGGCGATTACCGATTTACCGGTTCCCGGTCCTCCTTTGATGATGATTGCCGTCTTGCGCCTGTCATGAAAACCCTTCTCTGCCAAAGCGCGCACCTTGTCGTACGCCACGACTTGCTCATCGAGGAGGACATACCGGGAATTCCCGTTGATGACCTGCCCCACGTGATCCATCAGTTTCCTGCTGGGCCGGTATCGACTCTCTTCGACCCTCTTCAGAACCTCCATCCCCTGGCCGGCGCAAAGCCTCTCCTGCAGAAAACCCATGAGCTCCGGCGCCTCGTCCATGGTGAAGATCGGATCGCTCTTCAGGACGCCGTCAAACTTCCGATCGTACAGAACGTCCCCCGGGTCATGAGGATAGTTGTGAAGATAGGCACAGGCACCTAGGGAGACTGGATTGTCTCCCTCATGGAACGCTGTATGCGTGTCCGACAAGTACATCCGATAGCGGCCTACTTGGGCAGATGGATGCAGGACCTCCCGATTCGCTCCGCCGACAAATGTGACGACCTCATTTTCCCCGTCCGCTACGCCGCATTTATCCCACTGCTTGAGTTCGACGATTACCGCATGGTCGGCATTGGCCTGCCCCTTGCCAGTGACCATGAAATCCAGACGCCGAGAAGTCAGCGGAAGCTGGTATTCGAGCATGACGCCGTGGTCCAGCAGGTCGCCATATTGGAGGATCCCCGCCATGGCCCTCAGGGAGTTCTGCCAAGAGTTGATCTCGGCGTGTGGCGGATTGTAGCGGTAATGGCTGAAGAAGGCGTTTTTAAGCTTCCCGGCGATCCGGTTCAGGACCGTGTCCTCGACGAACTGCCCTGAAGTTCCGGCGTAGAGTCTCATTCGTCAGAGGTCGGTATATTTCGCGGCGCTGTTGCGGGCCTTGTCCGCCGGGTACTTCTCCTCGTTGGACGCAAGCTTTTCCAGGACGATCTTTTCGAGGTCCAGTCCGTATTTCTCAAGGAGCATCAGGGCAAAGATGAGGACGTCGGCGAGTTCCTCCCGCACCCGGGCAGGGTCGGCCTCCTCCGGCTTTTTCCAGAGAAACAGTTCGTTGAGTTCGGCGGCCTCGATGGAGAGGCCAAGTGCCAAGTCTTTCGGGTTATGGAACTGGGCCCAGTTACGCTTATCCCGGAACTCGACGATCTGACGTATCAGCCGGTCGACGTCGCAGGCCATGCGTAATAATCCCTTTCAGGCGGCCTATCCGACCTCGCGCGATACGAGATCGATCCGATCGGCGCCGCGGAAGCGACTCCATGCTATCGGGCCAAACCTTTCCGTTCAACTACAATCTGGGTGTCCAAAATTCCCCGACCAGCTCTTTCGATCAGGCGATCGAAGACGGATTCATCGCCGTTAATCCCGCAGCCCGGCCCGGGCGATACGTCAAGATCGATGACCGGCGCGGAAAGTTCGGATTCCTGGCCCCCGCGGAGGGACGGCTATTCCTCGAGACGGCAAAAGAGCACACACCGAAGTTCTACCCCATCTTCCTGACGGCGCTCCGGACGGAGATGCGGCAGGGAGAGATCCTGGGGCTTCAGTGGGGGGATATCGACTGGAACGGGAAGTTCATCGAGATACGCCGCGCCTCCTGGAACCGGATCGTCACGACCCCGAAGAGCGGGAAGAGCCGACGCGTAGATCTGTCCGACCAGTTGGCCCAGGCCCTCTCCGAGCATCGGCTGACGCTGGCCAAGCAGGCGCTAAAGAAGGGCTGCACGATGTCCGACTGGATCTTCCCTTCACGCGTGGGGGCGCCGCTAGAGCCGAACCGGGTCCGGGAGGCGTTCTTCCTCGCCTTGAAGCAGGCGAAGCTGCGCCAGATCAGGTTCCACGACATGCGCCACACCTTCGCCTCCTGGCTCATCGCGAACGGAGAATCCCTGGTCTACGTCAAGGAGCAGCTCGGGCACCACTCCATCCAGATCACCGTGGACACGTACGGGCACCTGATCCCCGGCGCAATCCGGAAGGCGGTCAACGCCCTCGACGACCCGGGCTGGGAAAGGGCTTCGGGCACACCCGCCGCCCTGGCACAATCGGCAATATGTATAGGAGCGGAGAACAACGCTTGATAAAATTCAGTATGCCCAAGAAGAAACCACCCCTCTCCGAAACCAATCCTTACCTGAAGGACCCCAAGGAACGCCGGTATTGGATTATAACGACAGTGGTTTCCTCCGCGGCCATCGAGGGTGTTCGCTTTTCAAGGAAAGAGGTTGAGCGCCTCCTCGACGAAACCCTTCCTGCCCGCAAACGAGTTCCGGAACGAGCGGCAGTTGCGGCGTAGGACGACGGCTCATATCATCCCACCGATGAAGGCGGTCTACACCGAAGAGGAAGCCTTCGCTATCCTTTTCCCGGATGAGAGATCCAGGCAAGGGTATCGCGAGGAATTGGACCGCATGGACCGGAATCTCGTCGACAACATTCGCGCAGGCAAGATCAATCCGATACGGGGTTGGCGGGTCCTGAAAGGATTGGATCAGAAGACCCTGGTGAATCTGACGGGTATCAGCCAGCCGAATTTGTGCCGCATGGAGAAAGCAGGTGCGCCGCCCCCGACAGTGGCTATCCTAAGAAAAATCGCCTCCGCGCTGGACGTCTGCATCGCTGATCTCATCCATGAGCCGTAAACTTATCTTGGAATCCGCCCGCAACTTATAAGTAATTGATACCACGCAGAAAATAGCCATCCCTGCCCCGTCGTAATTTAGATATCAAATGGCATTGGTTCGATGTTATCGAACTGTCGCCGTATGATCTCTAAATGAATGTGAACGGATGAAGCCCTTGCGCATTCGCCTCCAGGATGCCCGCCAACAAACGGGACCGCCATGGGAAGTCCTCGAGCGGGACTACCTGCTGTCCTGGATTTTGGGCGGGATCAAGCGCCCACCCCTACTCTGAAAGCTACTCTGAACCAACGGGCATCAGTGTTATTTCAGAGTAGCTTTCAGAGCTCGGGCCAGTGTCAGGCCAGCAAGGCGACGGGCCGCGAGCAGTTCTCGCAGCAGAGTGAAATCCGTCTCCAGTTCGTCGTACGCCGCCTTGAACTCGGGATCCTTCTTCCACGCTTCGGCCATCTGGCGATGCGTCCTGGTCCGAGGTTTTCTCTTCACCGGCGGCATCCCTTCCTCCGGATTATGGCGGGCGATCACGATGCTTTCCTGCGCGCCTGCACGTAAGCCTTCAGCACCGCGTTGATCCGGGTCTGGTACCTCGGCCCCTTCGAGCGGAACCACTGGAGGACCTCCGGTTCAATGCGTATGGTGATCGACTTCTTCGGCACGGGCATCGCCACGACGGCCCGTTTAAAAAACGAATCGTCCAGTTCCGGGCTGTCCGTGTAGTCGATCTCCTCGTCCTTCATCTTGCGGACGCGCTCCCAGTCGGTCTTGCTCTCCCCCCGCCGGCGCTTCTCCTCGAGTTCCTCGGAGGTATATTTAACGATTTTCGAGCTTGCCATGATATTTCCTCCTCTCCCTCCCGTTCGCAGGCCGGAACGATATCACGCGTATCGCCTCGCCCCTCGGTGTGTAGACGAGAACCAGGACTCGTCCAAGAACATCCGCCACATCCGTCCACCGGCGCTCCGACATGCCCGGGCGCGTCGTCTCCGCCGTAATCTTGTCAGGCGACAGGAACACGAGATCGGCGTCTTCGAAGCTCAAGCCGTGCTTTTGCAGGTTCTCCCGGCTCTTCTTCTCGTCCCATTGGAACTCCATGCTCCAAGAATACATACTTTATGTATGTACGTCAAGACGGGCGGAAAGATCTTAGTCGCAACCAAATCCGCAACCCCCGCGCAACCGGAAAGAAGTCGGAGAGAGAGCGCCAAAATGGCGCTGCACAACTATACGATTATTTTAGTAGAAATGGCGCGCCCTAGAGGATTCGAACCTCTGGCCACTTGATTCGTAGTCAAGTGCTCTATCCAGCTGAGCTAAGGGCGCGTCCGTGAGGAAAGTCATCATACGGCAAGGGGTTTCCGGCGTCAACCGCGTCCGGGAGAAAACCCCTTTTCACACCCAAAAGGCGGCTGTTTGCGCGGGGTTTGCGGTCCATAGGGTGAACTGACGAAAATCCCGCCATCAATTTGCAAATAAGAAGGTGGAAAGATTCGACTATGATGGTTCCTATCCGGCCCGAATCTGCACAAGGAGAGTCTATGGATATCGTGATCCTCGACGGATACACCGAAAATCCCGGCGACCTCAGCTGGAGCGGATTCGAGGCGCTTGGTTCGCTTACCGTCCATGACAGGACGCCCGTCGACAAGGTCGTGGAACGCATCGGCTCGGCCGAGGCGGTGATCATCAACAAGACGCCGCTGGGCAGGGCCGCCATCGAGGCCTGCCCCTCCATCCGCTACATCGGCGTGCTCGCGACCGGTTACAACGTCGTCGACATCGCCGCCTGCGTGGAACGGGGCATCGTGGTCTCCAACATCCCCACCTATGGCACAGCCGCTGTGGCTCAGATGGCCATCGCCCTGCTCCTGGAACTCTGTCACCACGTCGGGGCGCACTCCGATTCGGTGTTCGCAGGCGAGTGGCAGAACAGCGCGGACTGGTGCTACTGGAAATTCCCCCTTGTCGAACTGGCGAGCAAGACCATGGGCATCATCGGATTCGGCCGCATCGGCCAGGCGACCGCCAGGATCGCCCAGGCATTGGGCATGAGAATTCTCGCGCATGACGCGTACGAAGTCCCGGGAAACGAGAGCGACACCCCCCGTTACGTCGACCTGGACACCCTGCTCTCCTCCTCGGATGTGATCTCGCTCCACTGCCCGCTCTTCCCCTCCACCCAGGGGATCATCAACAAGGCGAACATCGCCAAGATGAGGGACGGCGTGTTCATCATAAACACCTCTCGCGGCCCTCTCATCGTGGAGCAGGATCTCTACGAAGGGCTCGAGAGCGGAAAGATCGGCGGGGCGGGAATCGATGTCGTGTCGAGCGAGCCCATCAAGGCGGACAATCCCTTGCTCAAGGCAAAGCGCTGCATCATCACCCCGCACATCGCCTGGGCGCCCATGGAATCACGGCAGCGACTGATGGACATCGCGGTGGAAAATCTCGCCCGCTTCATCGCGGGGGCGCCTGTCAACGTCGTCAAGGGGTGATTGTACCCGCTCCCGGCGCCACGACCAGCGATTCGAATGTACCCATCGTGGAGACCGTCGCCCCTCCCCTATTCCCCGAAGGCCTTCTTCAGTGCGTCCACCGCCTCCTTCTCCCAAGAGATCAGACAGCGTCCGGTCCAACGCAAGGAAGACGGCTCCGAGGACCGTTCATTTGCTTTCCCACGGCGTCATGAGCTGGAAATAATTGTTGTCCGGGTCTGCGAAGGTGGCGATCATCCCCTTCGGATCTTCCGCCGGATTGTAAGGCTCCGCGACCACCGTGGCCCCGAGCTTCTTGATTCTTTCGAATTCCCCTTTCACATCCTTGGTCTCAAAATTGAAGATCATCCTTTCGGGGTGCGCGTTCCTGCCCCGGACTTTGTCATGCGGGCCGAAAGTGATGAATCCCTTCCCGGCCATGAACCCGTAGTAACCGCCTTCCGACCAGTCGGGATCTTTCTGAAAAACCTGGCTGTAAAAATCCGCGAGTTTATTGGGATCCCCTGAAAATACCAAGATCGAATTGAAATCCAGCATAATCATTGCCCCCTTATAATATTAGAGGATCCCCGCCAATTTATCGAAGGATCCAATCCAGCCGGCGCCGCAATCGCCGATCATCCCGGTAGGTTTTTCAGCCATTTCACTCTCTCCCTCCGCTACGCTCCTCCCCGGCGCTTCCCATGATCGGAGCAAACGCCATCGTTTAGATGCCCGGAAATGCGAGGAAGCGGCGTCCCCAAGAAAAACGCCATCGCCCCGAAAAAGGCGTATGCTCGCGGGGGGTTTGCTGTCCGTGCGGGTCCCGGGCGCGTTATAATCCAGCCAAAATCGGGATCGAGAGAGATGCGTGTGAGTCAAAACCTTGCGGACAACCCGCAACCCGATGCGCGCGTGGTTGCCGCGCTGCGTGGCGCAGGACTGATCGCCTCCGCCGAAGAAGCGCGCTTCGAGGCCATGGCCGGCGGCGTGTCGTCGGACATCTGGAAAGTCGAAACCGCGGGGCGGATCTTCTGCGTCAAGCGTGCGCGGCCCAGGCTCAAGGTCACAGCCGACTGGCAGGCGCCCGTGGAACGGAACCGCTACGAGGTGGCATGGTGCCGCATCGCGCACGGCATTGTGCCCTGTGCGGTGCCAGAAATCCTGCATCACGACGAACCCGGGATGCTGTTTGCAATGAGTTTTCTGAATCCGGGGCAGTACCTTCTGTGGAAGACCGAGTTGCGCGACGGACGCGCCGATCCGGCCGACGCCGCCGAGGTGGGCCGCCGGCTTGTTCGCATCCATGCAGCGACGGCGGGCAATCCGGCCGTGGCGGCGCAGTTCCCGCCCAACGGCATCTTCCACGCGATCCGGCTCGAACCGTACCTTGAGGCTACCGCCGCGGCCCACCCCGATTTGCACGACACGCTGTTGACCCTCAGCCGGCGCACGGGATCGCTCCGTATTGCCATGGTGCATGGCGATGTCAGCCCGAAGAACATCCTCCTCGGTCCGAAGGGGCCGGTATTCCTGGATGCCGAGTGCGCCTGCTTGGGCGACCCGGCCTTCGACCTGGCCTTCTGCCTCAACCACCTGTTGCTCAAGTGCCTGTGGAGTCCACCGGCGCGCGACGCCTTCATGGCCTGCTTCGAGGCCCTCGCCGGAACCTATCTGGCCGCGGTCGACTGGGAGCCGGCGGCCGCGCTCGAAGCGCGCGCGGCGAGCCTGTTGCCGGCGCTCCTTTTGGCGCGCGTGGACGGAAAGTCGCCCGCCGAATACATCAAGACCGGGGAGGAGCGCACGAAGATCCGGAGATGCGCCCGTCCTCTCGTCAAATCGCCGCCCGCAGGTCTCGCCGACGTGCTGACCGCATGGAAAAAGGAACTCGGGGCATGAACACCTGCATTGCATCGGTTACCGGGCGTCGCGTCTGGGATTCACGCGGCCGGCCGACGGTCGAGGTCGAGATCCGGCTCTCCGGGGGCGCGGCGGGCAGATCCATCGCACCGGCGGGGGCTTCAACCGGCGGCGGCGAGGCGGTGGACCTGCGCGACGGCGGCACCGCATTCGGCGGTTACGACGTGAAGGCCGCCCTGGCCGCGGTCAACGGGGAGATTGCCGGCCTGCTCGCAGGGTGTGATGCAATCGACCAGGCGGGTCTCGACGCGGCGTTGATCGCACTCGACGGGACCGTTACCAAGGGACGCCTGGGCGGCAACGCTATCGTTGCCACCTCGATGGCGATCGCCCACGCGGGCGCCGCAGCCCGCAGTCTGCCGCTGTGGCGGCACCTTTCGGAGGGTCGGGGCGGGTTTTATCTGCCGCTGCCCGAGATCCAGATTTTCGGCGGGGGCGCGCATGCGGGACGCCGCGTGGACGTTCAGGACTTCATGATCATCCCGGTAGGCGCTGCCGACTACGCCCAGTCGCTCGAATGGTCCGCGGAGGTCTATCGCGCCGCCGGCGCGCTGATGGGCGAGGCCGACCTCCTTGCAGGGGTCGCCGACGAAGGTGGCTACTGGCCCTCCTTCGACGGCAACGAGAAAGCGTTGGTATTTTTACTGCGCGCGATAGAGCGTGCCGGTTACACCCCCGGCCAGGACGTGGCGATCTCGCTCGACATCGCGGCCTCGAACTTCGGCCGCGACGGGCACTACACGCTCGCCCGCGATGCCCGGCGAATCGATTCCGACGGCCTGTCGGAGATGCTTCTCGGCTGGCTCGCGCGCTACCCCATCGTCTCGATCGAGGATCCGCTCGGCGAGGACGACCCGGAAGGCATGCGGCGATTTACCCGCGCGGCGGGTGACCGCATCGAAGTGGTGGCGGACGATTTCATCTGTACCAACGCGGCACGCATCGCGCGCGCACATGAATCCGGGGCGTGCAACACGGCACTGATCAAACCGAATCAGGCCGGCTCCCTGACCGAGACCCGCGCCGCGCTGGATGCCGCTCGGGCGGCCGGATGGGAAAGCATCGTGTCGGCCCGTTCGGGCGAAACGGAGGACGTCACCATCGTTCATCTCGCTGTCGGATGGGGTGCGAAGCAACTCAAGGTGGGTTCTTTTTCCCGCTCGGAGCGTATGGCGAAGTGGAACGAAGGATTGCGCATCGCCGAGGCGCTCGGGCAAACCGGGGGGAAACTTCCGCCGAGGTCATCGTTTCCGTGGGGGCGGGCATAGCCGGACAGCCGCTTCACCAGGGTCGATCTTTCGCGGGAGGCGATCGGACGGGACGTTCCTGCATACCATCTCGACCATGCAACCGGTACCTGGCATGGAAGAAAGGCCACGGAGACCGACCGCAGGATGAAAAGGTCCGGGGGTACAGCGGCGGTATCGCCCGCCGCCGCCGCAAGCGGCCGGATCCCCCGGCCTATTTCGCTTTCCCGAGCTCTTCTCTCAAACGGTCCGACCCCTTGTTGCTGACCGATTGCTTCACGGCGATATCCACCGGGGTGACTGCCTTGCCGTAATATTCCTTGTTGAGGTCATCCCGCACGTCGATGTACGAGCCCTCGAGGTTCATCCCCGCGTAGAGCCCTTTCGACTTGGAAAACGAAAGAAAATCGGTGGTGATATCCGATTTCGCCCCACCACCCACCGGCCCGAGGGAGACCGAGGCGTTTCCACCCAGTTGGAATTTCGAGGTGAGCAGCGAGTCCACCCCCTTCTGGCTCATCACCAGCAGGACGACCTCAGCCGATTCCCCGCCGATCTGCAGGCCGAAGGTCACCGAGCCCATCGTGTAAAAGGCGGGGTTGCTC
>Ga0210098_1000617_pt1 | contig 10588 bp, 6 predicted proteins | sample Joice_ThreeSqA_D_FD_184870 | JGI IMG/M metagenome (GOLD analysis project Ga0210098, IMG submission 184870) | Wetland microbial communities from San Francisco Bay, California, USA, that impact long-term carbon sequestration - Joice_ThreeSqA_D1... | ecosystem: Environmental > Aquatic > Marine >...
CCGCCCGCGCTGAACGGCTCGCCCAGCGTCAGCTTGTTCTGCGTCAGGGTGCCGGTCTTGTCCGAGCACAGCGCGTCGACGCCCGCCAGTTCCTCGATCGCCGCCAGCCGCGTCACGATCGCCTGTTTCCTGGCGAGCAGGCGCGCGCCGACCGCCATGGTGACCGAGAGCACCGTGGGCATGGCCACCGGAATCGCCGCCACGGTGAGGACCAGCGCGAACTGCAGGGTGGTGAGGACCGGATCGCCGCGGAACAGCGCAACCAGGATGATCACCGCCACCAGGGCCACCGCCAGGAGGATCAGCGTGTTGCCGATTCTCAGCACCGCGCGCTGGAAATGGCTGACGGTGTGCGCCTCCTGCACCAGTCGCGCGGTCTTGCCGAAGTAGGTGCTCGCGCCGGTGGCGTAGACCAGGGCGTCGATTTCGCCCTGGCGGACGATCGACCCCGAGTACACGGCCTCGCCGGACTTGCGCGCAGCGGGCAGCGATTCTCCCGTCAGCGCGGATTGATCCACCTCGATCGGGTCGCCGTCCAGCAGGCGCGCGTCCGCCGGGACGACGTCGCCCAGGCGCAGGTGGATGACATCGCCCGGCACGAGCGCGCGCGCCGCGGTGCTGACCCACTGCCCATCGCGTTTTGCGCGGGCCTTGAGCGCGAGCCTGGCCTTGAGCGCTTCGATCGCATTGCCCGCCTGGTGCTCTTCCCAGAATCCGACCACCGCATTGGCCAGCAGAAGAACCAGGATGATGAAGAAATCCGGCCAATGCCGGTCGATCGCCGAAAGGACCACCGCCGCTTCGATCATCCACGGGATCGGGCCCCAGAAATAGCCTAGGAACTTGAGAAACGGATTGGCCTTCTTTTCCTCGAGCTCGTTCGGACCGTATTGGGCCAGGCGTTTCTGCGCCTCGGCCTGACCCAGCCCGTCGGGCGAGGACGCGAGCGCTTTCTGCAGCGCCGCCAGCGGCAGCGATTGCAAATCGTCGCCTGCAGCGGGCCTGGGCGCCGGCTTCACGATGCCGCCTCGCGCAAGATCCAGCCTGTGTTCCCGGTCCGGCGTTCGCGCATCACGCCCCTTTCGATGCTAGTCGGGTATCGACCCGGGACCTGCCTTGGCGCGCGCCGCGACGCGGGCGCCGGCCTGCAGGAGCCCGAGTTCATCGCCGAGGATGTGAACGGCTTCGTTGAGCAACACGTCGTTGGCGTTCTTGCGCGCCTTTTCGGCCGCCAGTTCGACGGCGAGATCGCGCTCGTTCGCCTGCAGGCCGTCATCGCGCAGCGCGCCGTCCGCGGCCGGCGTGGTTGCCTTGCCGGCGGCGGCTGCGCCGCGCCCGGCGGCATCGCGGCGTGCATCGCGTGACGCGAGGCGGGCCTCGCGGGCGTCGCGCTCCTTGCGCCGAACCGCTTCGTTCAACGAGACGACGTTCGTCTCGCGCCGGCGCCGGGCCTCGGCGAGGTCTTCCTGCAGGTCGCGGAAATCCCTGTCCTTGCCGACGCGGGCTTCATGCAGCGCGATCAGGGTCGGCAGCACGCCTCTGGATTCGCCGGCGGGCGTATAGGCCGAGGGGTTCACCTGCGCGTACGGCAGCGCATTGTCGAAGCTGGATTCGCCGAAATCCTCCGCATCGCCGGCGGCGGGGAAAGCGATGTCCGGCTTTACGCCGCGCAGTTGCGTGGTGCCGCCGTTGATGCGGAAGAACTGCGCGACGGTCATTTTCAGTTCGCCGAATTTCGGCTTGCCGTTTTGGGCGAGCCGATCGAGGCTGACCATGTTTTGCACGGTGCCCTTGCCGAAGCTCGTGTCACCGATGATCAGGCCGCGACCGTAGTCCTGAATGGCGGCGGCAAAGATTTCCGACGCCGAGGCCGAACCCCGGTTGATCAAGACGCCCAGGGGGCCGTCCCAGGCCACGCCCGCCTGGTCGTCGCGCTCGACGGTGATCTCGCCGCTGGCCGTGCGCTGCAGGACCACCGGTCCCTTGTCGATGAACAATCCGGTCAGCGCGACTGCTTCGGTCAGCGAGCCGCCGCCGTTGTTGCGCAAGTCGATCAGCACGCTGTCGACCTTTGCCTTCTTGAACCCGTCCAGCAGCCGGGACACGTCGCGCGTTGCGCTCCTGTAATTGCGCACGCCCTTTCGCCGCGCGGCAAAATCCTCGTAGAACGAGGGCAGGGAGATCACGCCGATGCGGCGCGCGGTCGGGCCGTCGGTGACGGTGCGCACGGTTCCCTTCGCGGCCTGCGCCTCCAGGCTGATCTTCTTCCGCACGAGGGGGACGCGCTTGCGTTTGCCGTCCGGCCCGGCGGTTGCCGGGAGCACGTCGAGCACGACCACCGACTCCGGCGCGCCGCGAATCAGCCTGACCGTGTCCTGCAGGCGCCAGCCCTGGACGTCCGTCATGGCGCCGTTCTCGCCCTGGGCGACGCCGAGGATGCGGTCGCCGGCTTTCAGCTCGCCGGAGCGCGCCGCGGGGCCGCCCGGCACCACGTCCCGAATCAGGGTGTCGTCGTCTTTCTGCGAGAGCACCGCGCCGATTCCTACCAGGGACAGGCGCATCGCGATGTCGAATTCCTCCGCCGCCCGCGGTCCCATGTAGTTGGTGTGGGGCTCGATGGCCGTGGTGTAGGCATTCATGAATGTCTGGAAGGCGTCCGCGTCCGTGGCCTGGGCCATGCGCTTGAGGAAATTTTCATAGCGCCGGTCGAGCAGCTCGGCGATGCGCTTGTCGTCCTTGCCGGCAAGCCTGAGCCGCAGCCAGTCGTTCTTGACCCGCTTGCGCCACAGCGCGTTCATTTCCGCTTCGTTTTTCGGCCAGGGCTCGTTTTCGCGCGTGACCTGGTAGCTTTCGTCGACGCCAAAATCGAACCCCTTCTTGAGCAGCGTGCGGGCGTAGGTAAAACGCCCGGCCGCGCGACGCGCGTAGAGGTTGAAAATCGCGAATGGCACGGCGAGGTCTTCCTTGAGGATGGCGTCGTCGAGCCGGGCACGGTCGCCGGCGATCGCGTCGATGTCGGCCTGAACGAAGAACAGCTTCTCGGGATCGAGCGCTTTCAGGTACTGGGCGAAGATCTTCTCCGACAGGGCGTCGTCGAGCGCCACCCCCTTGTAGTGGAAGCGGGTCAGGACTTCGGCCGCCAGGTGTGCCGCTTGCGCCTGTTGCGGCGCCGGTCGCAACGTGGGCGGCCCCGCGATTTCGGCGCCGAGCGTCGCGCCCTGCATTGCCGTCGCAAGGGCAAAAACGATCCACAGCAGTTTCTGTCTCATTTTCATCCGCCATTCATCCCAAGGCGTCGAATTGCGCCGCCGGCAGGGCGCACACCGGCCGGGTTGGCCAGGCATTGGCGCCGGGCAGGCTTCGTTCGGGCCTTGCTAGTGATACAGCGGCTCCAGGCCATCGTCCTCGCGCAGGCGATCGCCGCGCTTTGCCTGCAGGCCGCGGCGCAGCGTACGCCAAAGCGCGTCTCCTTCCCAGCGGTCGCCCGGCGCAGCGTACAGGCATCGATCGAGCGCGCCGACTTCTTTGCCGCCGACCGCGAGCCGGGCCGCGAGGGCCGCCAGGCCGCGCGGCGGGTCGTCAGGCCATTCGGCCCGCGCCAGATCGAGCAGGGCGCTCGCCGCCGCCTGCCGGTCGTTGCCGACGCATGCCTGCCGCAGCGCGCGCAGTGCGGCCTTGCGCCGCGGTGCCGGCCGCAGCCGAGCGGCAGGCTCGGCGGATTCGGGTCCTCGACGACGCAGATGGCGGCGCACGGCGACAAACAGTATCACCATCGCCAGCAATGCGGCCGCGCCCCCGAGCCATGCCCGGCGGTTCGGCAGCCGTTCGACCTGCGCTGCAGCGAGCGGCGCCCGGCCAGCGGCCGGGGGCGTCGGCGCCGACGCGGCGCGCGGGCCGGCGGCGGCCGGGGCGGGCGGCGCTGCATGCGCCTGCCCGCCCGCGATTCCGGCCTCGACCGTGAATTCGCGCGCCGGCAGCGCAGCGCGGCGTTGCGTATTGCCCTGCGTATCCCACCACGCCAGCTCGACGGGCGGCACCTCGAGCCGGCCTTGCGCGCTCGGGATGTAAGTGACGCTCTGTTTGCTGATGCCGTAGATGGTCTTGCCGTCGGTACGGCTCTGGTTGTCGGGCGCGTCCGGATACAGGCGCGCATTGCCCGGCGGCGCGAACGCCAGCGGCGGAATCTGCGAGGCGGCGAGCCCCTTGGCGCTGATGGTCACGGTCCGGGTGACCGGCTCGCCGACCTTGAATCGCGGCGGGTTGTCCTGCCAGCTGTCGTGCACGCTGATCTGCTCGGCCGGCAGCCAGTGGCCCTGTGCGCCCGCCGGACGCGGCTGGACCTCGAGCGTGATCTCGCCCCCGCGGACCACCACCGGCTGCCCGGGATCAGCGAACGCCATGGCCGCGCCGAGGCCGCCGCTGAAAAACGGATCGTTGGCAAACGGCGTGCCGCGCAGCAGGCGCGCCATCGGGTCTTCTTGCCGAGCGCTGCCGGCCTGCCCGTTTTGCGCGAGCAGCGCAGTGCCGCGAAACGTCGCCGACGGAATACGCAGCGCGCCGCTTTTTTCGGGTGCGATCGCATAGTGGCGCTCGATCACGCCGTATTCGCGCCCGCCGCGCACGGCGCGGTAGCGCTTTTCCTCGCCGAGCCGTTCGACGACCGCATCGGCCGGATCGGGTGCGGAAAGCTCGCCCGACTTTACGCGGTCGTCGTAGTAAAGCCGGACCGTATAGGGAATCTGCTGCTGCACGTAGACCGAATTCCCGGCCGCGGCGGCCTCGACCTGCATGAAGACATGCCGCGAGGCCCGGTTTGCCGCCTGCGCCGAGGCCTTGGCGACATTGAGCACGAGCGGTTCGCTGCGCTCGCTGCCCACCGTGATCGACGGGATCTCGAGGCTGCCGGAATGGCGCGGCTGCAGCCGCACCGTCCAGCGCGTCCGCGCCGAGCGGCGGCCGTTGACGATCGTCGATTCGCTGCTGGTGCTCGAGCCGAGCACCTCGAAATCCGCGCGCAACGGCGCCAGGTCGGGTCGCTCGCCGGATTGCGCGGCATCGCTTTCGATGTTCAATGTCAGCGTCTCGCCTTCCTGCACCGAGTTGCGTTCGAGCTGCGCACGCACCGCGGACCAAGCCGGCACGGAAGCACCCAGCATCAGCAGGCCGGCGCTCGCCGCTGCCAGCGTACGGAAGAATCGCATGTTTTCAGTTGGCATCGGAACCTTGCGCCCGCTGGCGGTATTGATAGAGAAACTTGCGTCGCAGCAGACCGCCCGGATCGTCGGGAATGCGCCGCAACCATTGCTCCGCGGCCAGCTTCTCCTCGCTGTCGAGCGGTTGCGCGCTGCCGGCCGAAGCGCCTGGACCCGGCTTCGAATTCCCGGCGGCGCGCGCGCGATCCGCCGCATTGCCGGCGGAAAGCCGGTTGTCTGACGGGGCCTCCTCCGTGTTCGCGCCGGCGGCTTTCTCGGCAAGCTTTTTCGCTGCCACGGCAAACGCGTTTGCCTGCTTGTCCTGAGGCGCGGCGCCCGACGGCGCTTTGCCGTGATCTGCGGACGGCTTGCCGCTCTGCCGGCTGCCATCGGGCTTGCCGGCGCTCGCCGCCTGCGGTGTCTTTTCGGATTGGGCGCCGGGCTGACCGCTTTTGCCTTGCGGTGACGATTGGTTCCGTTCCTTGGCCTGCGGCGCATTCCGGCTGCCGGCATTGCCCTGGCTTTGGTCCTTCTGCGAACCGCCGCCGCCTTGTGCGTTCGAATTCTGCTGCTGCTGCTGCTGCTGCTGCTGCTGCTGCTGCTGCTGTTGCTGCTGCTGCTGCTGCTGTTGCTGTTTCTGCTGTTGCTTCAGCAGCGCCTCGACTGCGGCCTTGTTTGCGCGCGCATCCTGGTTGGCGGAATTTTGCTCGAGCGCCTTGTCGTAGGCCTCTCGGTACCGGCCCAGCCTGGCGAGCGCGTTGCCGCGGTTGTATTCGGCGTCGGCACCCGTTGCGCGGGAGAAGTTCTCCAGCGCGGCCTGATAGTTGCCGCGCTTGTACTCGGCGCTCCCGCGACGATCGGCCTGGGTTGCCAGCTTGGCCGCGGTGGCGTAGTCGCCCGCTTCGAGCGCCTTCGCCGACTGCTGCTCGGGCCGGCTCCAGAGGTCGTCCCAGGTCGAGGCCATGGCGGGCTGCGGCGGGGCGGCCAGCACGGCGAGCAGCGCCACGCTCAACAGCCAGTTGCGCCGGAACGCCAGCGCCGCCAGCGGCAGCAGCAGCAGCGCGATCAGCGGCCCTTGTTCCTTCCAGCCCCGCGCCCTGGCATCGGACTGCGCCGTGACCTGCGCGCGCAACGGCGCGTCGTCGCCGAGCAGCGTGCGCAAGGCTTCGCCGCTGTCGGTGATCGCGTGGTACTTCCCGCCGCCGGCGCGCGCCAGCGCCTGCAGCGCCGCCGCGTCCAGGCGCGAAACCACGATCTTGCCGGCCGCATCGCGCAGCAGTCCGCCGCGGGCATTGCTGAGCGGCGCGCCATCCTCGGTGCCGACGCCAAGGACCGAAACCCGGTAGCCGTCGTTCTTCAGCTGCGCGGCCGCGCGCTCGCTCGCCGCGCGCCTGTCGGGGTCGATGCCGTCGGCGAGGAGCAGCACCTGTGCGTTCGACACCCCGGCCTGGCGCAGCAATTCACCCGCTTTCAGCAAACCGAGATCGGCGCGGCCGCCGTCGATCGGCATGATCCCGGGCTCCAGCACCTTCAACAGCGCGCGGATGGTATTGACGTCGCGCGTCAGCGGGGCCACCGTGAAGGCATCGCCCGCGTACGCGACCAGCGCGGTCTGTCCTTCCGCGCTTTGCGCGAGCACGTCCTCGATCTTGTAGCGGGCGCGCACCAGGCGCGATGGCTTCAGGTCGGCGGCGTTCATCGAGCGCGACAGGTCCAGCACCAGCACGCGCGCCGACGATGTCTGGTAGACCGGCTGCGGCTTGCGCGCCCAGGTCGGGTCGGCGAGCGCCAAGGTCGCAATGAGCCAGCCGGCGGCGAGCAGCCACAGCGCGGCGCGGTTTGCCTTTTGCGCCCCGCCGGCCATCAGCAACGGCAGCAGCCGCGCGTCCACGATCCGGCGCCAGGGGTTGTCGCCGCCGCCGGGCCGATACAGCTGCCAGGCGAGCAGCGACAGCGGGATCAATGCCAGCAGCCACAGCGGCCGGACGAAGTGAAAATGCTCAAGCATGACTGACACCTGTGCGGCCGAGCCGCGGCAGCAGCCCGCCGGCCGAAAGCGCGATCAGCACGCTCAGCAGCAGCGCCGCGCCGAGCGGCCAGCCATAGAGCTCCTCGACTGGCCGCCAGCTTTGCTGGTCCTTGGACAGCGGCTCGATCTTGTCGAGCAGCGCGTAGATCTGCGCCAGCGTGGGGAGGTCGTCGGCGCGGAAATAGCGGCCGCCGGTCTTGTGCGCGATTGCCTTGAGACTGTCTTCGTCGAGATCGCCGCCGATGAGCCGCGGCATGCCGAACGGGCCCGGCAGCTGGATTTCGTCGCCGCCGACGCCGATGGTGTAGATGCGCACGCCGTCGCGCGCGGCGAGGTCGGCGGCCTTCAGCGGATCGACCGAGCCCGCGTTGCTGGCGCCGTCGGTCAGCAGGACCAGGACGCGGTTCTCGGCGGGCTCGTCGCGCAGCCGCTTGATGGCCAGGCCGATGGCGTCGCCGATCGCCGTGCGCTGACCCGCCAGTCCGATCTGCGCCTCGTCGAGCAGGGTATGCACGGTGTTGCGGTCCAGGGTCAGCGGGGCCTGCACATAGGCCTGATCGCCGAACAGGATCAGGCCGAGCCGATCGCCCGCGCGGCGCTCGACGAAATCGCCCGCCACGATCTTCACCGCGGCCAGCCGGCTGAGCGTTCGGTCGCCGCTGCGCATGTCCGGCGTCTGCATGGAGCCCGACAGGTCCACGGCGAGCATGATGCTGCGGCCGGTCACCGGCAGCTGCGCTGTCTCGCCGACCCACTGCGGGCGTGCCGCGGCCGCGACCAGCAGCAGCCAGGCCAGCAGGGCAATGCCGAGGCGCAGGCGAGAGCGTTCGCCTCGCGTGGTTTCGAGCGACGCACGCAGTGCGTTGAAGAACGGAAAGCGCAGTGCCGGCGCCGGCGCTTCGGCGGCGGCGGGAAGCAGCAGCGCGAGCAGCGGCAGCGGCAGCGCTGCCAGCATCCAGGGCCAGGCTAGATGGAGGCTCATGTCCGGCGCCCGCCATTTTGTTCGACCCACGCCCGCAGCAGGGCCGCGAGCGACGCCGTATCCAGGTCGGCCGGCAGTGCGCGCTGGTATGGACCCGCAGCCAGCACGCGTCCCGGACCGTCAGCGAAACGACCGCCGCCGCCGGACTGGTCGAGGAAGCGCAGCCATGCGTCGCCGGTCAGGGCGGCAACCTGTCGGCGGGGGAATCGCATCAGCGCAAGCCGGCGCAGCAGCACCGAAATTTGCGCGAGCGCTTCCGGTGCGCGCGCGCCCGCGAGTCCCGCTTCCAGCTGCGCCAGCGCTTCGAGCAGGCGCCGGCGCCGGCGGTGCACGCGATAGCGCCGCGAGACGACGACGCCGGCCCAGACCAGCAAGGCAAGCAGCGCCGCGGCGAGGAGCCACCAGCCGGGCGCGGGCGGCCAGAACGCGGGCGCGCCGGGCAGATGAATGTCGCGCAGCTGCAGCAGCTGCTGTGCGTTGGGATTCATGCCGCGCGCCTTCCGGCCTGCGCGCGCGCGCTGCCGCGCGCCGCGAAAACCTGGCGCAGCGCGGGGGCGAGATCCTCGGTGGTGGAAACCCGCAGCAGCGGAATCGCGGCGCCGCGCATGATCGCCGCGACCGTCCCGTGGTGGCGGCTGAAATAGTCCTGGTAGGCCCGCCGGGCGGCCGCAGAGCGGGTATCGAGGATGCCCTGCCGGCCGCCGAAAGACACGCCGTAGCGCGCGGCGCGCGGCGGCGCCTGTTCCAGCGGATCGACGATCTGGATGGCGACGACGTCGTTGTGCTGCCGCAGCCGCAGCAGGTGCTTGCCGCTCTCGTCGTCGATGCCGTAGTAGTCCCCGAGCAGCACGATCAGGCTGCCGGGCCGGCTGACGCGGCGCAACCGGCTCAACGCCGCGTTCAGGCCGCCTGCGTCCAATGGCGCGGCGAGGCCGGCGCGCGGGTCGGTATGCCCGGCCAGCTGGCGAATCACCCGCAGCACGCCGTGCTTGCCGCCGCGCGGCTGCAGGTCGCAATGCCTGCCGTTGAACAGCAGCGCGCCGATGCGATCGCCGTGCTCGACCGCGGCCCAGGCGATCAGGGCGGCGGCGCGCGCGGCGGCGACCGACTTCAGCATGCCGCGGCTGCCGAAGAACATGCCCGGATTGAGGTCGAGGAACAGCACGACGGGCCGCTCGCGTTCCTCCTGGTAGAGCTTGACGTGCGGCTCGCCGGTTCGCGCGGTGACGCGCCAGTCCATGCTGCGAATGTCGTCGCCCGCCTGATAGGCGCGCGATTCCTGATAGTCCATGCCGCGGCCGCGAAAACGCGACAGGTGGTGGCCCGCCAGCCGGGCCCGCGCCGGCCCCGCCTGCGTCAGGCCGATCTTGCCGGCCAAGCGCTGCAGCGCGATCAGGTCGTCCGCGCGGGCCCAGGTGGCTGCGTTTAGCACCGCCTGCGGCGCCGGCGCTGCCGCCGCGGCATGCGCGGCGGATCCGCCACCGATTTCGCGGCTCCGGCGGGCCATCTCAAGCCACCGGAACCAGTTGCAGAAGCTCGCCGATGATGGCGTCGGCGGTGATGCCCTCGGCTTCCGCTTCGAACGAAATGAGGATGCGATGGCGCAGGACGTCGTGCGCCACGGCCTGGACGTCCTCCGGCGAGACGTAGTCCCTGCCGTGCAGCCAGGCATGCGCGCGCGCGCAACGATCGAGCGCGATGGTCGCGCGCGGGCTGGCGCCGAAGCTGATGCGCCGCGCGAGCGCCTCGCTGTAGCGCGAGGCATCGCGGCTGGCCAGCACCAGCTGCACCGCATACGCCTCCACCATGTCGGCCATGTACATCGCCAGCACTTCCTCGCGCGCCGCGAAGAGCTGCTTCGCGGAGAGCTGCGGGGGCCGCGCGGACGGTGCGCCGAAAGCCTGCTTCGCCTGCTGGCGCGCCAGCTTCAGGATGGCGCGCTCGGCGTTCACGTCCGGATATCCGATGCGCACGTAAAGGAGGAAGCGGTCGAGCTGCGCTTCGGGCAGCGGATAGGTGCCTTCGTGCTCGATCGGATTTTGCGTCGCCATCACCATGAATGGCCGCGGCAGCGGATAGGTGTTGCGCCCGACCGTGATCTGCTGCTCGCCCATCGCCTCCAGCAGCGCCGACTGCACCTTGGCGGGCGCGCGGTTGATCTCGTCGGCGAGGATCAGGTTGTGGAACAGGGGGCCCGCCTGGAACTGGAACTCGCCCGATCCCGGACGATAGACATCGGTGCCGGTGAGGTCGCCCGGCAGCAGATCGGGCGTGAACTGCAGGCGGCGAAAATCGCCCAGCAGCGCGGCCGCCAGTTCCTTGATCGCCGTCGTCTTGGCCAGGCCCGGTGCGCCTTCCACCATCAGATGGCCGTCCGCGAGCAGG
>Ga0210098_1000627_pt1 | contig 10444 bp, 11 predicted proteins | sample Joice_ThreeSqA_D_FD_184870 | JGI IMG/M metagenome (GOLD analysis project Ga0210098, IMG submission 184870) | Wetland microbial communities from San Francisco Bay, California, USA, that impact long-term carbon sequestration - Joice_ThreeSqA_D1... | ecosystem: Environmental > Aquatic > Marine >...
GGTTAATTTTATAAATGGTTAATATGCATTTTAACAATACAAACGACCTCACATTATCCTGAACAGGATTGTTTAGTCATTTACCAAGCTGTAGGTCCAAACTTGTGCAACTACTTAATAATAAAAAACACAACTGTGAGTCCTTTAGGTCGTTTACTATGGAGAAGATTGGAAACCACTTAATAATAAAACGTCCTCAGGAATTACTAATGGGTTGTCAAAGTGAGTAACAATTTATCTTGCGATGAAATATACGGCTGTTCCTAGAACAAAAATTGTGTCTATGATGAATATTGCTATTACGGGCTCCGGAAATGAAGTCAATTTTTGTTTTATTTCTTTGAGTCTCGCAACCATAATATTAATCCTTTATCAATTCCTTTGCCATCATCGGGTTGTGATATTTCACCTCTGGCAAAAGATTTCACCTGTAATAGTTTTCTAATGAGTGTACTTATGTAATATTATTGTTAAGTAAGTTGAAAACTTTACCCCCTAAAGTTTTTATTGTGGTGAAATTTAAGTAACCTAAACAACAAAGAAGGTTCCAGTAATTACTATTGCAGCTTTTTATTCATAATGACCTGTTGGTATCTATTACGTTAAGTTCTATAACTCTATCGGTTGATTTAAAAATTATTTAAATGTAAAAACTTATTGTAAGGATAAACTCCAAAGAAATCTAAAGCCCAGACGATTGTAATCATTCCAAGCAATGTGCTGATAATAACCTTTAGTACTGTTTGGGGTTTCATCCACAAAGTGAGTGCATAAAAAACAGCTATTATTGCCAGAGTTAAAATTTTCTCGTTTATTATACCCATAACGCCTCCTAATAATCATTCTATTTCTTAACTAACGACGCGATGAAAAAATATCTAATCAAAAAGATTTGTATCATCAAAAATAAATTTCATCGGGTCCTGTCTTATTCCATCATGTTCAACTTCATAATGAAGATGCGGACCGGTTGACAAACCGGTATTCCCGGTTTTTGCGATTATATCTCCTCTTGATACTTTGCTTCCTTTTTTAACAAGAATTTTTGATAGATGACCATAAATTGTTGTATACCCAAAGCCATGATCTATCTCTACTGCAAGACCGAGTCCCCCATTAATTCCAGCGAAAATAACCCTGCCTTGCCCGGAAGCATGAACCGGTGTTCCTACATCTGCAACTATATCAATCCCTTCGTGCATCATAACCCGGTGTAAAATAGGATGCATTCTCATACCAAACCCGTGAATTCCAATAGTGCCGGGACAAGGTTTAATAGCGGGCAAAGAAGAATAAAGCTTTTTATTTTCCTCAAGTTTATTTGTTATTTCCTGGTAATTTGATTTTTCAAAATCCACCTTTCTTGTTAAATCATCTGCAAGTTTAAATGCAGTTTCAAGCTCCTCCGAATCTTTAATGAAAAGCAATGGTTTATCATCATAAAGTCCCCCACCGTATCCTAACATTCTTACATCATCAGGTACAGGTGGGAGACCTGCGGCTACTCTCAAATCAGAATTAGAGTTAACAAGACTATCCAGGCCGTAATCAAGAGCTTTATATTGCTTTGTCAATTCTTCAAGCCTGGTTTTGAGAATCTCATTTGTGTTCTTAAGCGAATTGATATCACGGTTACTATTAATGAGTGAAAATATATAAGAATAACCCCCGAACAAGATTAGTGAAATTACTGTGACAAAAATTGTGACTAAAGAAACTAACTTATATTTGAAATGCTTTATTTCAACAAACTGAAGTTTTTCTTTGGAGAAATAATAAACCTTATTCATGCTTGCTCCGTATTGTATCAAATTAAAACTCTGTACCTAATCATCTACTCATTACCACGTTTCCCCATTGTAAAATTCTGAGAAAAGAACTTTTTTCCCAGTAATATTTCCCCTGTCTGACCCTTTTTACCTTCGAAAAAATTGTGAGAAAATATCTCGCCGCTTTTGACGTTAAGCTAATTGACTGCAAACTAACTTAATAGTTTGGAGTCTTTTAATGAGAAAAACAACAACTAATGTTTAGTGATGAAGGCACAAAGCAGATACCACTACCTCCTTGGGCTGTGTATCAATTTAGATTTGAAGGTTTATTTTTGAGAGATGTGATATATTTTGAGATTTTTATTCGCTAAGAAATTTTATGGGTTTTACACAATTAGGGGATAATATTATGCTACCCTGCTTTAATAAATGTTAATTCCCCGTTCCTGGATTTTTTTTCATCTACCTTAAGCTTACCATCATTAAAAGCTTCTTCTAATTCCGGGTTCAGTTCAATCGCTTTTACATAGTCCAGCGCTGCACTTTCATTATCGTCTAAAATAGTTTTTATATCCGCACGTCTGAAATATGCTTCGGCAAAGTTGGGATTGTATTTTATCGCTTTTGTGAAATCAGCTATCGCGCCTTTATAGTCGTTGAGAAGTTTTTTGCAATTCCCCCTGCAGTAATATTGAAGAGATTTCTGGCAAAGCCTATGGGCTTTAATTCCTAGTTTCATCCATTATTCTCCTATGTAATGAGTAGATAGAGCTCATCTTATTTAATAATTGAGAAGTTAAACGGATTTGGTAATCACAATTTTAATCTTCAGTATTCTCATAACATCCGGAAGCGGCTTCAGGTGCCGGGATCTGTAGAGCATCTTTATCGACCAGAAGATCCCAGATCTTATTAGAGATTGACCTGGAGTCCAGAAGCCCTTTTGTAAGAGCATCTTTATACTCCAGTTCAATAACCTTTTTAATCAGCTGCCTGACTTCTTCCATTTTGGTCCCGACGTACATTGTCATCTCTGATTATTTTTTTACTTTGTGAAGGTATTTATAAACCTCCTGTAGATTGTAAAAGACATGAATTATGCCATACATCAATTTTTAATACTCTCTAATTCCTTAATTTTGAAATACTTAAGAGTGTATCAAATTGTTTTGTTTTATTCATTTGGGTCAGTCTGGAAGTAAGAGAACGAGGAATAATTTAGTTTCCACATGACAAATAAAAATAAACTTTTTCCTTACACTGCGTAAAAGTTACGCCCCGTCAAATAATAATTAATCTCTTCGGCAATCATTTTATACAAAATTTCTAATGCAGTTTATATAAACAGATTATATATTAATGCCCTATTTTGATATTACTATTTGAAATTTCTTAGTAAATTAAACAGATAAATTTATGACCCTCACAATAAATCAAAAAGAAACAGGTCATTAGATGAGTGGAACTCTGCCTCCCCGCGGGTATAAGAAAGAAGATACTGAGAAAAGGAAAAAGTGGTTAGAGGAAAAAACCGGTTTTCATATTAATGAGGTAGGCCCGGATGATCCGAGTGAACTAAGAGGAGTTATCGAAAACCATGTCGGTTTCATGCATCTACCTATGGCAGTTACCGGACCTCTTCAAGTTGACGGCACTTTTGCTAAGGGAGAGTTCTATGTCCCTCTCTGTACTTTGGAGGGAACATTGACAATGTCTATGACACGCGGACTTTTCCTTACTCACCTTTCAGGTGGAATTAAAACAAGGCACATCAAACAGGAAATGTCAAGATCACCAATATTCATTTTTAATGATATTGATAAAAGTAAACCTTTCCTTGAGTGGATCGATGAAAATTTTGAAAGCATCAAACGTGAAGCGGAATCGACAACCAAACATGGCAAGCTTTTAAGAATTGATAAATATCCTTCACAAAACAGTGTAATACTGGATTTTATCTTTTCTACGGGTGAGGCTGCCGGACAAAATATGGTTACTATAGCAACTCACAATGCCTGCAAATACATTAAAGAAAATTATCAAATCGATTCCGGTTACAGGTACTTTATTGAAAGTAACTTTAACGGTGATAAAAATCCCGCTTATAAATCTTTACTTCTTGGAAGATGCCATTATGTTGTGGGAAGCGCTTTAATTGAAGGGAAATATCTGAGACGGGTTTTAAGAGTTAATGCTCAAGAATATTTTGATGGCTGGAGACAATCCACACGCGGTTCACAGGAAGCTGGAATTTTCGGAATGAATATGCATGTTGCTAATGCTCTCACTGCAATTTACTTAGCCACAGGACAGGATGCAGCAAGCGTTGTTGAAAATTCCGGGGGAATTGTTTCTTACGAAGTAAGGAATAATGAAGATCTTTACGCTACTATTACAATGCCTTCAATTACAGTAGGAACAGTTGGCGGCGGAACAAGATTAAAACAGGCAAGAAAAAATCTTGAATTATTAGGCTGCACCGGTAAAGATTCTTCAAAGAAACTTGCAGAAATTGTTTGTGCCTGCGCTCTTGCATTGGAGTTATCTCTTGGGGGTGCAATAGTTACAGATGAATTCGCTTCAGCACATGCCAGGTACGGGAGAAAATGAGTGAGCAGCTTTCATTCAGAACTGGAGAATTCTGTCGTTCCTCCCGAATATTCTCATGTCCTTAAAAAACCAACTTTTTTTAGCAAATCAACAAAAAAAATTTTTGAAATTTACTGTAAAATTCTTTTTACATTTTATTGTCCTCTTAAAGTAACCGGGAGAGAAAATGTACCGAAGTCTTCATCATTTATTTTTTGCAGCAACCATAACAGCCATATGGATAGCGGAATTTTAATGGTTGCTTCCGGTTTGCCTTTTAAGAAATTTGCTATGATGGCAGCTAAAGATTATTTCTTCGGCAGTGATAAAAGAAAAGAATATTTAAATCTATTGATGAACTTAATACCGATTGATCGGGATGCTGATAGAAAATCAATCATAGATTATCTTACAGCTTGTCGGGAATTTACAAAAATTGATAACCGCAGCTTAATTATTTATCCTGAAGGGACACGGTCAAAAACCGGAAAGATCCAATCATTTAAAAAGGGACCGGCGATGATCTCGGCAGAACTCGGCCTCCCAATCCTTCCTGCTCACATTAAGGGAACTTTTAATGCGTGGCCAAAAGGAAAAAAATTAATGAAACCTTCAAAGATTACAATCAAAATTGGTAAACCAATTTTCCCAAAAGAGTTTTTGAGTAACAATGAAAATGACTCGAACAATTTTCATGCTTACAGACAAATTACAGAAGAGCTTGAAAAAAGAGTTCACGAACTGATGGAGACTTAAAAATATGCTTAATCTTGAACAAATGAAGTGGTGGGGATGGGGCGATGAAAAATTAGATTTTGTTATGTCCGATAAACCGGAACTCTGGCCTTATATTGAAAAAGTTGTTGGCATCGAAGGAGAACCGACTCTTACTCCGCCTATTAAATTTGAAGATATTGAACTGCCTCAGCAAACTCTTAATGAAAAATTTATCAGCGAAATAAAGACTATTATTGATAATGAACGTTTTACATTCGATAAAAAAGACAGGCTTGTCCATTCTTATGGAAAGAGTTTCAGAGATTTGTGGAGAATAAGACATGGAATTGTAAACGCTTCTCCCGATTGTATAATTTATCCTTTATCAGAAGATGAAATTGCAAAAGTAATTAAAGCGGCAAAAGAATATGATGTTGTTCTTATTCCTTTCGGCGCCGGTTCTAACATTGCCGGATGCCTCGAAGCTAATAACGGCAAAGGAAGAATGATCGCTTCACTTGATATGAAATTGATGGATAGAGTTATAAGTGTTGATAAAGATTCAAACACAGCACGAATACAAGCCGGGGCTTTGGGTCCTCAAATGGAAGTGCAGCTAAACTCTTTTGGAGTAACTTTAGGGCATTTCCCCGATTCATTTGAATACTCGACTCTAGGAGGTTGGATTGCCACAAGATCAGCAGGAATGCAAAGCGACAAGTATGGAAAGATTGAAGATATGGTTCTTTCTTTAAGAATGGTTACTCCGAAAGGTACTATTGTTACACGTACTGTGCCGAAATCTTCAAATGGAATTGATATTAATCATATTTGCATAGGAAGTGAGGGAACTCTCGGAATAATTACTGAAGCTGTGATGAGTGTTCATAAACTTCCTGAGATAAGAAAATCTTACGGCTATTTCTTTCCCGATTTTGAAAGCGGAGTAAAAGCCACGCAGAAATGTGTTGAGAATTATACTGCACCCGTTGTAACCAGATTAAATGATCCCGGCAAAACAGCTCTCTCACTTGCCTACCGAAGCAAATCATCAGCTTTAAATTCTTTACTTGGCAGTATTGTAAAATGGTATTTAAAGAATGTAAAGAAATTTGATTTCGATAAAATGTGCTTAATGTTAAATGTGTTTGAAGGTGACAAAGAAACTTATAACAAAATGAAGAAGAGGGTAAATAAAATATATAAAAAGCATGGTGCTTTTAATCTTGGAACGAGCCCGGGACGCGCTTTTGAAAAAGGCAAGTATGATTTTCCATACCTTCGTGATTATGTAATGGACAAAAATATCATGGCGGACGTAAGTGAAACATCTACTGTGTGGAGTAATCTTCTTCCGCTTTATTATTTAACTTTTGAATCCATCGATAAAGCAATAAAGAAAACAGCAAAGACAGGATTTCTCGGTTGCCACATAAGTCACACTTACCACACAGGCGCAAGCCTTTATTTTACTTTCGGTTGCCAGCAACCTCAGGGTTATGAACTGGAACAATATCTTTATATAAAAAAGGCCGCCGAAGATGCTTTTATAAATGGTGGCGGAACTTTGTCACACCATCACGCAGTTGGTTTTGAACATATGCCCTGGATAAAAGATGATATATCGGAAACTGGAATTAAAGTTGTAAAAGGATTAAAAGTTTCTCTTGATCCCGGAAATATTATGAACCCGGAAAAAATAATTCCACCCGATGGCACTGAAATAAACTGGGGTTTAAGTAAAGGCGATATAGAAAGATTTGAAAGCGGTAATAATGCTGACGGGTAAAACAATTGTTATAACCGGAGCGTCATCAGGATTAGGTGCTTCTCTCGCTGAACAGCTTTCACTTCATAAAACAAATCTTGTTCTTTTCTCAAGAAATATCGATAAGCTTCAAAGTGTAGCAAAAACCTGTGAGGCAAATGGCTCAAAAAGATTAGTTGTTCAAGGAGATATAAGTAACCCGGAAGACTGCAAAAAACTTTTCGATGAAACCATTCTTAACTTTAGCACAATTGATCACCTCGTTCTGAATGCCGGTATTAGCATGTGGGCAGAGCTTGAAGAGATCACCGATCTTTCATTGTTCCAAAAATTAATTGATACAAATTATCTTGGGGCCGTTTACCTCATTCATTTTTGTTTACCAGCTTTAATTAAAAGCAAAGGAATGATAACTGCAATTTCTTCTATCCAGGGAAAAATTGCTGTTCCTCATCACACTGGTTATGTTGCCTCCAAACATGCTTTAACAGGATTTTTGAACACACTAAGAATGGAAGTAAAAGATAAAGGTGTTGATGTTATGCTTGTTATGCCGCACTGGCTGAGAGGAACAGATTTAAGAAAGAATGCTTTTGATAAAAATGGAAAACAAATTGGCGAATCAAAAAAAGAGCACAGTAAAGAATCTATTACACTCGAAGAATGCAGCAGAAAAATTATCAAAGGAATGACAAACAGAAAAAGAGAATTAATTATCCCCGGTAAATTAAAAGCATTAACCTGGCTTAATTTGTTCTTCCCGAACTTAGCCGAGAAAATTGTTATGGGGAAAGTTGAAGAACAGGAATAGGATATGTTGTCCCCTCCTTTGGAGTGGCGAGGGGTGGGTCATTTCGTATTTTCTTTTATCCATTCCTCTATCTTCTCCAAAACCTTCTCAAGATCATATCTTACATCCGGATCATCAAACCTTAAAACAGTAACTCCCAGTTGATTTAATCTCTTATCTCTCGCTTCATCCTTGCTTTCTTTCCCATAATGACTTTCTCCATCAATTTCTATTGCCAGTATTAAATCCTTGCAGTAAAAATCTACAATATAATTATCAATTGGTCTTTGCCTGTCGAAGTCGTAGCCGCACATTCTTTTTCCTTTTAAGTAATCCCATAACAATATTTCTGTGAAGGTGCTGTTGTTCCTGAGTTTTCTCGCATACTCCTTTAATTTAGGGTTATAAGGAATAATTTTTCTTCTTTTCATTGTAGCCCCCGGGATGTTTTTAAATAAACTTACAAAAATTTATTCTAACATAACATATACCCACCCCTTCTTCCCCTCCGGTGGAGGGGACAAGTTCCTTTGTTGGAAAAGTTAACTTTGCAAATATTATGTTAATAGTAAAACATAAAATCTTTTTCCAATAGGAGATTTAATTTTTAGTTGGTTGTTTTTTATTTAATCATGTTAACCAAACAAAGAAAGGAATGAAATCCCCTCCTTTGGAGGGGCGAGGGGTGGGTACATCAGAACTCCATCCTCACCGCTTTTGCCTCTGCTACATCTACACCCAAATGGTTGCCTTCCTTATCGAACATAGCCAATGTTAAATGTGAACTGTAGAAATTACCATCATCGCTGAAAGTGATCTCCTCTATAATAACTCCATAACCTGCCGGACTGAAACCTGAGCTTTTTAAATCTTCAAATGATGAAGGCGGGTTTGTAGTGAAGAACTCATACTTGGCTTCATATTCATTCTCTCCCGTTTTCTTCCAAATTCCGTAAGCAGGAGGCACCGGAGGAGCGCCGTCATAGTTTGAAGACTCTGTCATAGTGCCACCGGCATTAAAGACATACATAAACTCAAGGTCTTTAACTTCTGCAAACGCCCCGGATTTAAATTGCACTTTCCCTTTCCACGCACCAACCATTTTGTCTGTCTGCGGATCTTTATTCCCGCCACAGGAAAATGATACTACAGAAAGAAATACCAGCAAACCGGTTGAAAGAAGACAATTTATCTTTTTCATAAAACCTCCGAAGTTTAATTTTTATTATTGATTAAGATAGGAAGATTGGGGGGACAGATAAAATCTTATTAGATTTTTTAAGATTATGTTTCATACAAAGTATTCTCACATTTTCGGCGGTAAGAGATGTTCCTCCTTTTGAAAAAGGAAGATCATGATCAAAATGCAGATTTTCTTTTGAACCACAAAGAACACATTGTCCTTTATCTCTTGCCCAGACTTCTAACTTAACGACAGTAGGTATTAATCTTGAGTGTGGCAATTCAACTTCTTTTTTCTTTGTAACAAACTCTACCGGTTTAAGATAAAACTTAAAAACTTTTCTATCCCCCGAATTGACTAATGCTGCATCTACTAGATTGAAAAACCCTTTATAACACCAAATGCCATCTTTAATTTTTTCATAAACTTTAATTTTATGAGGATCTTTTACTAATCTCATTTTTAAAGATTTGGCTGCAGTAAAGAATTTCCCGTTCTCTGTAAGAGTCCCATTAGGAGTGGTGAGTGGCTGATCTACTTCCTTTGGTTCTTTAGCTAAGTTACTTGGTACATCGTGACCTTCATAAATGAGAGTGTTTGTTACCTTATCCCACTCATCTGCATAAGGTGCATTTTTTCGAACCGACATTAGAAAAATTGAATACTCCGGCTTAATTTGAAAATTCATTCCTTTTTGCACATTAGCATTCTCTGCAGCAACTAATTCTGCATAAGAAATTATATCGTCAATTTTGAAAGTTGATCTTGAAATGAAGGATTTCATAAAACTTATCCTAAAAATACATGTTCATTATGCCATTCAATAAAATATTTTTTAGGTCTGTCCTCAATAATTCTGGGTAAAGTATCAAGTACTTTGCCATGAAAATTATAATAATGTTTACCGTTGTTAAACTCCTCTTTAATTTTTTTACTGACTTCAATTTTATATTCCGGTGTAACTGTAAGATATCCTCTATCAAAGAGAATGTGAAAATCAGAACGTAGTAGCAATCCATTATTTATGCTGTTGGGGCCTAGCTCATTAAAAGGTTTTATATGTGCTGCTTGTAATACTGGCAACGCTTTTTCTCCGCTCATTGCACACCTTCTTTTATATGCTTCTGTAACTAATACTCTGAATGCTCCTTGTCCTATTCTCCACTTAGCTAAATATTCCTTGCCGTAAGCTACCAAAGGTTCTGCAATCATCTCCTTTGTTTTTACATTACTTAAACGTAATAAGACCTCATTCCACAATCTTTTACCTTCTCTTTCATTTGTATCATAAGTTTTCCCACTCACAATGTTTTTAGCGAAAGAAACTGGTACATCAATCCATTGATCTTCAGAAAAGAAAAAGGGTTGGTTAAGTATTACACAACCAATCGTAGGATTAGAATCGGGATATTTTCGAAGACTATTTATTTTATTGCGGAGATCAGAAAGACTATTAGAGCCGTTTTTGTTTCCAAATGCATCCCAAGCTAAGGATAATGGTAATTGTTCTGAACGAATAAAAAATCCACCCCCAACAATTTTATTTTGAGGATGATGAAGTTTAAATAAGAAAGGAGCCCCTACTTCAATCGCCCCAAAACCTTGTCCACCTGGTTTCCAAAAAT
>Ga0210098_1000632_pt1 | contig 10372 bp, 9 predicted proteins | sample Joice_ThreeSqA_D_FD_184870 | JGI IMG/M metagenome (GOLD analysis project Ga0210098, IMG submission 184870) | Wetland microbial communities from San Francisco Bay, California, USA, that impact long-term carbon sequestration - Joice_ThreeSqA_D1... | ecosystem: Environmental > Aquatic > Marine >...
CGGGCCGGATGCGGGATTCCCCGTCCGCGAAAGGAAGTACCGGGCGATCGGGACCACGTCCTCCCGTCGGTCCCGCAGGGGAGGGATCGTTACCGTAATGGCGCCGATCCGGAAATAGAGGTCTTCGCGAAACGTCTTGCGGGAGATCTCCTCCCGGAGGTTCCGGTTCGTGGCGGCGAGGATCCGCACGTCGGCAAGAAACAGGTCGTTCCCTCCGACCCGCTTGACCTCTTTCTGCTCGAGGGAGCGTAAAAGTTTCGGTTGAAGTACAATTGGCAACTCCCCGATTTCATCGAGAAATATCGTTCCGTTACTGGCGAGTTCGAACGCCCCTTTCCGTTGCGCGGTGGCCCCGGTGAACGCACCCTTCTCGTGCCCGAACAGCTCGCTTTCGATGAGATCGGGGGAGATCGCACCGCAGTTGACGACGATGAACGGGCGCTCCCGGCGCGCGGAGGCGTCGTGGATCCCGCGCGCGACCAGCTCCTTTCCGCTCCCGGTTTCCCCCTCGATCAGCACCGGGACGTCGGACGCGGCGACGCGGCGGATCGTCGCGACCAGTTTCCGCGCATGGGCCGATCCGCCGATCAGGCCGAACGGCGCTTCGACGACGCCCCCGGACGCTTCCGTCCGCCTTGCGACGCGGAGGGGCTCCGCTTCGCTGGAATCGAAGATGATGGACGCCGTCCCCGGGGGAGACGTCGGCGCCTCTCCCGTGGAGAACCCGGAGGCGGTGAGATGAAAGTGGATACGGAACGGCCCCACCTGGAACATCCTCCCGTCTTCCAGGGAGAGCTGGGTGATCCGCCTGCCGTCGGCGTGCGTCCCGTTGCGGCTGCGAAGGTCCGCGAGGAAATATTGCCGCCCCACGCGGAAGACCTTGGCGTGGAGCCGCGAAACGGAAGGGTCCGGCAGCTGGAGGTCGGCCTCGCGCCCCCTGCCGATCTTGACCTCCTTCTGCCCCAGCCGGACCTCCACCGTCATCCCGTTCGAAATCGTCACGGAAAGCTTCGCGCGCGGCTCGCCCTGGATCATCGCCCCCTCCGTCCCGTTTCGCCCTCTATCAGCAAAGGGGGTGCCGGATCGGGAAGGTTCGCTTCCGCCGACGGAAAAAACGGCGCACCCCGAGGGCGCACGCGGGGAGGAGGAGGATCAAGACGGCGGCAAGGGACGTGGCGTCCGGTGCCACGCCGCCGGATCGGGTAACGGAGCATCCCCCGCCCCCGCCTCCGCCACCCGAGGAGGCCGCGGCGGACGTGGTGGCAAACGCTTCGTTCGAATAGGCTCCGCCGCCCGCGTCGTAGGACGCCACCCGGTAGAAGTAGTCTGCGTTGGCGGCAAGGCCGGTGTCGGTGTTGTCCGCAAAGGAGGTGGTGCCCGCCCCCACCGTCGCGATGACGGAATAGGCGCCGCCCGGCGGGCGCCTCCGTTCGATCCGGAACCCCAGCTCGTTCCCGGATGCGTCCGTCCACGCCAGGGCGACCTGGACCCCGGTCCCTGGCGTCGCGGAAAGCCCCGAGGGGGCAGCGACGCCCGAGGGGTGGAACCTTCCCCACCAGGTTCCCCATTGGGAAATCCCCGAGATCGGGAGATCGGCATATTCCTGGAGGGTCCAGAACGTCCGGTCGTCGGTCGGGTCGATCGCCGTGGCGCTGAAGTCTCCCCACCGGTTTTCCGTGCTCGTACCACCGAACGTCAGCCCGCTCTTGTAGTAGGGGGCCTCGCCGGACTTCAGCAGGGCGACCGGGTCCGCCGATCCGTACGGGGGGCGGACGATGGTGTAATACCCCCCGGCGTATTCCCTGGTGGAGGAACCGCTGAACCCGATCGCCGCGACGTCGTCCGCGTTGACCGCGATGGAGGGGTAGTAGTACCAGCGGGTCGGATCGCCGATCCGTCCCTGGGAGAGGGCCGTGCCGTTCGACGGATCGATCCGGTACCATGCGGTCTCCGTCCGGGTCGTGCCCGTTCCGGCCACGGTGTGCACCGTCCACAACGCGCCGTTCCGGTACACCGCGTTCAGCAGGCGGGTGTCCGACGTGTCGATCCCGTTGTCGTTGCCCGCCTGGGGAGCGTTCGTGAGGGAACCCGTCGAAACATACGGGGTCACCGGAACCGAAAGCGGGGAGTGCCAGACCGGAGTGCCGGAAACGTTGTCGATCCAGCCCACCGACAGGCGGTTGGCCGCTCCTTCGTAGGCGAAGTACTCCGCGGGGGCGGTCCCGAAGGTGTGGGCGGGTTGCATGGTGAAATCGAACCCCGGGGAGTCGCGGAATTCGAACCAGGTGATGGTGGACGGTTGAGGGGATCCCAGCAACTGGGCCTTGGGGATGACCCACACCTTGCTGTACTGCCCGGCGCCCGCCAGGCTGAACATGTTCGCCGTCACGTAAACGTTGAAGGCGTCCACGCCAAGGCCTGGAAAATCCGCGGAGTTCTGGAACTGCTGCACGTCACCGTCCTTGTCCGCGTCGATGGGCCATTTGCGCCATACTCCCGTGGGATCGGACGATGTCGATATGGCGAGCATCAGCCAGGAATTCGGGGAGCTTGTTCCGCCAAGCGTGATCGCGACGAAGTGCCCGCCGTGCTGGTCGTAGAGAATCTTCGGGTCGAAGGGGAAATGCGCCGGGTCGCTTGCCCCGGTCCCGAGGGATTCCCAGAAGGTTTGGAGGGTGACCTTCTGATTCGGCACCAGCGCCCCCGTGGCCTTGCTGAACACCGCGAAGTCGCTGTTCAGGAGGCTCACGAGGTGGGCGGGCCCCACCGCGCCCATCGTGTCGGGGGGGATCACGTCCCCCTGGGTGGGGTTGCCGAGCCCCGCGAAGCTGGCGTCGAGCTCCGGCGCCGAGGGGGCGGGGGTGGAAGCGGCGGAGGGAGCCGCGACGGGCGCCCCTGCGGGCAACACTCCCGCTTCTCCCGTCGCGCCCGTTCGTCTTTGTATGCGACGGAAGGGGATCGCCCGGTTTTCCGGGGCCGTTTCCGCCCGGAAGGGTGCGAGCGCACGGATATCGTCGATCGACTCCTGCGCGAACGGGACGCTCTTCGTGACCCGAACCCCGGCCTCGGTCGACGGCCCGGATCCGACGGAATCTCCGGAACCCGCGACGGCGAGGAGGATCACGGCGGCCGGAACCGTCCTCCGGAGGAAGGAGCGTGCCGCGCGGCTATCATGGAGATGTCTCAGGGGATGCATGCCGTCCTCCCTCGTTGCCCTAGACGTCCCTTTAAGACGCTTTTTCGATATAGGTGATTCGATCGATTTCCAGCAGCTTCGGGAGTCCCGACATCGGGCCGGTGACGATCCAGTTCGAGGGGGCCCTGGTGACGATCCGGTACCCGGCGGCGGAGATTTGCCGCTCTTCCCCGGGTCCTCCGGCGTCCACGAACCGGACCAGCAGGTTCACGTCGCGGTCCTCCGTTCCCGCGCCGTAGCGGTTGAGCAGATCGAGCTCCAGCAACGGGTCGAGCCGGGCCAGGAGCCCCTGGGATCCGATCCAGGCCGCCTTCCGGACGGAAGGGTCCTTGAGCAGGGGAACGATCTGGTCCGGGGAGAGGAGCAGGATGACGGTGCGCCCCATCTCGTTCAATACCGTCATGGACGATTTCCCGAGAGCCTCCGACTGGTTGAGGAAGACGTCGTTCCGGTAGACCGCGATCGCCGCGAACGGCTCGCCGCCGACCGTCTCCGCCTCCTTGCGCAGCCGCGTGTCGGCCTTGGCGGCGAGAAGTTCCCCGTCCGAGGGGGAAATGGTCCGTCGCTTCTCCCCGGACGCGCACCCGGTAACCAGCGGCAGGAGCACCGCGAGGAGGAGGAGGGAGAGGAGGCGCCCGCCCCTACGTCTTCGGGGTGAGGTATCCGACACGGAGGGTCACGTCGAGGTAGCGCGGGTCGTCGTAGCGGCTCTTGAGGAGGACGGAGCGGATCGTCACCGGCAACGACCCCGCCGACAGCCGCTGCAGCGTCTTGACGGCCTCGAGGTACGTGAGATTCTCGATCCGGACGTCGAACGACTCCTCGCGGAACCGTTCGCCGGTGCGGACGCCGCCCGACTTGATGTTCAATACCGACTGCGGAATCCCCGCCTCCTGGAGCGCGGAAGTGATCCGCGTCAAGGGGGAGTCCTTCACGCCGGCGGCGGACTGGACGATGCCCGCCATCGCGCCGGATTCCTTCTGGATCCGCTCGATCTCGGGGCGCGCCCTTCGCAGTTCGGCGAGGTCGGCCTCGGCCGCGGCGACCGCGCGCCCCTGCGACTGGATCCGCGAGTAGCCCGGGATCACGACGAAGACAAGGAGGAGAAGGAGGGCGGCCGTGGCCGCGCCGAACACGAGGACGCGCTTCTCCCGGTCACGAAGCACGACGGCCCCCCTTTTTCTCGACGAGGATGGTGAATTTGACGGACGTGCCCTTCGCGCTTCCCCCGGACTCCTGCACGGCCGCCGAGAAGTCGGGGCCGAACGCGCTCGCCAGGGCGGCGCGGTACGCCTCGACGAGACGCGCGTCGCTCCCCGCGTCCCCCTCGATCCGCACGCGGTCCCCCTCGATCGAGATCTCCCGCACCGCGATCTCCCCCTTGGGAAGCGCCTGGGAGGCGAGCTGGAGCATTTCGACGGGCGGGGGCGCGTCGGTCCCGAGCTCCTTCTGCTCGCGCCGCAGCGCGTCGAGCTTCGCGCGGATCTGGGCTCCCGCCTGAACGACGTTGCGGACATCCGGGGCGACCGCCGCGAACTCCTTCTTCACGAGCGCGCGCGCGCGGGTCGCCTTTTCCCCCGTGGTCCAGCTGGCGAACAGGATCGCGCCCAGGGCGAGGAGGGCGGCGACGCCCGCGGCGATCCCGGCGATCCTCTTCCAGCGGCGGTCCTGCTCCCGCTCCAGCGCGGCCTCCGCCGACGTTCGCAGCGAAAACCCGTTTCCGACGTCCGGGCGAAGCGGTGCCAGCGCCGCCCCGTACGCGGCGAGGTGGGCGGAGGAAATTCCCTCGGGGAGCGGAACCCGTTCGGCGTCGGGAAGGGCGTCCGCCAGCGGCGCAGGGGGCTCGCCGACCAGGAACACCGCGAGCGGCGTCCCGCCGGCCTCCGCCGCCGCCTCCCGAAGGGCGCCAAGGAGTTCCTCGGGGCGGTCGGCCATCGCCTGCGGGAACTGCCGCGCCGCCGACACGCCTCCACCGGAGACGCGCAGCAGGAGGACGTCGTTGAAGGTCGAAAGGTAGATCCCGTCCCGGGGCGCCCCGCCGGCATCGGGTGCGAGAAGAAGGAGGGCGACCGGATCGGTGACGACGCGGTCCACCCGGATCCCGGCGGTGCCGAAATGGTCCGCGGTGCTTTCCACGAACGACCGTCGCGCTGCGACCGCGAAGAAGAGCCCCGACCCTTCCCGCGGGGACGGCAGAAGGTCGGACAGGATCTCCTCGTCCTCGATCGGCAGGTTCCCCTCGAGTTCGGCAAGGTGGATCGCCCTCGCCCTGGGAAGATCGGTCACCGGGAGCGTCATCGGCCGGAGGTAGGTGAGCGGCGGCGGCAATGTGAGCACCGCGCCCGGCAGGGGGATCCCCGGCAGCGCCTCCCGGAGGGCCTCCGACAGGGAGACCGCGTCCCCCGGGGTTCCGAACGGCTCGGAGCATGGAACGGATACGGCCGCCGCCAGCCGGCGGACGGGCGTCGAATCGTCGAGCGCGACGGCGCAGATCCGGTCGCGGGAGATGGAGATGCCGATCGTGTGCATGGCCCCCTGTCAGAAGAACTGGAACTCGCCCTTCGGGGCGGTCAGCGTGCCGACGATCCTAAGATTAACATTCTTTGCGTTTTTCGACAGCATGTCGAACAGCATTCCGACGCGTCCTTCGAACGGGTTCTGTATCCTCAAGAGCAGCGTCATCACCGAATTCCGGGGGGAGAGGACCCCCTTGATCTCTCCCGTGCCGTCCACCTGCGACCCCTCGAACGTCCCCGCGATCTTCGGGATCAGCAGGGACCGCTCCCGGATCAGGAACGACAGGGAGACCTCCTCGATCCGTGCGTCGCGGATCGGCGAACCGGGCGTGGGAACGGGAATCTGGAGGAATTGGAAGGTCCCGGACCCGTTCGCCGTCACCTTCCCGCCGCGCACTTTCCAGCGGGCCTCGATCCGGCGGATGGAAAACCCCGCGCCGGACGTCGAGAAGAGCGACTGCGGGAGATCGGACGAGGAAATGCCGGAAAGGAGAAGGTTTCCGCTCCCCGGGCTCCAGATTGCGGGGGAGAAGCGCAGATCCCCGGAAGCGGGCCCCTTCCGGAACTGCAGCCGCGCCGGAGCCCATCGGAACAGACCGGTCCATTCCCAGGATGCGACGACCTCGTCCAGGGCGATGGGCGGGTCTCCCGGGAAGGAGAGGGTGACCCCCGAGAGACGGATCCCCGAAGGGAAGACGAACCGGGAATCCTCGGCCGACAGGTCGACTCCGTGATTCCGGAGGATGGGCCGGAGGGTGGACAGGATCATGTCCGACGGCAGGGTGAGGGCCACCGCGAAGGAGAGCGAGGCCAGGAACAGGAGCGCGCCGAGCGCGACGATCGCGCGGCCCCGGAGTCCCCCCGGGATCCGCGTCTTACCGGCCAAATGCCTTCCGGGCCGCTCTCCGGATGGCGAGGAGGGCGGCGGGGAGCAGGAGCACGGCGGCTCCCGGGATCCTTTCCGCTTCGCCGCGGCGGGGATCGCCGACCACCGAGCACCCGGACTGGCTCGTGGGGTCGGAAGTCGAATAAGTGCTGGTGACGTAGAGGTTTCGCGCAGCCACTACGACGTTGTCCGGCCCGGACCAGAAGTTGACCGATTTCCCGCTGTAATGAAAGAACGCCGGCCGCGTGTAGTCGTTGGGGAGTTGCATGGCGAACGCGATGTCGCCGGTCCCCACGAAGACGGGGGATGCGACCATGGTGGCGAAAACGGAGGTCGTCCCGGCGCCCGAGGACGTGGTGCCGAGCCCCATCACGAAGTACCTCCCCGGAGTCCCGTGTCCGTCGGGATAGCGGAATCCATACCCGGTGATGTGGATCCGGTTCTGGCTGTCGAGCAGGGATTCGGGTTGATACGCGTCGAAGTCGGCCGACAACACGGATCCTCCCGGCGGATTGCGGAAGAAAGAGGTGTTCGTTCCGCTTTGGACGTTGTTGACGTTCACCGGGTTCCCGTCGCGCGTCACGTTGTACGGGTCGACCTCGGAGATCCCGACGGATCCCGCCAGCCCCGTCGTCCAGCCGGACGGCGGTTCGTCGGCGGCGATAATCCAGACATCGCGGGAATTCGTCTGGAGCACGTTGGGAAATCCCCAGCGATACCCGCCCGAGAGGACCTGGGTTGCGCCGATCGCCAGGTTGTCCACGAGGCCGGGCGAAAGCGCATGCACCATCGCGTAATAGATCCCCGCGGGAGTGGTCCGCGTCGGGTCGCTGTTGTTGGCCGCCCAGACGATATTGCTGTAGTTGTTACCGTCGAGACTGAGGCGGGGCAGGGGCGTCACGCCCGTGCTGCTGGCCGTATTCGTCAGGAGGACCGGGGTATTGACCACCTGGCTGTTATCCATTCCCACGCGTGCGAAGTACACGTCCGAGTACGGCGGACCGCCCACCAGGGACGGGAACGAGGAATAGGCGATCCTCAGGGTGTCGTCGGTGGTCACGATGTCGAAGCAGGGGTCGGTCAGGCTCCCCGGGAGCCTTGCGCCCGCCGCGTCCCGGACCTCGGTCACCTGTTGCGTCTTCACGGCGTTGTTATCGATCGTCACCAGGGCGGTGAAGAGTTTGGGATTCGTGTCGCCGACGGGAACCGCCTGGAAGAGGATCACCAGTCTGGTCGAGGTGCGCAACACGATCTGCGGGTGACGGGCATCGCTGTATGCGTCGCCGTTGTCGATCGCGACGGGGGAGGTGATGAGGATCTTGGCGCGGGTGGCATCCCTGTCCGCGAAGTTCGCTCCCCCGTTGACCGCCGCGTAATAGAGCCGGGTGTCGAGCGAAGGGCTGTCGGCGGCGGCGTTATTGTCGCCCACGAACGCGAGATGAAGGGTATTTCCGTTGTTCACGACGGACGGCTGGTCGAACACCCAACTCCCGGATCCGGGGTCGTTCACCGGGAAGATCCCTTCGGCCGCCGCGGGAGCGGCGAGGCCAAGGGTCATTGCGAGCGCGAGCAGGATGCGGGTGCGGGTGCGGGAAAAACCGATCATCTTGTTCCCTCCGGGGGGATCGTAGGCGGCTCTACTCGATGCGCCAGAATCGCCATTGTACCTCATTTCCCACGCGAATTCCGATGGCGTCGATCGTCCGGACGGCCCCCCCGACGTCCCCCGAGGAGCGCACGTGGAAATACGTCGATTTGACATCCACGATGCTCCGGAGCAAGGTTCGGGCGTACAGATCCCGAAGGAACGGGGAGACGTTGCCGAGCTGGCTCACGTCCGTGAACGGGTGGTCCTTCCGGTACTGGATGATCTCGTCCGCGGTCTTCGCGTCGATCGCCCCCCCTTCCGCCAGGTCCGTCCCGGCCGAGAGGGACATCAGCACCTCCCTCGGAGCGGTGTTCAGGTTCACCATGCCGGAGGAGGAGACGGTCACGAAAGGGAGCAGTTTCTCGAAGACCTCGCCGCTCACGCCGCGCACCAGGCGCAGTTCCCCGATCGTGTCGAACAGGTCGTTCTTCGCCCGGTACGGGTTCGGAAGCCCGAGGTAGTACGAGCTTTCCGCCCCGCCGCCGCGGGGGCTATCGTCGTTGTCCAGCCAGTCGACGACGGCGTCCGCCACTGCCCGGTCGATCCCGAGGGTGTCCAGGAGACGCTGGAAAACGGCGAGGCGCCGGTCGTCGGGCGCGTTCCCGTTCGGCAGCATGAGACGGTTCAGGTTGATCTTCCGTTCCTCGTCCTCGATGGAGACCCGGACTTCCGCGTCCCCGAGCGAGAGCGGCAGGGCGGATCGCGACCAGATCTCGTCGAGGGTGTCGTACTGGTTGTCCCGCGCGTCGATCCGCAGGGCGATCCGCGCCGCGCCGGTCCCGCCTTCGGCCAGCAGGATGCCCCGGATCGAATCCCTCCCGTACGCGCCGGACTGGGCGGACTGCGTCCCGATGCGGAAGACCTCGTGGACCAGGGCGACGACGAGCACAAGGATCAGGAGGGTGACGAGGAGGGCGATCCCCTTCTCGTTGTCGCGTCGCCGGGTCACGGTTTGCTTCCGCTTCTCCGTCCGGACCAGGTCACGTTCGCCTCCTGGCCGGCCAGGTGGATCGGGACCTCCCGGCGGTACATCTCCCCGCGCTCGCCGATCAGCGTGACGGCGACCTTCTTCGGCAGCGTCGTCTTCGAGCCTCCGCCCGCGGGCCACTGCTTGACCCACGTCGCCCCGTCGTACGCCTCGACGCGGAAGCCCCGCAGCTTTTCGGCGACCTGGGACTCCCGGAGCGGGATCTGGTTCACGACGAACGGGAGGTCGGCCTGCTCCCGATGCAGTTCGAGGGTTGCGCCGTCGGCCCCGATTCTCGGGAAATAGCGGATCTTGACGATTTCCGCGGGGGGGTGGCCGCTGTCCCCGTCGGGAAGCTGGAAGGACGTGAAGGTGAGCGTCGCCGCCGGCATCCCGGAGAGCTGGTCCTCGCGCAGGGAGAGCGCGGACTCCTCCCGCACCGAGACCGCGAAGGCGCACATGAGGTCGGTCCCCATGCGGTCGAGGACGAGGCGGATCTGCCGGAATTCGCGCGCCCGCGAGGAGAGCGTCTCGCGCACCCTGGCCGCCCCCGTGAACGCCGAGAGCAGGAGCAGGAGGATGACCGAGAGCACCGACAGGGCGAGCAGGATCTCGAGGAGGGTGAATCCCGCGCGGCGTACGGGCGGCCGCGTCATTTGACGGCGACGCCGGCGAGGGAGACCCGCTCCTCCGCGCCGTCGGAGGACCAGGTGACGGTGACATGGACTTCCCGGGCGTCGGGGTGCGCCGCCGGGCGGATCGAGCGCTCCCAGGTGTACGCCGCGTTCGGCGCCGAGAACTTTCCGGACGTTTCCCCCGTATTGGGCCACGATTCCGTGGACTCCCGGACGAGGGCCTCCCCGAGGAAGGAGGCGACGGTCCACCGTTCGGAACGGTCCTCCGCTGCGATCGCGCCGGAGAGGACCTGGTAGGCGAGGAGCAGGGTGATCGAAAGGATGGCGAGGGAGACCAGGACCTCGAGCAGGGTGAACCCGCGGCGGTCATCCATTTTCCCGCACCGTTCCCTCGAGGATCTTGAAGGAGCCGTCGAACGGGCTGAGGCGGAGGGTCCATAGGGAGGGGGTGTTCCCGCCCCCGTCGTCCCGGATGAAGATCCGCGCCGCCGTGACCCGTCCGCCGGGGAGATACCGGATCTCCG
>Ga0210098_1000635_pt1 | contig 10271 bp, 6 predicted proteins | sample Joice_ThreeSqA_D_FD_184870 | JGI IMG/M metagenome (GOLD analysis project Ga0210098, IMG submission 184870) | Wetland microbial communities from San Francisco Bay, California, USA, that impact long-term carbon sequestration - Joice_ThreeSqA_D1... | ecosystem: Environmental > Aquatic > Marine >...
CAAAAAGCATTTTCAGACAGGTAAAGCCCCCTACCTTTTTAAGAAACAAATTCTGCAGATTTTCAAGAACAATTATTTGTCTTGCATCGTTATTTAAATAATCAATGATGTCATAATAAGTTTCCAATGAATTACTATTTAAAATGTTTTTAAAGAAATCAATAAATTTCCTTTCTGAATGAATTTTAGATTTAACTGATGTTCTTTTTATAGTATAACCTAAATTGAGTTCTCCAAAAAAGAAATTTAGCAATGTCGTTATTCCACTTCCCTTTTCGCCAAAAACTATAACTGGGGCAAACTTTTTATGTTCCCAATTATTGAATGCCGAAGAAATTTCCTTAAGTTCCTTTTTCCTCCCTTCAAAAAATCTTTCATCTTCAAGAGGTTCAATCTTAAACAAACGTTGATAAACAAAGGGGAGCCTTGATATTGCTTTTTCAGTAGCAGCCAGGAAATCTGAAACCTCTGAAGAAATACCTTTAGGCGGAGGCAAAAGTCCGAATTTACTACGAAAATACTGGAAAAAATGCTTTGAATTATCAAATGCTTTCTTAATTAAAGTTATTAAAACAGGAATAAAATTTTTGACTGCCTTAAATGTTTTTTCCTTTAATTCCTCTGTTCTTTGTAAGGCTTTAGACTTAACAATTTTGAGCTTAATATCAAAAATATTTTCGCTTTGAGTAAGTTCTATCAGTTGGTCATTAATTTTTTGAACCGCTTCTTTTAAATCTTTCTTTATTTTTAATTCAATTTCATCAACTTTATTTTCAATTGATTCAGTTTTTAATTTTGCACGTTTTATCCCTTCGGCAGCTATACCGACAGGGCTTTCAGAAACTTCTTCAGTTCTGTACATAGAGATTGCAGATTCAATATTAAAATCCGCTATCTGATCAACATCTTTCAATCCTTTTTGAATTTCTTCAAGATCGAGCATTAAACCGTTTTTTATATCCTTGCATGATTTAATGAATCCAGAAACTGCAGAATATGTAATAATTTCATTTGGCGAGATATAATCCAGTTCAGAATCCTTTATTCCCTGATCGTATGAAGACATTTTTACAATTGCTCTTTTATCAGGAAGACTTTTTATCCCCTTGTTAACTTTATATTCGATTATATCGATTAAATCCGGTATGTCCTGAGCGAGTATTAATTCTGAGGTTGATAGAATAATATTTTCAGTAAGGTTTTCAAATATTCTAACCTTTTCACTATTCAATAATTCCTTTGCCTCTATATCATTTCCCGAAAATGTATTAAACTTTTGTGCTGACTCATTTAAAAACTCTTTTATCTCATTTAACTTCGGCTTAATTTTATTTTCAACAATATCATTCGATTTAAATAAAATTTCTCTATAATCGGTGTGAATCTTTTCCCGAAGAATGTAAAGTTCCTTATTCATTCTCCAGTCTTCAAAGAGAGCAAAGAACGTGTTTGACCAGTTTTTATTTAAAACTTCATATTTCTCATTTAAGTTATTATGTTCTTTTTCAACTTTATTATTATTAAACTTTCTATGTGAAAGCTCGATGGTTCCGACTTTTTTATATGCATCCTCAAAACCCTGAACTTTTTCTTCAAAAGCTTTGTCCCCCAATTGACTTAAATCAGTTTTTAAATTCTCCAGCCCTGATATGCTTTCGTTAAAGTCAATTGTTGGAACTTCATTTCCAAAATTAAAATCACCTATTTCTTCGTCGATCTTCCAGACTGACAGGGATGTTTTTGAAATGTTTCTATTAATTTCATTACTAATCTCAATTACAAAGAGAGAAAACAAATCTCTTAGAAAAAAAGAAGTTAAATTTCTTAACGGAATTTTGTGCGGCCATCTTTGTTTTGCTATAACCGGTTTTTTGAAAATTTTCCTGAAAAAATTTGCACTACTTAGTGGAATTTTAGAAATGGCAAAAGATATGCTCTTTAACCTTTTTAAGGTTCTTAAGAAGACTCCATCGGTTTCATTTATAATGAATCTTTCTTCATCTTGAGTTCTAATGATATCTTCTTTAATTGTAAGCAAAAAAGAGTTGATTTTTTCGATAAAAAGACTAAACTGGCTGTCAAAATTTTTTGTCTCTTTTTCTAAACATTTTGTCTGAATTATAGAATAAAAATCATTATGGTAGTCTGACTTAAGTTTGTTAGAATCTACTTCCCTGAGACTATTTCGTAACTTGTTTGCATAATTCTTAAGAATATCCTCGCAGTTTTTAACGAATCTTATCTGATCATCAATTTTGTTAAAGATAACAGGTAATAAAGAATCATTAATAATTTTCCTGATATCATCTAAGTAAGGAAGAATTTCTTCTTTCATATTATAAAGGTTTTTATTATTTAAGATATTTCTTATTAAACATAGTTTAAATAATATAAATTTAAACCTACCAAGGTAAAAATCGTTGTTTATATGTTTAAAACAACAAATTAATGAAAGTTTTCTTATTCTATTTTATTCTTTATGCATAAAATGATTGAAATGGTTAACAAATAAGCTTAATTTTACCATAATTAAATTCTGAATTATACCTTAAAAGATGGAGATTTAAATGACATCACCTCTCATTTCACATATTGAAATTCCGTCAACTGATCTTGATAAGTCAAAAGATTTTTATGAAAAACTTTTTAACTGGGATTTTAAACCTTTTGGTAATGGTTATCTTCTTTTTAATGACCATAAAGGAATTATGGTAGGATTAAGAAAAGTTGATGCGGTTGCCAAAGGTGAAAATACTGTATTTCATGTTAACACTGAAAATATCGATGCTTGTTTAGAAAAATGCCTTAAAATCGGGGGCTCGGTAAAAAGAAGAAAAACGGTAATACCGGCAATGGGCTGGTTTGCTTTACTATTCGATATAGATGGAAACACGATTGGACTTTTCGAAAAGAATTGATTAGTAGAGATGACATCCTAAAAAAAGATGTCATCTCCTCCAGATCAATTAATCCTTACACAACAGGCCACAACCAACCAAAAAACCCCGCAGTAATAAATGCATAAATCAAGCCATCAAACATAGATTTGACTGTGGCGGACCACTTTTTCTTAAACCAAATACTGTTCTGCATTAATGCAAGACTATAGCCAACAAAGGCTGTACAGCCTGCAAAACGGAACACAGCAAGATAATCTGCCCCTGGTACAAGAGCATGACCTGCAATGTAAGCTGCAAATATTCCAATTATTACACTATAGATAAACCACAATATCATACTTGACGCCATCCCCATTTGTCCTGCTGGCAAAACAGTCATCATCATAATAGGACCTTTATTTACTTTGTCCTTAAATTCCTGCGACTGCCTTTCTTTATTATCTGTACAATAAGGCATCATATAATCACCGGGTGAAATATTTGATTTTCCTAAATCATTCATTACCTGATCCTCCGATGGGAGTTTCTCAAAATCATTCTTATGATAACCCAGGAACATGTGAATAAGTGAGCTGATAATAAAGACTGCTACGGCTGAGAGAAGGATGGGAAGCCAGAGAGAAATAATTGAAACCATTTCATCTCCTTTTATTTAAGTTATAATTGTTTGATTAACCTCGTATAAAAATAAAAAATGAAATTGGTTTTGCAAAATTCTAATGACTATTGAATTACAATCAGATGACCACCGAATAATTATTAAATGTGTTCTATAATTTCGTTAAAATTTCTTCTGCTTTTGTTTTGATAATTTCCCAGGCTTTTTTGATATGTCTTAATTCCATTCTTAAACCAGACATATTTACTCTCAAAACGTATTTGCCATTCAACCTTGTATGCGAAATCAATATCTCGCTGTTTGTATCGATCTCCTTGAAGAAACCAAGATTTAATTCTTCAAGCTTGTTTTCATCATTAATATTTTTAGGATGAAGTCTGAAACATATAGTACTCATTGGAACAGGAGCCATTCTTTCAAAAGCGGGATAAGCATCTAACCATGTTGTAAATTCCTTACCAAGGAAAAGGTGATAGCGAAGTCTATCTCTTAATCCTTCAACTCCAAAATATCTGATAGTGAACCAAAGTTTTAATGCTCTAAATCTTCTTCCAAGCTGGATTCCGTAATTCATATAATTATCGACAATATTTTCTTCGGGAGTTTTAAGATAATCTGCAACAAGAGAAAATGCCCTTTTCAGGATTTCTGGTTTACGCGTATAAAACGCTGTGATATCTACCGGATGAAAAAGCCATTTGTGAGGATTTATGAGAAAAGAATCGGCCCTTTCAACTCCTTTAAATATCCACTGCATCTCCGGAATTATTGCTGCGGACCCGCCGTGCGCACCATCAACATGGAGCCAGAGATTTTCCTTTTCACATATATCTGCAATATTACTTACCGGATCAATGCTTGTTGTAGATGTCGTTCCAACTGTAGCAATAACACAAAAAGGAAGTAACCCATTTTTTTTATCTTCCTTAATTGCCTTATCCAATTCATCCGGCAGCATCCTGAATTCATCATCTGTAGGAACTTTTTTAAGTGATTCTAATCCTAATCCAAGAGTAATTGCACTCTTATCTATTGAAGAATGTGCCTGCTCTGATGCATAAAGTCTTAATTTTGGTAAATCATTTCTCCCCGCAAGACCCTTCTCTCTCACATTAATCCCAGCCTGTTCGCGGGCTGCAGCAATTGCATGCATAGATGCTACTGATGCGGTATCATACATAATTCCCCAAAAGTCTTCCGGCATACCAAGCATTTGTCTTAACCATTGGAGAGTATGTTGCTCAAGTTCTGCTGAGGATGGATTCGTTCTCCATAACATTCCATTGGAATTGAAAACTGCAGCAAGCAGTTCCGCAAGTATACCAGGACCACTTGAAGATGAGTTGAAGTATGCCATAAAATTTGGATGATTCCAATGTGTTAAACCGGGCACTATTATTTTATCAATATCCTTAAGAATTTTTTCCATAGTTTCGCCTTCATCAGGAGGAGAAAGAGGCAATTGTTTTCTGATATCTCCAGGTTTAATATGCGGCAACACGGGATAATCTTCTACATTCTCAAAATAATTTGCAATCCAGTCAATTAACTCATAACCAAATTTCCGGAATTGGTCGGCGGGCATATCTCCCAAAAATTTAACATCATTTTTATTTTCTGTTGAAGGCTTCATCAATAATTTTCTTTCAATTGCATAAAATATTTCGATTGTTAATCTATAAAAATAGATTGCCAAGTGGAATTAATAAAGGAAGAAAGCTATAAATTGAACTGCTTTAAGAAGTTATTCTTTGATAAAAAGCAATCAATTTTTCAGTTTGTTTTTCGACATCAAAATTTTTCAGGACTCGTTCCCTGGCAGCTTTACCCATTTCAATTCTTTTTTCGGGTGAGTCAATCATCAATTTTAATTTAACCGTAAGATCGTCCCCATCTTTTCTACTAAACAAATAACTTGTAACATTTTCTTCTGCAATATCTAGTACACCGCCATATCTTGCAGCAACCGATGGTTTCTCCATCGCCATTGCTTCAACGAGTGCATTTCCAAAAGCCTCGCTGTGCGAAGGGAAAGTAAAAATGTCAAGTGCAGCAAGAATATCAGGAGTATCACTTCTGAATCCAGCGAATATTACTTTACCCTTGAGTTCATAAGTTTCAGAAAGGTCTTTGATTTTTTCTTCATACTCAATTTCATCTTGACTCGATTCACCAACGATTAAAAACCTTAAGTTATTATACAACTTTGTTAATTTGTTTGCTGCGTACAAAAATTCCTCATGTCCTTTTCCATGAGTTAGTCTTGCAATCATCCCTATTAAGATCTCACTTTCGCTAATTTCAAATTCATCCCTTACCTTTGTTCTATCTGTAAAAGAAGGATTAAATCTTTCCATGTTTACACTATTATGATGAAGCAAAACTTTATCTTCTGTTACAGGACACGTTTCAAAAACATTCTTTTTAATTTCTTTGCTTATTGCCAAAATAAAGTTAACTCTATCATATAACTGTTTGTGGAGAAAATCTTTTTTTACCACAAAGGAACCCATTTGCTTGGTAAGGAGCAAAGGAATCTCCGAGTTCACAAGTTTAAGTGAAGGTACAAGTGTCCAAAGATCCTTTGATAAATGTGTGTGTATAAGTTGATAATGATTTTTTTTGATAAGCCGGGAAAGCTTTATTATCTGTATCGGGTGAAAATATCCGGAGACTTTTGATGTTAAACACTTCATTCCCCTTTTGTTAGCTTCAACATTTATTTGGGATCCGGGAAAGCAAAGAAAATCTACAGTTAGACCTTTTTTTACTAATTGTTCTGCATCCTGAACTGCACCCATTTCAAGTCCACCCCAGCTTTTTGAAAGACAAGAATATAAAATTTTCATCATCAAAGTTTAAGATTTAGTAATAACTAAAGCTATAACTTTTTAACAAATTATACTATAATCTTTCAGTCTGAAAGTTTATTTGGTGAAGTTTAAATTGTCTCTTGCCCCCGACTTCTATCTGGAAACAGAAGGAAATAGAGAGCAAGAGTGAGTAGAAATTATAATTATAGAATCATATTTAAGTTTAACTAATTGAAATATTAAATAGTGAATGAACCACCCTTGGTTCAAAAATTTATATTAGTAGATAGAACAAAAAATTATTCAAATAAAAACTTTCACTTGGTATGCTTTTCCTGCCCCGATATCTTTGTTTCTAATCTTTTTTAGAGTGTAGACTTCCTTCAAATCGGCTTTTTTCATATTGATATTAAAGACGTTTACAGTTTAAAATTTTAGAAAAAAATATGCCATTAAATGAGTAAGAAAAAAAATGGTTTTGGATAGGCAAGAAAATTTTCCGAAACTTTTTACTTGTAAGACTTACTTTGCGGGTTATGAATTACTGTTATACTTTGAGATATTTCACCCGTTGTAATTAATAACGAAAAATATTTGTACCAGATTCAAGCACTGGTATCTATGTTCACCCCAATTTATTTTATATTAATTTATTTTTACCAGAAAATTACATACAGTGCAAGTGTTACAACTATAACCGAAATGCCCAGTCCAATCAATTTAGGAGTTGGGGCCATATCAAAATTTTCTCTTTGAGGTAATTTAATAGGTTCCTTCAAAGGTTTAACAATAGTAATTATTGTCATAAGCAGTAACACCACTCCAAAAGTGATTGCCATCCTGTTTAGAAAAGCTATCTCATTAAACTGCCATTGCAAGAATCCATAAACAGGCACACAGGCAACCAATGCTACAACGCCGGCAGAGGGCGGAGCTTTTTTAACAGCAAAACCAAAGACGAATGCTGCGAGAATACCCGGCGAAATATATCCTTGAAATTCCTGTATATATGTAAATATTCCTTTAAAACTTGGATCACCGAGATAAGGTGCAATAATACACCCGATTAAAACAAATATTATTGTCATCAAACGTCCTGTTAAAACAAGATTCTTTTGAGATGCATCTTTTTTGAAATGTTTTTTGTAAAGGTCCAAAGTGAAAATAGTTGAAGCAGAATTTAGCATAGAGGCTAATGAACTGATTACCGCTCCCGCAATTGCGGCTAACATAAAACCGCGAAGCCCCGCAGGTATTAAATTTTTTATCAACAATGGATATGCTGCGTCGGTGTTTTTCATAGTCCCACCATAAAGCTGCGCAGCCATTATACCCGGGAAAACTATAACAAAAGGAATTATAAGTTTTAGCGCCGCAGCAAAAATAATCCCGCGCTGTCCTTCACGCAGGCTTTTTGCAGCTAATGTTCTTTGAGTTATGTATTGATTCAAACCCCAATAGTAAAAGTTAGGAATCCATAACCCTATAACAAGTGCTGTCCATGGCAAAACAGGATCGTCAGCAGGTAAGACCATATGAAGTTTATCCTGGTTGTGCTGAAAGAAAGCATCAAACCCGCCAACAGCAATTAAACCAAATACAAGAACAACCGCACCACCGAGAATTAAAGCAGAACCTTGAAACACATCTGCCCAGGCGACCGCTTTTAATCCTCCCCAGGTTGTGTAAAGTGCAGCTATTATTCCTATAGACCAAACAGCGGTTTCCATATTGACGTTAAATATTGTATAGATTGTAATGGCACCCGAATAGATAACTGCCGAAATCGTAACTCCCACGTAAATAATCATTGTATAAAATGCCATTAAAGATCGGGCGGTTGAATTATACCGGTACTCAAGAAATTCCGGGATAGTATAAATTCCGCTGCTTAAGAATTTTGGAAGAAAGAGAAATGCAACAAACACAAGTGTAATTGCAGCCATCCATTCGTAACTTGCAATTGCAAGACCAACCTCACCAGCACTTTGCCCGGACATTCCTACAAACTGCTCTGAGGAAATATTAGCTGCAATTAAAGAGATACCTATTATTTGCCAGACTAATCCCCTGCTTGCCAGGAAGTAATCTTCTCCTGTTTCTTCTTTGCGACTCTTGTACATACTAGTACCAACAACTACAAGTACGAATGCAACAAACACACTTATGTCTGCAATTCCAAGTTCCATGTTTTAGTCCTTAATTTTTTAGTTGTTTGTCAAATTTCAGTAACTCTCACAGCGCCCGCCTGCCGGATCGTTAGATTTAAGACTGAATAATCTTCAAAAATATTTGTTATGTATTTTTTAAAACTCTCCGCAGATGAAGATGGAAGAAATACCTGTATAGTTCCCTCAAATCCACCTCCATGAATCCGGCAAGCTCCTTCTCCAAGTTCATTAATAAAATTTTCAGTCATAGCAAGAACAAGAGAAACAGGTTGATATGAAACATCATTTCCCGAATATATATTCTGAAGCCATTTGAAAGATGAATTTCCTGAATCATTTACTAATTCAAGAAAAGTATTGAAATCATTTTTGCGCAAAGCTTCAACTTGTTTAATAACCCTCTCATTTTCTCTTAAGAAATGATACGTACGAAGAATTGCTCTATCACTGACTTTATCGCGAATCTTATTAATGTTCGCCAAAAAATCATCGAACTCGATCTCCCTACAAACCTTCTTGCCAAACGCGGAAGCAATAGTCTTCATTTCTTTTGGAATTGCAGCATAGTCATCGGTTAGGTTAATGTGCGAACCGCCAGTATGTACAAAAAGAAGAGAATATCCTTCTTTGTCAAAGTCAAAATCTATTTTATTAACGAGAGGTTTATCTTTATCCTCAAAGTCTATTGATATAATCCCTCCTTTGGAACATGCTATTTGATCCATAAGTCCGCAGGGTTTTTTAAAAAATTCGTTCTCCGAGTATTGTCCAATTGTTGCTATTTCTTCGGGGGGAATTTTTCCTTCGTTGTAGAGATGATTAAAGATTGTTCCTATTAAAACTTCTATAGAAGCTGAAGAACTTAATCCGGAACCGATAAGAACATCACTTGTAATACAAGCTTTAAAACTTCCTATATTAAATCCTTTTTTAATTAGGCCTGAAGTGATTCCCCTGATTATTGCGTTGGTTGTTCCAGCTTCATTTTCAATTGGTTCAAGATTATTAATATTAACTATAAAGGGTTTATCAAAACCATCGGAATAAATTTCGATGCCGGAATCACTTTCTGCAGCGCAGGCAATTGAATCTAAGTTTATACTCGCAGCAATAACAATTCCACCATTATGGTCCGTATGATTGCCGCTGATTTCAGTTCTGCCTGGAGAGCTAAAGTATTTTACTTGCTGTTCTCCAAAAGCTTTCTGAAAGTTTTTATTTAGATTGTCATAACGCTCTCTTTGATAGTCAACTATTTTTTCATTATTACTATAAAGATCACTTAAGTGGATTTGCTCTATCTCTAACATACTTTTATTTATAAATTCATCTAAATATCGGATTCTTTTTTTCCATCTACCATTTTTAAAGAATAATGGACGACATCGGCTTGTTTTAAAATCTCTGCACTTTTTTCTGGTGCTATATCTCTCTGCGGTTCAGCAAGCATTTCATAACCAACCGTAAATTTTTTAATAGTTGCCGATCTTAAAAGAGGCGGATAAAAGTGCATGTGAAAGTGCCATTCGGGATGTTCTTTCCCGTCAGTCGGAGCCTGATGAATTCCCGCAGAATAAGGAAAAGAAACATTAAAAATATTATCATACTTTACAGTAGTAATCTTTAATATTTCAGCAAAATCATTAACTTCTTTGTAATTTAGCTGAAGAATGTTATTGACTGGCATTTTTGATATTATCATAGTTTCAAGAGGCCAGAACGCCCAAAAAGGTACTAGAAGGACAAAACTATCATTTTCAAATACTAT
>Ga0210098_1000643_pt1 | contig 10205 bp, 8 predicted proteins | sample Joice_ThreeSqA_D_FD_184870 | JGI IMG/M metagenome (GOLD analysis project Ga0210098, IMG submission 184870) | Wetland microbial communities from San Francisco Bay, California, USA, that impact long-term carbon sequestration - Joice_ThreeSqA_D1... | ecosystem: Environmental > Aquatic > Marine >...
TCTTGTCAGATTCACTCTTTCTTTCTACTTTATTTGGCGCCGGCTTACTAATAGAAGTATTATTTCTCTTTACTTCTGTCTTGGTTTCGCTTCTTCTTGGTTGAATGACCGGTTTATCCTTTTTTGTACTTTCTCTTTTTACTTCAGGCTTCCTGATTTCATTACTGTTTCTATTAACATTCAATTCAACTTTTTTGACTTCTTTTCTTTCTAATTTCTTCTCAGGAACAATATTATATTCTTTCTTTTTTTCAACCTTAGCATCTTTGTTCAGCTTAACATCACTCTTATTTTCTTTTCTTATCTCAGGATTATTTTCAGTTTTCCCTTTATATATTATTCCATCTTTCTTTTCGTTTTTTAACTTCTCTAATTTAATATTTCTATCTTTTATAACTTCTTTTTCATTAACTGTTCCGGTATTCCTTTCTTTAACTTCGCTGTTGTCTTTTCCCAATCTTACTTTTGTCATATCAAGAGAAGTTCTTCTATTTTGCTTTTCAATTTTAACATCTTTCACTTCAGTTCTTGTCAACTCGTCTCTCGAAGCTATGAACGTTCTAATTTCTCCTGTATCCTTGCCTCTGTATTTCTCAACTTCTTTATAATCACTCACGGCAACAATATTACGTTGTCTTATGTTTTGGTTTGTCCTTTCTCTTACATAATTAATATCTACCCCATTATTCACAACTCTGCCGTTTCTGTAACCATAATTGTTACGGTATTTTGTTCTCCTGTAAATATTGTATCTGTATTTTACAGGGGCATAATATTTATAGACATATGGATCACAGAAATATTTATATCTTACAAAATACCAGTGATAATAAGGGACGTAATAATCAGAGGTATAATGTATTCCTATATTGATTGAGAACACTGCATAAGGAGGAAGCGGTGTCCAACCTATATAATTATTATCATAACGCCAGTCGACCCAAGCAGGCGCCCATTCATTATCAGGAATCCATAACCAGCCATAATAATTGTCATAGTACCAACGACCGTAATGGAAAACTATATAACCAAAAGGCTCATAAGAATCCCAATACCATCCGTCGCTCGTCCAGATCCAGCGTCCATCTCTATATGGTGCCCAATCCCTGTTCATATTAATTGGATGCCATACAGTTAGCCCATCAATCTCCATCCATGTTCCATAAGGAGCTAAGTTTGTATAGAAAAATCCAAATTCAAATCCGGGATGATTAATAATTTTAGCTTCTGTATTAACAGAACTAATAAATCCTGTAATCAGAATTGCGGTTATAATTATGAGCTTTTTCATTTCGTACCTCTATAAGTATTTTAACTTTGCTTATGAAAAGCCAATGATCATACCATAGAAATACTTACAAATTAAGCTAAAAATCGAAAGATTTAGAGAAAGATTTGTACAAAAAGTTGAACAGTCAGATAATTAAATAGACAATTAATTTTTCAACGTTTAACAATTCTGTCTTTCCATTTGAATTTTCCAAATGCCCCGGCGATGCTGAATAAAACAATGTATGGAATATGAAGAAGTTCTGTGATAAGAAAGGGTTTAAGTAAGTCTTTATCAAATAGTAATTTCACACCCTTCTTAAGGATGGCATATTCTATAATGATTTTTATAAGAAATGAGATAAGAAATGTTATCAAAAATGTTGAAGCAAACATAAGACCGGTTATTAGTTGAACTATTAAACAAAAATAGAATAGAAAAAGTAAAACCAGCTTCAGAATAAGAAATTTATTAATGTAAAATAATCCTTTGCTTGCCCAACGTCTTCTTTGCTGATAAAATTGTGAAAAAGTTCTATTCGATGATGAGGAAACAACCGCTTCCCGGTTCATGCAGAATTTAATTTTATCATTTCCTTTTCTCCAAATCTTTTGCATTAATATTTCATCATCACCCGAGGAGAGATGAAGATTATCATCAAAACCATTTACAGACTTATAAGAACTTTTCCTGTAAGATGAATTAGCCCCATTACAAATTGTCGGTTTGTTTATTCCGATTAAACCAGCACCTGCCAGAATTAATCCGGCAAATTCAATTCTTTGGATTTTATCAAAAAGAGTTTTCCCTTTTTCAAATTCAACGGGACCGGAAATGAAACCTGTATTCTCATCATAATAACTTAGCATAGTCTCAAGCCAATCTTTTTGATGACTACAATCTGCATCGGTTGTTACGATGATTTCGCCATTACAATTTTCTATTCCGAATCTTACTGCTCTCTTTTTATGTGCATTTGGAAGAAAATCATCAGGGAGAGAAATAACTTTGATGTTAAATGATTTTTTCGCTTCCATCAATTTTGGGAGAGAGTCGTCAGTTGAAGAATCATTCATATAAATTACTTCGAACTTGTCCTTAGGATAGGTCTGACTTTCAATGCTCTTAAGACTTTTCAAAATATTTTCAGATTCATTTCTAAACGGAATTAATAAACTAACAAACTCATTTAGCACTTTAGGTTTTACATCAATAGAATGTTTACTCAAACCGACATAAACAGATAAAATAAAATATGTGTAAAATAGAAGGAGTAAGGTAAAACAAATAATTAGAATCGGTTCAGTCATTGTTTCTTCTTAAATAATAAAGCTAAACCGATTAAAGAAGGAATAAGGATATTAATAAAGAAAAGAAATATTGCAGCATCAAAAGCAGATGCCGCATTAACGCCCATTTGTCCAAGAAAAAAAACGGATGCACCTTCTCTTATCCCTATTTCACTAAGCGATACTGCGGGGAAAAAAGTCTTTGTAAACATTACAAGAATTGCTGCCCAATAGAAATTTGCAAAATTAAATTGATCGCTGAACGCTGAGACAAGTATAACAAATTGAGTTATAAAACAGAGATAAAAAAGAATTGAAATCGAAAACATTTTCAATGTGTATTTTCTATCAAGATTTTTTATGAAATTCATCTTATTGAAGAATTTATGATACTTCGATTTCCTTATCTTATTAAAAAGAAAATTATTCCAAAAGTCGGGATCAATTAAAAGAAGAATAAGCAGGTAAAAAAGAGTAAATACAACTACAAACAAAGCTATTGTAATATATATCGTTACTTCATAATAAAAATGAACAAATAAAATACTAGCCAAAGCCCCTGTAAAAGCAACGATTGCAAGTGGGAAAAATTTATCGATTAAAGTTGCAAACGTAACTTTTAATAGAGTTTTTTCCTTAAATAAAAACGCCCTCCCAAAATATTCACCAAGCCTGAAGGGAGTAAAAGCCCCAGCCGCAAATCCTTGGAAAAGCGAAATTAAGATTACCTTCTTTTTTTTATAATTTAGGATTGTATCGCAGGTTAAAAGCCATTTCCAGTATTGGAGGAACACATTTGGAATTAACAAAACAAAAGTCACGGAGATCAACAAATAATTTGCATTTTCAAATGCATCTACTATTTTCGAAATTTTTACAGTTGCAGCAATAAAGAGAAGTAGTCCGACAGCAACAATGACCTTAAGGAATAAAAATATTTTATTCTTATTAACAGTAAAATAGTCGGTTATGTATTTTTTAATTCCAACTAATTCCATAAACATTTCAATGTTCGAGTTCTAAAATATTTATTTTTAATCCTTCAGTACAATTGGTACACATACTCAAACCTTTCCTATTGTTAAGAACTCCCTGCCTGAAGTCCTGGTAAGGTTTTGATATCCAAATATCTTTCATTGAATTATCTTTCAATTCGCCCAAACCAAAATTAGCATCTTTATCAAAGCAGCAGGGGACAACTTTTCCATCCCATGTTATAACAGAAGTTCGCCACAAAGCAAAGCAATGATCTTTTAATTTATTTTTAATTTTAACTTCCCCATTATTTACAACATACCTTCGATACTTTTGATTTGCAGGTAAAAAGTATAATGCATTCTCGTAAGAAGAAATCTGCATCGTTTTAAAAACAACTTTATCTACTCCTGCATCTTTACCATATTTTATAACATCATTGAGAAGATGCTCATTTTGCTTCATCACGATAAACTGAAATTCGACAAAAGGCTTTTTCGTTTCAAGCTGATTTCTTTTTTTGATTAAAAGTCTTAAACCTTCATCAGCCTTTTTAAAAGAACCACCGACTCTGTAATTCTGATAACTTTCTTCATCTAATCCATCAACAGAAAAAATTAATTTGTCTGGCGCATTTTCAATAATATTGTCAACAGTTTTTTCATTAGTATAATGCCCGTTTGTGCTTATAGAGACATAAATATTTTTGCTTTGTGCAAACTTTATCATCTCCGGAAGATTTTTATTTATATATGGTTCTCCCTGGAAATAAAGCTGTATATAAAAACCAGTATCTTTAATTTGATTTATTATGCTCTTAAAATCCTCTACAGAAAGTAAACCAAGTGGACGAGTTAAAGCCCCCAATCCTGAGGGACATTCAGGACATTTTAAATTACAATGATTTGTAGGTTCAATAGAATAGCTTATAGGCATTCCCCAAACAACCGGTTTGCGCACAACCCGGGATGCAATAAACGAACCTGTAACCTTCAAAACATTTAAAGCTCTGGGAATAGTAAAATATTTTAGAGGATTAATTTCCACCCTTACCTGCTAATTTTTGATAAAGAAGATAAAGAATTAATAAATCCTTTAAAAGCACTTTTTATGCTAATAAGGGAAGTCCATCTAATTTGTTAAGCTTAAGAGTTTTTTATACTTTTCTACTTTAGAATCAAAACAAATCGGAGAATTAATGCAAATTAACTTTGGAGATATTCCGGGGCAATATAATCTTTTCCTAGATTATCTTTATGAGTTTGAAAACGTAAAAAAATTCTACAAACACGATTTCAGAAATAGAGACGAATATTTAAAGATATTCAAAGCGATTTCGGAAACTAACCGGGAATTCAGAAACGACGTTCCGAAAATTATAACCAGTCAATACCATGGTTTTAATCTTTCCGAAAAGACAAAAAATAATATTGACTTATTGAAAGATAAAAATACTCTTGCTGTAGTAACCGGGCAGCAGCTTGGTATTTTGGGTGGACCACTTTATACTTTGTACAAAATAATTACTGCAATAAAGCTTGCCGAACATTTAAAAGAAAGATACGACGCTTACAACTTTGTTCCTGTTTTTTGGCTTGAAGGAGATGATCACGATTTTGAAGAGGTAAGATCTCTAAATGTTATAAATGAACTAAATGAAGTAACTAAAATTTCTTATGATGATGAAATTGTTGATGAAGAAATCCGGCAAAGCGTTGGTTACTTACAAATTAAAGAATCTATATCCGCTTTTTTAGATAGTCTTGATAAAAATCTTCGGGATACGGAATTCAAGCCTGACTTGCTAAAGAAACTGAAGGAAAGTTATTCGGTTGGGAAAACATTCAAACAATCTTTCCGTGAACTTATCTTCTGGCTTTTTGATAAATATGGTTTAATAATTTTTGATCCACAGGATATAATAATTAAAAATCTGCTAAAACCTGTTTTTAAAAAAGAAATAAATAATTTCAGGCAGCATACGGAAAAACTCGTCCAAATCAGCGCAACTGTTGAAGAAATTTATCATGCACAGGTAAAGGTGCGGCCCGTAAATCTTTTTTATAGTAATGAAGATGGAAGATTTCTCATCGAGCCTGTTGAGAATGAATTTAGATTAAGAAGAAAACGGAAAAAATTTACACAGGAAGAGATTATCAACGAGATCGATACTGCCCCTGAGAACTTCAGTCCTAATGTTTTATTAAGACCAATTTGCCAGGATTATATTTTACCAACTGCATTTTATGTCGGTGGGCCGAGTGAAATATCTTACTTTGCCCAGTTAACATCTCTGTATGATTTTTACAATTTAACCTCTCCAATAATTTACCCGAGAATTTCGGCAACTATTTATGAAAAGAATCTCGAAAAAATTTTCGAAAAGTATAATCTCTCATTTGAGGATGTTTTTGTTAATTCCGATGAATTAAAAACAAAGGTTATAAATTCCCTTTCCAAAAATTCTATCGATGATATTTTTGCCGAATCAAATAACCAGATAGAAGTTGTCATAGATCGTCTTAAAGAAAAACTTTTTGAATTTGATAAAACAATCGCTGACGCTACTGGAAAATACAGGCAAAAAATCCTCGGCTACCTCGATGAATTAAAATCAAAAGCAATTGATGCACAAAAAAAGAAACATGAAATTACTCTAAGGCAAATTGATAAACTTGCTAATTCGCTTTTCCCGAATAACAATCTACAGGAACGTGAATTAAATTTCGTTTATTTCTATGATAAATACGGGGAAGGTTTTATGAATAAGTTATTCGATGAACTTAAGATCAATAATTTTGATCACCAGGTGATTAAATATTAATATTCTCCTACTGTTAGACAGTTATCCTTTGTACTTGTCTTAGAAAATCAGGATTAGAGATTGCAACACAATCGAAGTTATCAACCTTGCCTCCCCCATTCAACAGCATTGATAATATTGCAAACGTCATTGCAATTCTGTGATCTTCAAAACTATTAAAAACGATACTTTTGTTTTTTATCTCACCAGATATAGAAAAGCCATCTTCGAATTCATCTACTTGTAATCCCAAAAGTTTATAGTTATAACAAAGAGTTGAAATCCGATCGCTTTCCTTTTTTCTCAACTCACCTGCATTTTTTATTATAAAGTCTCCCTCAGCAAATAAACCGGCGACAGATAAAATCGGAATTTCATCAATGATATTCGGAATTATTTCTTTAGGGATTTCAATGTTGTTTAACTTGCCGGACTCGACTACAATATTACCATAAGTTTCGCCACCGCTTACAGAAATATTTTCATAATTGATTTTCGCTCCCATTTGCCCGAGTATTTCGAGATAACCTTTTCGTGTTTCATTTAATCCAATATTCTTAATTATTAGAGAAGAATTTTTTGATAGAATAGCAAGAACGACAAAAAACGCAGCAGAAGAAACATCCGAAGGGACAAAATATTCAGCCGGGACAGGATAATTAATTTTAGAAACTAAAATTGTATTGCCGGATTTATTTTTTTTTACTTCGAGACCGAGCATTTTTTCTGTATGATTTCTTGAAGGTAGTTTCTCAATAACTGATGTAGTACTTTCACAATGTAACCCTGCAAGAATAACAGCACTCTTTATCTGAGCACTGGCGACTGACATTTCATAATTAATTGGATGAATTTCTTTAGCAGGCGAAATCTTTAATGGTAATCTGTTGTTTTCAGATTCAAACCTTGCACCCATTTGTGTTAAAGGTATCGTAACTCTATCCATAGGTCTCTTAGAAAGTGATTCATCGCCAATAAGAGTTGTTTCAAAATCTTGGGCAGATAAAAATCCAGTTATAAGTCTTGCTGTTGTACCTGAATTACCACAATCTAATAATTTGGAAGGTTTGCTAAAATTCTTAAATCCTTTTCCTATTACAATAATTTCCGAGCCTTCTTTCTTAATTTCGGTTCCAAGCTGTTGAAAACATTTTACCGTTGTGCCAACATCCTGACCATTTGAAAGATTTTTAATTACAGATTTTCCTTTTGCCATAGAGGCAAACATAACTGCACGGTGTGAAATTGATTTATCACCGGGAAGATTGAGTTCGCCGGATACTTTATTAACTTTCTTAAATTCCTGAATCATATTACACTACCTGCAAACAATACTTTTGATACCAGATAAATTTTACGTCTTCCATTTTTCATCAACCATCTTCTATCATTTTTTATTTATCCACTCTTCGATTTTTGAATTAAGCTCTTCTTCAGAAAACTCCGATTTATCATACATTCCAATATTAATTCTTTGTCTCAAAGCTTCATACAAACAAATAGCTGCTGCGACAGAAACATTTAAACTTTGCACCATGCCAAACATAGGAATAATAAATTTTTCATCCGCAGATTCTTCAGCTTCTTTAGAAACTCCGCGATGTTCATTTCCAAAAACAATTGCCGTTTTTTGTGCAAGATCAAGATCATAGATACTTTTTGAAGTTTGTGAAATCGAAGAAACCAGGATTTGAAAACCATCTTTCTTCAGTGAACTAAAACAATCTTTTATATTTTTATACTTTTCTCTTTCAATCCATTTGTAAGCAGAGGCTGAAGACTTTTTCCCGATTTTCGGAAATGGTTCTATATTATAAACAAGTGAAACCTTCCCGACTCCAACGCTGTCGCAAGTTCTGAAAATGGCACTTACATTATGCGGATCATGTATATTCTCAAAAACAACATGCAGAGATTTCTGCCGTGATTTAATTACAGAAATAATTTTATTTGTTCTTTTTTCAGATCGAATTGTCTTCACAAAATATTAGAATGTAGTGGCAAGTCTGTGACATGCCCTATTTTAGTTTACTTATTAAAAACCAATTTATAAATAGTTCTGTTTTTGTTCCCTCTTGCTTTATCGATCTTAAATTTTTCTTTGTTATCTACTTTAAGATAATAGGCAACGAGACCAATAATTTTATTCATTACAGTGTCTTCATCGTGAGCCCAGCATTCACAACCTTTTAACGAAGGAACTTCCGCAGTAAAACCGTCATCCGTTTTTTTAATTATAATGTCTAAAACCATTTAATAATTACTATCAGATTTTTCACCGGAAACAATTTTTACACTTGCACTTGCACCGATTCTGTCAGCTCCGCTTGCAATCATTGCCTGTGCAACTTCTTTAGAACGAATTCCACCTGAAGCTTTGACTCCTATGCCGCTTCCTACAACATACTTCATTAATGCAACGTCACCTACAGTAGCGCCTCCTTTGCTAAAACCTGTTGATGTTTTTACAAAGTCCGCTCCTGCTTTTTTACAAATCAAACAGGCTTTTATTTTCTCATCATCGGTAAGTAAAGCCGTTTCTAGAATAACTTTGCAAATTGCATTATTCTTTTTAGCCGTAAGTACAACCTGGCTTATATCGTTAAAAACATATTCGTAATTTCCCTGCTTATGCTGACCGACATTCATAACCATATCAATTTCATCAGCACCACTTTGTATAGCCTGTTCAGCCTCAAACTTTTTTGTCTCAGTAGTATTCGAACCGAGAGGAAACCCAATAACTGTACAAATTTTTACTCCGGTTCCCTTTAATAAACTACTGCAAAAAGAAACATAACCGGGATTTATACAAACTGAAGCAAATTTAAACTTTGAAGCTTCATCACAAAGTTTTCTTATTTCGTCCGGAGTAGCGTCAGGCTTTAATAAAGTGTGATCTATTTTTGAAGCAAGATTTTTATCCGGCAAAGCTTCACCTATCCCCAATCCTGCAGCTACTCTGGATGCACCAACACCCATAATATTTTTTACAGTTTTAGGCTGTGTTACAACATTAGTTTCCCAACCTTTACAGGATTCTTCCTTGCAATAAAAATCTCTCAATGTTTTTTCAAGAAATTCCTGAGATACATCAGTATTTGAAATTTGATAGTTCATAACTTCCTCAATTGTAAAATTTTTTTCTTTCATTCCTAACCACATAGGCACATTAGAAGACATAGCACTTTACCTATATGAACTATGTTTCTATGTGGTTTATTTTCAGCTCATTGCACAAACTTTAAATATGCTTCAAATGTATTTTTTAACAGCATAGCTCTCGTCATCAATCCAACTCCGCCCGGAACCGGGGTAATGTAGGATGCTTTTTTAGAAACTTCATCAAAATTCACATCTCCAACAACACGGTAACCTTTTTTTGCAGTTTCATCATCGATCCTGTTTATTCCAACATCAATAACTACAACACCGTCTTTCACCATATCTGCTTTAACAAATTTTGCTCTGCCAATTGCAGCAATTAGAATATCTGCTTGTTTTGTGAAGTAAGAAATATCTTTTGTTGCAGAATGACAAATTGTAACAATTGAGTTTGCATGTTCTTTCTTCTGAAGCATAATGTTTGCAATCGGTTTGCCAACTATATTGCTCCTGCCGAGAACAACAACATGCTTTCCTTTTGTATCGATGTTGTAACGGATTAACAATTCCTGAATTCCTGCAGGAGTGCATGAGTGAAAAGTTTCTTTACCAATTACAAGTTTACCAACACTCATCGGATGAAATCCATCGACATCTTTTTGAGGAGAAATCGCCTCGATTACTTTATCTTCATCAATATGCTTTGGTAAAGGAAGCTGAACAAGAATTCCGTGGAAATCTTTATTCTTATTATACGATTCAA
>Ga0210098_1000644_pt1 | contig 10165 bp, 11 predicted proteins | sample Joice_ThreeSqA_D_FD_184870 | JGI IMG/M metagenome (GOLD analysis project Ga0210098, IMG submission 184870) | Wetland microbial communities from San Francisco Bay, California, USA, that impact long-term carbon sequestration - Joice_ThreeSqA_D1... | ecosystem: Environmental > Aquatic > Marine >...
ACCACGGAAATGGAAAGGGGGCCGTTCGGCCCCCTTTCTCATTTGTCGCCCGGTACCGGTATCAGTGCGCGGTATCCGCCTCGCACCCGGAGCAGGAGCCGATGACGTGCAGGTCGACGAGGGAAACGGCCGAGATCGTGTTCTCTTCCTCGAACCGGAAACTCTCGAGCGCCGGGGGCAGCGGGATGTCGAGCAGCGCGCTGCAGTGGACGCAATGGAAGTGCGCGTGGGGGGTGTCCGCCGCGTCGAAGCGGGAGGAGCCCCCTTCGCTGGGCCGGATCTCCAGCACCGCCCGTTGATCCCGAAGGAAGTTCAGGTTCCGGTAGACGGTCCCCAGGCTGATGTTGGGAAGCACCCGACGCGCTTCCCGATAGATCGTCTCGGCAGTGGGGTGCGCGTGCGACTCTTTCAGGATGTCGAGAATGACGGCGCGCTGGCGGGTGTTCCGGGTCTTCTTCATACATATTCCTTTATTGATGGAGTATAGGAATGTATCCTATGTATACAAAAAAAGATTGTCAAGATGATTGAAACCGCGCGGCGAATCCGTTATATAGGGTTGTTGTCGCAGATCGACAGAAGGAGGATCCCTTGATCGTTCCCGTGGAGATCGTTTTGCCTGTTATCCCTGTGGCGGCGGGGGTTTTCGACACGCAGGTGTTGAAGCACGTCATGCTGGCCGGGCCCATCGTCAAACTTGTCCTGCTGCTCCTGGTCGGGTTCTCCGTGGTCTCCTGGGCCATTATTTTTCTCAAGGCCCGGCTCTTCAAGGGGATCGAGAAAAACCAGGCGGGATTCGCCCGCGCCTTCGCCGAGGGGAAAAGCCTGTCCGCGCTCTACGAGCAGGCCGAAAAGGCGGAAAAGTCCCCCCTCACCGAGGTGTACCGCGCGGGGTATCTCGAACTGACACGGATCCAGCGGGAGCGGGGCGAGGCGGCCCGCGGCGAATCGCCGCAGGGCGGACGGACCTCTCCCTTTCCCGTCGAGAACGTCTACCGCACGATGTACAAGACGACCAGCGAACAGGTGGGGGGGATGGAGAGTCTGCTCCCCTTTCTCGCCACCACCGGCAGCGCCACGCCGTTCATCGGCCTGTTCGGCACCGTGTGGGGGATCATGAACGCCTTCTCCGGCATCGCCACCACGGGGAACGCCTCGCTGGCCACCGTCGCTCCCGGCATCGCCGAGGCCCTCGTCGCTACCGCGGCGGGGCTGGGCGCGGCCATCCCGTCCGTCATCGCCTACAACTACTTCCTGACACGCATCCGGGCGATCCACACCCGGATCGACAGCTTCACCGCCGATTTCATCAACTTCCTCGAACGCAAGGTCGACAAGGGATGACGCCATGGCGATGATGCGATCCGGTCGCGCCGGGGATCGAAGGGTCATGGCGGATATCAACGTCACGCCGCTGGTCGACGTGATGCTCGTCCTCCTGATCATCTTCATGGTCACCGCCCCCATGCTCACCCAGGGGGTCGACGTGAACCTGCCGCAGGCGAGCGCGAAGGCGATGCGCAGCGACGAGGAGCGCCTGATCATCACGGTCGACGCCAACAGCCGCGTCTTCGTCGGGAAGCAGCCCGTCGAGTTCAACCGCCTGGGGGGCGCCCTCCGGGAGATCGTCGCCCGGCGGACCGACCGTCAGGTGTATTTCCGCGCCGACCGCTCCGTCCCGTACGGGTTCGTGGTGAAGGTCATCGCGGAGGTCCGAAACTCCGGGATCGAAAAACTTGGCATGGTCACCGAACCGCTCGAGCGGTAACCGGCCGACGGGCTCGGCGTTCTTCACGGAGATCCCCCGGCCGTCGCTGAGGACCCCGATCGCCCTCTCGGCGGCGGCCCACGTGGCTCTGGTGATCGCCGCGGTGGTCGCCGCTCCCCTGTTCGGGACGCCTCTTCGCCTCGAGCCGGTGGCCGTGGTGGACCTGATCGGAGGCGGGGAATTCCGCCGGGAAGCGGTGAAGCCCCCGGCGGCGGCCGCCAGGGAGGACGAGAAGCCCGCGCCACCGGCCGCCAGGGGGGACGAGAAGCCCGCGCCAACGGCTCCCACGCATCCCCCCGCGAAGCGCGGAAAGCGGGCGAAGACCGCTTCCGAAGACTTCGTCCCGTCGAAGCGTAGGGCCCCCGACACGGCGTCGCTGACCGAGAGACTCCGGAAGATGCGGGAGGCCCGCGCCGATTCGGAGGCGGTCCGGGAGGCGGTGGAGGAGCGACGGAGCGAGGCGGCGGCCCGTGCGGCCGTGCGCAGTGTGGGTGAGCACGTTGCGCACCGGATCGAGGCTCCCCCCCCCGCGCGGTCCGAGGGGCGCGGAGCGGCTGGCGGCGGCGGGTCGAAGGGAACCGTCCGCGTGTCCCCGGAGATGCTCGACTATTTCCGCCGGCTCGAGGAGAAGGTCCGGAGCAGCTGGATCCTCCCCGGGACGGTGGGGCGCGACGCGGCGAAACTCGTGGTGGAGATGCGGATCGTGATCGAGAAGGACGGCCGCGTTTCCGAGGATCGGATCGAGCGCGGATCCGGCAACCTCTATTTCGACGAATCGGTGCAGCGCGCCATCCGGAAGGCGAGCCCTCTCCCGGTTCCCCCGGAACAGCTCCGGGGCGGGGAGGATCATTACGAGGTGGGATTCCGGTTCCACGGGGGTGCGAAGTGAAACGATCGATCGGCGCGGCGGCGGTTGCATTCCTTCTCGCGCTGTCCCTCTTCCCCTCCCCGGCGTTCCCCCTCCTCTACATCGACATCAACGCCCCCGGCGGGAAGCGGATGCCGATCGCGGTGGCGGACGTCGTGGTCGCTCCGGGAGATCCGTCCCTCTCCCGCGGGATCCCGAAGATCCTCTCCGACGACCTCGTCCTCACCGACCTGTTCGACCTGATCCCGCCGACCGCGCACATGGAGACGGTGACGGCGGAGCACTTCTCCGGCAAGCCGCTGTCGTTCCCGGGGTGGAAGATGATCGGCGCCGAGGCGGTGGTCATCGGCAAGGTCGAGGTGCGGGGCGACCGGCTGTCGCTCGAGATGCGACTCTACGACGCCACGCAGGGCACGCTCCTGCTCGGGAAACGGTACACCGGCACCCCGGGTCAGCTACGTTCCATCGTCCACCGTTTTGCCAACGAGATCGTGTACACCTTCACCGGGGTCCGTGGCGTCTTTGGGACCGAGATCGCCTTCACCGCCCGCTCGGGGAAATCCAGGGGGAAGGAACTCTACCTCGTGGGGATGGACGGAAAGGATCTGCGCAAGGTGACCGACAACCGGAGCTTCAACCTCTTTCCCCGTTGGTCCCCCGACGGGCAGTGGCTGGCCTACACCTCCTTCCGGACCGGAATGCCCGTCGTCTACCTGCGCAACGTCGCGACCGGGGCGGAGAAGGAGGTCCTCCGGTTCGGCGGGTCGAAGGCCCCCGGGGGGTTTTCGCCCGACGGGGTGTGGCTCTACGCGGGCGTGAGCCATGCCGGCAATTCCGACATCTACCGGGTTCGTGTGGTCGGGGGCGCCTCGGAAAGGGTCGTGGACGGGTGGGGGCTGGAGGTTTCCCCCTCGCCGTCCCCCGACGGGCGGCGGATCGCCTTCGTTTCCGACCGCGGCGGCTCCCCGCAGATCTACGTGAAGACGATCGGCGTCCCGGGGGAGACGCGGATCTCCGCCGGGGGATCCTACGCCACGTCGCCGTCCTGGTCCCCCACGGGAGACCGGATCGCATACACCCTCCGGGCCGGTGGACGGTTCATCGTGGCAACGGTAGCACCCGACGGCTCCGGGTACCGGGAGGTCGCGTCCGCGCCGGATGGCGACTGCGAAGACCCGTCCTTCGCCCCCGATGGCCGTTCCCTGGTTTACACGTACAGGAAAAGGGGTTATTCTGCCCTTATAATCATTTCAACGGACGGACGGAGACAACGAACGCTCGTTTCGGGCCTAGAGGACGTCGGTTCACCCGCCTGGTCACCCGGACGGTAGCTTGGAAGGCGCGCGGACGCGCCCGGATGCATCCATCAAAAGGAGGGGAACAGAATGAAGTGGACATTTTCCTGGAAATGGGCCGTGCTGGCGTTGTCCATTGCCGCATTGGTGTCGGTGGGATGTGCCAAGAAGCAGACGGTGAAATCCGAAGGCGCCGAAACTCCTCCGGCGGCTTCCGCTCCCCCCATGGGTGAAACGACCATGAAAGAGGCGCCTCCTCCCATGGCGGTCCCCCCGCCTCCTCCTTCCACGGCGGCGCCCGGAGTCGCGGTCACCGAGGAGAAGATTTCCCGGTTCGACGACGTCCGGTTCGACTTCGACAAGTCGGAGGTGAGAGAGGACGGTCGCAAGACATGCGGGATCGTGGCGGACTACCTGAAGAGCCACCCCCAGGCGAAGATGCTGATCGAGGGGCATTGCGACGAGCGCGGCACCGCGGAGTACAACATGGCGCTGGGTGAGCGTCGCGCGACGTCCGTGATGACCTACCTCGTGTCCCTCGGCGTTCCGAGGTCGGCGCTCTCCACGGTCAGCTTCGGCAAGGAGAAGCCGCTGGATCCGGGGCACAACGAGGCGGCGTGGGCGAAGAACCGCCGCGCGCACTTCGTCCTGCAGTAAGGTGCGCAGGGTGGCGCGCAATGCGGTTGTTTTCCCGCTGATCGGGGCGATCGCAGCTTTCATGGCGGGGTGCGCGGTCATGGACACCGGCGCCTTCACGCGGCTCCAGGACGAGGTGGTGGGGCTGAAGAAGGAGGTCGCGGTGCTCAAGACGGCGCCCCCGCCCGCACCCGTTTCCGCGGCGGAGCGCGCCGACGCGGGCGATATCCAGTCCTTGAGGAAGAGCTTCGCGGACCTGAACGCCGATTTCGACCGGGTGAGGACGGACCAGCTGGCCGCCACCACCCGGATGGACGACTTGCGGGCCGAGATGCAGCGGATCACCGCCCGGCAGGACGAACAGGACAAGGCGGTGCAGGAGATCCGGGGGAGCGCCGACCGGATGAAGGAGATCGAAAGGCGCCTGGCGGCGCTCGAGGAGCGGATCGCCAAGCTCGCCCCTTCGGCCGCGGCTCCCGTTCCGGAAGGCCCGCGGGAATGGAGAAGCCCCGAGGAGATGTACGAGGTCGGCGTGGGGCTGGTGAAGGGCGGAAACCCGAAGAAGGGGAGGGAGACGCTCTCCGACTTCGCGGCGAAATACCCGGACCACAAGCTGATCCCGAACGTCCTCTACTGGAAGGGCGAGGCGTTCTATGCCGAGAAGGATTACGAGAACGCCATCCTCTCGTTCCAGGACGTGGTGGACCGGTACCCCCGCGGGGACAAGGCGCCCGACGCGATGTACAAGCAGGGGCTTTCCTTCCTCGCCTTGAAGGACAGCAAGAACGCCCGCATCCTGCTCGAACTCGTCCAGAAGAAGTACCCGAAGTCGACGGCGGCCGAGATGGCGAAGAAGAAACTCAAGGAGATCCGGTAGGAGTTCCGGCCCCGGTGATCAAAAACTTCGTGTTGGACACGAACGTCCTTCTGCACGATCCCAATGCGCTCTTCCACTTCGAAGACAACCGGGTGATCGTCCCGATCACGGTGATCGAGGAACTCGATCACTTCAAGAAGGACCTGAACATGCTCGGGCGCAACGCCCGGGCGGTCTCCAAGCACATCGACCGGCTGCGCGCCTCCGGCAACCTCGCGGAGGGGGTTTCACTGGAGCACGGAGGGGTGCTGCGCGTTGCGTTCGGAAACGAGGGGGCATCCCTTCTTCCTCCGGAACTGGGAGGGGGGACCGGGGACAACCAGATCCTCGGGGTCGCCCTGTCGGCGCGGGCGCGGGAAAAGGACGTTCCCGTGGTCGTGGTCACGAAGGACACGAACCTGCGGATCAAGGCGGACGCCCTCGGGATCACCGCGGAGGATTACGAGAGCGACCGGGTCGACATCGAGGAACTGTACCGCGGGTTCCGCGAGGTGCACGTCACCAAGGGGTTCATCGACGCCTTCTACGCGGCGGGGGAGTGCCTTCCGCCTCCGGACACCAGGGAGCTGCACCCGAACGAGTACTTCATCCTCCGCGACGCCGCATCGCAGTCGTCGGCTCTGGGACGGGCCGACGCGCTGCGCAGGAAAATCCGCCTTCTCTCCCCGTCGAAGGAAGACGTCTGGGGCGTCCGCCCGCGGAACAAGGAGCAGACCTTCGCCCTCGACATTCTCCTCGACGACTCGGTCAAGCTCGTGACCCTCGCCGGGAAAGCCGGAACCGGGAAGACGCTCCTGGCGATCGCGGCCGGCTTGCGGAAAACCTCGGACGAAGAGGTGTACCAGCGCATGCTCGTCTCCCGCCCGGTCTTCCCGATGGGGAGGGACCTGGGGTTCCTCCCGGGCGATGTGGAGGAGAAGCTCAAGCCCTGGATGCAGCCGATCTTCGACAACGTGGAATACCTGTTCGGGTTCAGCCGGAAGAAGCGGCAGGGCGGCGTGCGGGGGTACCAGGAGCTGATCAACCTCGGGATCCTCGAGATCGAACCCCTCACCTATATCCGCGGCCGCTCGATCCCGAACCAGTTCATCATCGTGGACGAGGCGCAGAACCTGTCCCCGCACGAGGTGAAGACGATCCTCACCCGCGCCGGGGAGAACAGCAAGGTGGTCCTGACGGGAGACCCGTACCAGATCGACAACCCCTTCGTCGACTCGGCGAGCAACGGCCTCTCCTGCACCGTGGAGAGGTTCAAGGGGGAGTCGATCGCGGGGCACGTACTTCTCGTCAAGGGCGAGCGCTCCCCCCTTGCGGAGCTCGCCGCGAACATCCTGTGACGATCCCGGATCCCTGATGCGCGTTCTCGGGATCGAGAGCTCCTGCGACGAGACCGCCGCCGCCGTCTACGACGATTCCGCGGGGTTGCTCTCCAACGTCGTTTCGTCCCAGGTCGCGGTCCACGGCGCGTACGGGGGCGTGGTCCCGGAACTCGCCTCGCGCGAACATCTGAAATCGATCGTATCCGTGGTCGAGAAGGCGATGTCCGACGCCTCCACCGGGCGGGACGGGATCGACGGGGTGGCGGTCACGGCCGGACCGGGGCTCATCGGGTCGCTCCTCGTGGGACTCTGCTTCGCGAAGTCGCTCGCCTTCGCGTGGGGGAAACCGCTCTACGGCGCGGATCACCTGGAAGCGCACGTCTACGCGGTCTTCCTCGAAAGCGACGTTCCCTTTCCCTACATCGCCCTGCTGGTCTCCGGCGGCCACACGTCGCTGTTCCGCGTCGAAGGGTGGGGGGAGATGCGCTTCCTGGGCGGCACGAAGGACGACGCGGCTGGGGAGGCGTTCGACAAGGCGGCGAAGATGATGGGATTCCCGTATCCCGGCGGGGTTGCGGTCGATCGGGCCGGGCGGGAGGGGGATGCGGCCCGCTTCCACTTCCCCCGTGCCCGGCTCTCGCGCGATTCGGCGGATTTCTCCTTCTCGGGGCTCAAGACGGCCCTGCGGACCTTTCTCGCCTCCCCGTCCGGTGCGGCCGCCCGGGTGGAAGACGTCGCGGCCTCTTTTCAGGAAGCGGTCGCCGACGTCCTCGTGGGGAAGGCGATCGAAGCGGCGGAGCGCGAGCGGGTTCCGCGGCTGGTGCTCGCCGGCGGCGTCTCGGCGAACTCCCGCCTGCGGGAACTCGCGGCGCATCGGGGATCCGCGGCGGGGATCGCGACGTTCCTCCCATCGAAGGCGCTGTGTACCGACAACGCGGCCATGGTGGCGCTTCTCGGCGAGCGGCGTCTCTCGGCGGGGATCTTCTCCGGCCCCGAGATGACCGCCTATGCGGCCTCCCGCTTCACCCGGTGAATCGCCGCGGCGGACCCTCGCCGCCCTCGGCCTGTCCCCCCGGAAGTCGTTCGGGCAGAACTTCCTCGCCGACCGGAACGTCGTCGGCAAGATCGTCGCCCTGGCGCGCTCTTTCCGGCATCCGTTCCTGGAGATCGGCCCCGGGCTCGGGGCGCTGACGCTGCCGCTCGCCGATGCGGGCGCGCCCGTCGTGGCGGTCGAGATCGATCGCGGCCTGGCGGCGCACCTCCGGGGCCGGCTCGCAGGGACGAGCGTGGAGATCCTCGAAGCGGACTTCCTATCCGTGCCGGAGCAGGAGTGGCGGTTTCGTTTCCCGGAAGGGGGCACGGTGGTCGGAAATCTCCCGTACTCCATCTCCTCCCCCGTCGTCCTCCGGTTGATCGAACTGCGGGATGTATTCCCCCGCGCGGTCCTCATGCTGCAGCGGGAGGTGGTGGACCGCCTGTGCGCCGGTCCGGGGGGGAAGGAGTACGGGATCCTGTCGGTCTACCTCGGCGTACTCGCGGAGGCGCGCAGGGAGTTCGTCGTCCGTCGCGCCTGCTTCCATCCGGCCCCGGACGTCGACTCCGCCGTGATGTCGGTCCGTTTCATCGGTGAATACCCCGAGGCACTGATCGTTGCGCTGCGGACGGTCGTCCGCGCCGCCTTCGCGCACCGGAGAAAGACGCTGCGAAACGCGCCGGTCCCGTTCCTCCCCGGCGGGACGGAGGCGTGGTGCGACTTGTTGAAGGCGGGGGGGATCGATCCGGCCGGCCGGGCCGAGGAGGTACCCCCTGCCGCGTATCTTTCGCTCGCGAGGGCGTTCGCCGGAATCTAGTGGAAAAACGGTCGCCCCCCGCATACAATTGACCGGACATGACAGAACCGAAGACCCCCCGCTACATCGCGATCGAAGGACCGATCGGCGTCGGAAAATCGTCCCTGGCGAAGCTCCTCGCCCAGAAGTACGCCTCCCGCCTCGTCAAGGAGGAGGTGGCGGGGAACCCGTTCCTCGAGCGTTTCTACGAGAACCCCCGGAAGTTCGCCTTCCAGACCCAGCTCTTCTTCCTCCTGTCGCGCTATCGACAGCAAAGGGAGCTGGCCCAGGGGGATCTCTTCGAGGCCGGCCTGGTGTGCGACTACATCCTCGCCAAGGACAAGATCTTCGCCCTCATCAACCTCGAGGACGACGAGATTTCCCTCTACGAGTCGATCTACAAGCTGCTCGTGTCGACGCTTCCCAAGCCGGACCTGGTCATCTACCTCCAGGCGCGCCCCGAGGTGCTGCTGTCCAGGGTCCGCAAGCGGGGGGTCGCCTACGAACGAAACATCTCCCTTGACTACCTGCGCACGCTGAGCGATGCTTATAACGAATACTTTTTCCACTATAACGAGACCCCGCTCCTGGTGGTGAACACGAGCGAGATCGACTTTGTGGAGAGCCCCCGCGACCTTGAACATCTCGTAAGGGAAGTCAAGAGTGTGAAACGCGGGACGCAGCACTACATACCGCTGGGATCCAGGTAGTCCGGACCGAGACGGGATCGTAGAAGGGAGCGGCGGCGGTGCGGTTCCTTCCCGCCCTGCCGTCGCCCGATGCGCGGTTGTTGCGCGGCCTTCCGGATCCGTTTCCGGGAGGCCGCATTTTTTTGGGGGGGAAAGGGGCGGGCGCGATGGCGGTGCGAAAGACCAATATCCTCGACCTGGCGCGGATGAAGGACGATGGGCAGAAAATCGTGATGATCACGGCCTACGACGCCCTGTTCGCCCGCATCTTCGACGACGTCGGGGTGGACGTCATCCTCGTCGGCGACTCGCTGGGTCAGGTGGTGCTCGGCTACTCCGATACCCTCAACGTGACGATGGAGGACATGGTGCGGCACACCGGGGCGGCGGCCCGGGGGCGCAAGCGGGCGTTCCTCGTCGCGGACATGCCGTTCCTCTCGTACCAGCCAAGCATCGCCGACGCGATCCGAAACGCCGGACGGCTGCTCCAGGCGGGGGCGGAGGCGGTGAAGCTGGAGGGGGGGCGCAACGCCGAGGAGACGATCCGGGCGATCGCGTCGGCGGACATCCCCGTGATGGGGCACATCGGGCTGACTCCGCAGTCGGTTCACCGGATGGGCGGCTATCGCGTGCAGGGGAAGACCGACCCGCAGCGGGAGCGGCTGCTGGACGACGCCGCGGCGGTGCAGGAGGCGGGCGCCTTCTCGGTGGTGCTCGAGGGGATCCCCGCTGTGCTGGCCGGGGAGATCACCCGGGGGCTTTCGATCCCGACGATCGGGATCGGCGCGGGGGTCGCCTGCGACGGGCAGGTGCTGGTGATGCAGGACCTGCTGGGGCTGTTCGAAGAGTTCCGTCCGAAGTTCGTGAGGCGCTTCGGCGAATTG
>Ga0210098_1000645_pt1 | contig 10156 bp, 7 predicted proteins | sample Joice_ThreeSqA_D_FD_184870 | JGI IMG/M metagenome (GOLD analysis project Ga0210098, IMG submission 184870) | Wetland microbial communities from San Francisco Bay, California, USA, that impact long-term carbon sequestration - Joice_ThreeSqA_D1... | ecosystem: Environmental > Aquatic > Marine >...
GACCGAGATCGAGGTCACGTCGGCACCGGCCACCGTGCCGCTGCCTCCGGTCACTGCGCACGTCTGCCCGGAGGGTTGGGTCGTCACCTCGACCGAGTAGGCGGACCCTGACGTGAGCCGCGTCGCGAAGGCGAAGCCGCCGTTCGTGGCGATCGACAGGTCATCACCGCCGTTGTTCCGCAGAACGAGACCGGCCCCGGTAAGACCCGCGACCGTGCCACCGACCGAGTAGGTAGCCGGCTGACACGCGACCGTGACATTGGTCACGTCGGCCTGACTCACGGTCCCGTTGCCGTTGCTGACCTCGCATTCCTGCCCCGCGGGCTGAGATGCCACGACGACGTTGTATGCCGATCCGGGCGGGAGGGTCGTGGAGAACTGGAAGTCGCCGTCAGCCGTGAGGGAAAGAACGTCGGTTCCGTTGTTCTGGAGAACGACTGCCCCGCCCTGGAGACCCGTGAGGGTACCCCCGACGGCGTATCTCTGGGTCGGAGAAACGCCATCCTCGCCCGAACACGCCAAGAACAGGCCCCCCGACAGCAAGACCGCTCCCACGGCGAGCTTCCGGTATCGACAGCTCACTGACCCTCCCGAACTACGTTCTCTGAATCTCGACCGTCCCGCGTTCCGCGCGGGATCGGCCGGTTTGGTTCGCAAGACCAGGGCCAGAATCCGGCGACCTGGGCCCTCGGCAACCCGGATGTCCGATCAACCCGATTTTGAGCGGCGGAAGCTTATGAGGCGGGACACTCACGGGCAACACGGGCGATCGTGCCTCAGACTCGGAACGGGAGGCCTGTTGCATTCACGCAACACCTGGGCAGGATTGCCGGCCTGCTCGCAGCACGCGTCACGGGATCGGCCGAATCCTCACGGCGGAGACTAGAAGACGGTGTAGATGAAGGGCGCGAGCGCCGACCCCTGGGCAAACACGAGCAGGGAGCCCACGACCAGGAGCATGACGATGATCGGGAGGAGCCACCATTTCTTGCGGACGCGCATGAACGCCCAGAGCTCACTCAGAAGACTGTTCTTCGGCATGTCGGCCTTCCTGGGGCTGTCTGTCAGAACTGTCGATCAAGATTACCGCGATCGCCCGGTTCGCGCACGATCCAGTACCCCGTCTTAGATGCGGCGTGCCGAAGCGGATCCCGGCCCAGCAGGCGCATCAGCAGTCCCGCCGGCGTCAGCACGACCAGGTATACGATGCCGAGAAAGATCGGCGTGGTGACCCTGGATATGGCATGCGCCATCCGCATCCAGCCGGCGTGCACCGGCCCGAGCCGGCCCGGAATGACGAGACCCGCGACCGCGAGCAACGCTCCCAGACCACCGAGGATGGCCGGCGCGACGATGTGGCCGCGCCAGAGTCCGATCGCCGCCAGGACTCCCAACGCCACACCGACCGTCAGGCCGAACTTACGGCCTTCGCGCGGCGTCAATCGAGCTCCAGAATCGATCGCCAATCTTCCTCCTCTTCCCAGTCTGGCTGCGCCTTCTTGTCGAGCAGGAACGGCCACAGCACGAGGTAGTCCATGGCCGTTCGCATGAAGCACGTGTACGCGTCCCGCGGAGAACAGACGATCGGCTCTCCCCGCACGTTGAACGAAGTATTGACGAGCAACGGACACCCCGTGAGTCGCTCGAAGGCTCTCAGCAGGTCGCGATAGTTCGGGTTGAATTCGGGTCCCACCGTCTGGACTCGGGCGGAATAGTCCACGTGTGTGACCGCCGGAACATCGGACCGTTTGAGGTTCAGCTTCTCGATGCCCCAGAGGTGTTCCTTGTCCTTCGGAATCGGGAGCCGGCGCTCTTCCCTCAGCGGAGCGACCAGCAACATGTAGGGCGACTCGCAGTCCAGGTCGAAGTAGTCCCCCGCGCGCTCCGCGAGCACGCTGGGCGCGAAGGGTCTGAAACTCTCCCGGAACTTGATCTTGAGATTCATCTGGGCCTGCATGCGTGAGCTCCGCGCATCTCCCAGGATGCTGCGAGCCCCCAGGGCCCGTGGTCCGAACTCCATCCGGCCATCGAACCAGCCGACCACGTTCTCCGAAGCCAGAAGCTCGGCCGTCCGGCTCAGAAGCTCCTCGCGCTCGAGGAGCTCGTAGCTCGCCCCCGACTCGTCGAGATACGACCGGATCTCGTCCGCCCCGTACTCCGGGCCGAGGTAGACGCTGATCGTCCGGGGCTGCCGGCACCGCCTGTGCCAGGCCAGCTGCGCGGCGCCGAGCGCCCCTCCCGCGTCTCCGGCGGCGGGTTGGATCCATATGTTCTCGAACGGACCTTCCCGCAGGATGCGGCCGTTTCCCACGCAATTGAGAGCCACGCCCCCGGCCAGACAGAGGTTCTTCTTGCCGGTCTCCCGACGCGCGGTGTGCGCCATCCGGAGCATCACCTCTTCACACACCTCCTGAACCGAACGGGCCAGGTCCATGTCTCTTTGGGTGATCTCAGCCTCCGGTGAGCGCGGCGCGCCCCCGAACAGCTTCTCGAAGGCCCGGTTCGTCATGGTGAGGCCCGTCGTGTAGCCGAAGTACTGCTGGTTCAGCCTGAACGAGCCGTCGTCGCGCAGATCCATCAACTCGTCGAGGATCAGCTTCGCGTATCTGGGCTCTCCATACGGTGCGAGTCCCATCACCTTGTACTCGCCGGAGTTGACCTTGAAGCCGGTGTAGTACGTGAAGGCGGAGTACAGGAGCCCCAGCGAGTCCGGCCAGTGAAGCTCACGCAGGATGTCGATCTCGCCGTCGACCCCGACACCGATCGACGCGGTCGCCCACTCTCCGACCCCGTCCATCGTCAGAATCGCCGCCTTGTCGAAGGGAGACGGATAGAAGGCGCTCGCGGCGTGCGACTCGTGGTGCTCCGCGTACAGAACATCGCCGTCGAACCCCAGTTCCTCGCGCAGCGCGCGGTCCATGAACAGCTTTTCCTTTATCCACAGAGGACCGGCGAGGAGGAATTGCCGCAGACCGCTGGGTGCGACTCCCAGGTACGTTTCCAGGATCCGCTCGAACTTGAGGAGCGGCTTGTCGTAGAACGCCACCAGGTCGAGGTCCGACGCTTCCACCTCGGCGCGGCGCAGGCAGAAGTCCACCGCGTTTCGGGGGAAGGAGGCGTCTCCCTTCTTGCGGGTGAACCGCTCTTCCTGCGCGGCAGCTACGATCTCGCCATCCCGCAGAATGCACGCCGCGCTGTCGTGGTAGAAGGCGGAGATGCCCAGGATGAATGTCGGGTCGCTCATTCCTTCCCCGCCTCCAGTGCCTCGATGCCCTCCACCAGGGCGCGGGCGACCAGGTCATCGCCCTCCGCGGTGAGGTGACTCTCAACCCGGAACGGGAACAGGGACATCGGATCGGAGTGTCGCGCCAGAGTCTCGTACAGATCGATCATCGGAATGTCGAGTTCTCTCACCTGTTCCATGATGGCTTCCCGGTGCGGATTCGCCGGCAACCTGTCGTCGAACCGGCGGTGCGACGGCAGGTAAGCAAACACCAGCTTACCCCCCCATCCAGAGACATCGTCCCGCATCCGGGCGGCGACCCCCGCGAAAGCCGCCGGGTCCCAAATTTGCTCCGGCGTCCGTGACCGCCCGAGCGTCGAGAGCCGCGTCTTGAGCTCGGTCAGCCGTATCCAGCCCGCGACCGACCGTCTTCTCCTGAGGGCTGAACGCCGTCGCTCGCGCTCCTCCGCCATCCGCGCGGCTTCCTCGGATCGCAACCTCCTGACGCGCTCGCGCAATTTCCCGGCCAGAAGGGGCGTGAGGGCCCGCAGACCCTGCCTGAACTCCGGCTCCAGGTATCGGGGGAGGACGTCGCTCTCCCGCTCTGCGAGAAGATCCCTCAGGTCGTTTCCCTCGTAGAACAGCCAGATCACCAGGGCCGGCCGGAGCGGCGCCAGATACTCACGCTCCATTCCCAGCTGCACGAGGGGTCCGCTCCCTTCGAGCCCTATTCCCAGCACGGAATGATCGAACTGTCGCAGCTGTCCCACAATTGTCTGGTCGAACGGAACGCACCAGCCGTGAACGAAGGAATCGCCCAGCAGAGCGATCTTCACTTCGCCGGGCGCGTGGCTGCCTGGCGGATTGTTGAAGCCGTACTCATCCGCTTCGTAGGTGACCCAGTCGCCCGACTCGTTGCAGAAGACCGTCAGGACGTCGGGTATGCCGGGTGACAGCGGGACGACCGAGCGCCCGTCGATCGCGATCGCGTTGTCGGGATCGAGAAAGTGTGACGCGTCGATGCTGGGCCACGCCTCGATTCCGCGGGCCTCGAGGTCTCGCACGACCTCCAGGGTCGTGCGTCGATCGAACGGAACTCCCGCGTCGGCCGCAGCCAGGCAGCCGGCCTGGTTGAGCCACTCGCCCGGACAGATCGAATCGGCCTCGATGCTGGTCATCGAGAACCCGGCCACCTTCGCGGGGAAGGCCCTGAGAAACGCCTCCGCGGCAAAGACCGAGCCGATCAGCGAGACGAGCAGGAGAACGGCGCCCAATCGGCGTTCGACGGACGAACGCAGCGCCAGCACGGAAAGGAGCAGCCCCAGCGCCGGGAGCACGTACCAGAACACGAAGGAGACGGTCCGGTCGGCCCGCTGGCCCGGCACGATGATCGAGTACGCCAGGCCGAAACCGAATGTGGCGGCGGCGGTCCAGAGAATCGTGGCCACTATTACCGCGACTCGCGGGGAGACGGGTGGAGAATCGGGCGCGGATGGGCCGAAAGATGAACCGGGGGTAGCGATCATTGCCGATGTATACAGCGACCGCGGTCTTTCGGTCCCCGTCCAGCATCCGGCGTGCTAGATCCCCTCGCAGCTGTGGCCGGCGAGGAGCCGCTGCAGCGGTGCGTAGTCCCAGATCGACTCGAAGTCGATCCGGGCCATGCCCTGAATCTCGTCGTAGGGAACCCCTTTGCGGTTGGCCGCCCGGAGGTGCTGCACGGCCTCCGCCGGCTGACCGAGGATCGCGTCGACTCTCGCCTGCCAGAAATCCGGATCGTAGTCGGCGTAGCCTCGTCCATGCGGAACGGCGGGCACACTGTCCAGCAGCGCACGGGCGCGCTCCGGTTGGCCGTTCCGAGCAGCGAGAACGGCCCGCGGCCCCAGTGAATATTCGGGCGCGACCGGCCAACCCGCCTCGACCAACCGGTCGGCGTACTCCTGCGCTGTCGCCCACTCGCCGGCGCGATAGGCCAGTACCCACTGTGCAAACAGGTACCAGGCAGCATCGCGATCGGAAGCCGGGCGAGTCGCGTACCACGCCCGGGCGCTGTCCAGAATCGTCCTATACTCGGGTCGATCCGACGAGATGTCGAACGGCCCCCAATACAGCAGCTTCAAGTAGAGCCTGTGGCCCCTCGCTCCGAGTCCCCGGACCTGCCCGAGGTAGTCCTCCAGTCGGATTTCGGACCCGCTGACCGCTGCCGCTCTGACTTCTGAGGCGAGCGCTCTGTACTCGTCGCCCGGGTGCAGCTCGTCGGTGAGCTGCTCGAGCGCCGCGGCAGCATCCTGCGCCTCTCCATCCGGATTGCCTTCCAGGTGGTGTACGTCGAGTCGCACTGTCCAGTACGCCGGAGACCACCGGCTCATCCACCCCGAGCGCGGGCTCAGTCCGCGCAGCGTCGACAACGCCTGGTCGCGGCAGCCGATGTGCCTGGCGGCCAGGGCCTGGATGTAGCGCCACTCCGAGTCCGGGGCGAGCGCGACGACTTCGGACGCGGCTCTGTACTCGCCGGCCAGGTCGCCGTGGATGAACGCCAGGTGGTAGCGCAGCATGGCGCGATCCCATTCCGGCAGCCGGTCGATGCGTCGCTCGAGGGAGTGAGCGACGGAATCCGCCCTTTCGGCCTGCCCGGAGTTCCACATCGCGAAGATAGCCCACAGGAGTGGCGCCGTGAACGCCGTGTCGGCCTGCCAGGCCGCGACGAACAACTCGGCCGCCCGCTCCTGAGAGGCCCGGTCACCTTCGAGGAACAGGTCCAGTGCAGCCGAATATTCCTGGTAGGACTGGTAGCTCGGGGGCTGGCTGGCGGGTCCGGTCCAGTGACGCATCCGGTCGTCGAGCTGCCCGGCCAGCGCTCCCATCGCGCTCCTCCGCAGCATCTCCAGCGTCTGCAGTTCCGTGCTCTTCGCGGGCAGCGCCGGTGCTACCGCAAACAGGATTTCACCACTTGCCGGATCCAGCCCGAAGACCTCGAAACTCGCCGAATCGCGATGGCCGTGAACGTATCCGCCGAGTACGAGGTCGACGTCTCCGTGAACTCCCGCGGCCACGATGCGACCGAGCATCGTGGTGTCGCCCTCGACCTCCGTTTCCGTCACGAGTCGAAGCGCCGACACGGGAGGCACCACGCGTACCCGACCGGTTCGCGCGATCTCCGTACTCAACCAGTCGGCAGCCAGCCGCGCCAAAGGATCCAACGTCGCATCGCCCGTCTGGTTCGCGAATGGGGCAACGAGAATGCGGGGAATCCCAACCCCTCCTTCCGAGGGGCCGATGGCCTGCCGTGTCTGCGCGAACACCAGCAGCGAGACGACCACGGCACCGGACAGGATGGCCCGGGTCTTCCAGCGGTGAGCACGCCGCGTCGGCTCCCGTGGAACACCCGGCTCGCCAGATGCCGCTGACTCTTCGACCCGCGGTGGAGTCGGACGCGGAAGCGACTGGTCCACAGGGACCGCTTGCTTCGCTCGAGCGAACGCGTCCTGCACGGCAGGAGATGGTTCGGCCCCCGAATCGCTGAGAAGCTTCTTCTGGTACAGACCGTATTCGTGCCTCACTCCCGATTGGTCTCCCGCTCTGCCCAGAAGGCCTAGCAGGTAGATCAGGCTTCTCTCATCCCACGGCGTGAGTCGAGCAAGCCGACGAGCCCATCTCGCCGCGCCCAACAGGTCGCCCGCCTCCTCGTCGCGTGAAGCGAGCGACCGGGCACCCTCCTCGGCGAGTCGCCGCAACCTTCCTCTTTCCCCCTCGAGCCAGTGATCGAAGTCGGGGGCATCGGGAAGGTAGAAACCGTCCAGAAAGTCGCCCCCGTAAAGAGAGAGGGCGTGCTCCCGTCTCCCCTCGTTCAGAGCGGCCTCGAACTCGACCGCGTCGCATGAGACGAAGTCGGGCCTGAGGGCGATCGTCTCCTGCCCCGTCGCCGCGAACGGGTCGTCCCCGAGCGACTTGCGGATCACGTAGAGGGACTGGCTCAACGCGCGCCGTCCCCGTCCCTGTGAGAGATCGGGCCAGAACAGCACCAGGAGCTTGTCTTTGGGGATCGCCCTGTCGGCCGCTTGCATGGTGAGGAAGGTGAGGAGGGCGATCCGCTTCGGTTGTCCGATCAGATCTCTGGGAGCCTCGCCTGCATCGCAGATCAGGTCGAGAATACCCAGTGTCCGCAGTCGGATCATTGGTCAACCTTCCTGTGTCACGTCGCACGTGATACACACGTGACGGAACGGCTTCAAAATGAGGGTCGAACCGTCATCTGCGGTCGGTCGGAAGGGTGCCTTGCCTCGTCATCTGTACGGTAAGGTCTCGGCCGGCCGGCCGCAATTATGGCTCGAAGCCGACCCGAGCAGGTTTCGTGCCCCCCGAAAGGAGTCAGACATGCGAAACGGACCCGTGGTCCTGGCAGGGTTGGTGGCGCTCGTGCTCATCGGTTGCTCCGACTCCATCGTCGGCGCAGACGAGGAGCTGGCGAATCCTGTGCTGAAGAAGGGCGGAGGAGGCCAGCCTCCGGCTGCGGACTACTACCCGATCACGGTGACGTTTGACGACGGCCCGGGTTATCGGATCCGCAGCGACGCAGAACGCCGCGACGACCTGACCGACTTCTCCTACGTCGATGGCGAATGCGGCGTGTGGGCGAACATCGGGAACTTCGACGACGCCCGTCTCGATCCCGACCGCGACTACAAGGGGAAGCTCAGCCGCACGTGTGGCGACCCGCGCGTGCTGGTCTTCGATTTCGAAGATCCACGGCCGGACCGTGCGGACGGCATCTTCATGAGCATCGACGGCCTCTACGCCATGCACGACGGCGATACCGCCACGGTCGAAGCGCAGTTCAACGTCTGCAATACCCTCGTATTCCCAACCGTTCAGGCTGTGCGCACGGGCTCGAGCTGGCTGGTCACCGCGGAGGGAGATGACGCCTACGCCGACTGCAGCGGGGACGGCTCGCACCACAACATGCCGTTCAAGCTCACGATCACCATGCCGTAGGGACGTGCCGATGGGCTCTGAGGATCTGCGGCCGTGCTCGAACACCCGGAGGAGGTCGTCACCATGAGGTCAGGAAGAATGCCGAGAAAGCGCCGCTCGTTCGTTCCGGTGGTCCTGGTGATAATCGGTTGCCCGGCAGCCTGGTCCTGCGGGGGCGACCCCGCAGGACCCTCGACCGACCCACCCGCGGTGACCGTCACGTCCGTGAGCGTCACTCCCTCGGATGCCTCTCTGGAGACGGTGGGCGATACAGTGCGCCTGGCAGCGGCGGCGCGGGACAGCCACGGCGGAGTTCTGGCCGGACGGACGTTCACCTGGAGCTCCTCCGCCCCGAGCGTGGCGACAGTCAGCACGGCCGGGCTCGTAACCGCCGTGTCGAACGGAACCGCCACCGTGAAGGCGACGACCGGTGGAGTCGACGGTTCCGCATCCGTGTCCGTGCAGGTGCCGACGACGGGAGCGCTGCGGATCGCCACGACCACCGTGGGACGGAACCTGGACCCGGACGGTTATACGGTGATTCTGGACGGCGCGGACATGGGGGCCATCGGACCGGACGCGGCGATGACACTTCAAGCCCTGGAACCCGGTTCCCATACGGTGGAGCTGACGGGACAGAGCGACACGTGTCATGAATTCTATGAATATCCTGTTCCGGTCACCGTGGTGGCAGGCTCCGTGGTCGATGTGCAGCTCGGTGTCGAGTGCCTCGGCATACCCGCGGAGGTGGTCCTCGCTTTTTCGCAGAGCCGGTTCGCCGCGGACACCGCCGTAGTGAACATCCTGGGCCTGGCAGATGGAGACCCCGAGCCCATTCCGATCACGTTCCATCCGGCTTCGGACTGGAGTCCGGATTGGTCGCCCGATGGCACAAGGCTCGCGTTCAGCAGGGGCGGGGTGATTCACGTGTTGAGCGCCGATGGAACCGAATTGCGGTCCTTCGAGGAAGGGACGAACCCGGACTGGTCGCCGGACGGCACCCTGATCGCCTACGACAATGGCAGCCGTACCTTCGTGTTCGAGCCGGACGGCGCGCCCGGTAGGAGGTTCGTCGGAGACGGAACGGCGCCGCACTGGTCGCCGGACGGCACCCGCATCGCCGTGGATGACCTCGTGACTCAGAACCAGACCGACATCTTCCTGATGAGTCCGAGCGGCGCCAATCGAATCAACATCACCGACGACATTTCGACCGCGGATCGAGAGCCGGCGTGGTCTCCGGACGGTTCGCAATTCGTGTTTCGGAGCCTGGACCGGACCGAGAGTTCCGGCTACGACCTGTGGATCATGGACTCGAACGGATCGAATCCCGTCGAGATCTACGCCGGGCAAGCTGCAGACATCAACCCGGAGTGGCTGCCCGACGACCGGATTCTCTTCGCCCCGGGCACCGGCGGAATCGCCATACTGGATCCGGCTGACGGGTCCCTGACCCTGGTCGTGAGTGATGGGCCGGGGATCGCGAGCGGCGGTCCGACCTGGCGCCCGGGTCCCTAGTCGGGCCTTCGTTCATACACATCCTGGGGCCCGAGTCGCTCCAGGAGGGCGTAGTGCCGCCATTCCTCCTGGAACAGGGGGTCCTTGGCGGCCCAGGTCAGCCAATCGAACTCCAGGGGGTCGAACAGGCTCTTTCTGGGCCGCACGTCCACGACGACCAGGTCAGGACGAAAGGTCTGCAGGTCCTCTGCCACGGCACGGCGCGTCCAGTCCATGATGCGCTCCAGCTCTCGTTCCTCGCCCGGGGGAAGGGAGCGCCCGCTGCCGTGCAAGCCATGCCAGACGCCCGGCACGGGCCAGAGAGTCGGGAAGCGCGACCCCCAAGTGACGCCCGCCTCGATGACGAGCGGAAAGCCCAGCGACATGTTGGATCCGAAGGCCGCGATCGTCCCCCCGGGTGCTTCCCGCTCGATCACGTCGTACAGCTCGGTCTCCCGGGAGCTT
>Ga0210098_1000648_pt1 | contig 10142 bp, 10 predicted proteins | sample Joice_ThreeSqA_D_FD_184870 | JGI IMG/M metagenome (GOLD analysis project Ga0210098, IMG submission 184870) | Wetland microbial communities from San Francisco Bay, California, USA, that impact long-term carbon sequestration - Joice_ThreeSqA_D1... | ecosystem: Environmental > Aquatic > Marine >...
TTCGAGGGAATCTCGATCCGCTCCCGGAACAACCTCGACAAGGCCGACATTCACACGCTGCTCGATGTGGTGGTCCGGTCGCGAGATGAGATCCTCGCCGTTCCGTCTTTCGGCGAGAAGTCTCTGGAAGAGGTCGCCGAGGTGCTGGCGCTCAACGGCCTGCGCTTCGGAATGGCGATCGAACGGGACGAAGTGGGCGATCTGTGGATGCTGGAGGACGCAGAGGCCGAGACCGCTGGCGGCGAGGGCGGAGATGAGGCATAGGAACAAGGGGCGGCAGCTAAGTCGCACCGCGAGCCATCGGACGGCGACGCTCAGGAACATGGCCGCGAGCCTGATCCAGCACGGGCGGATTCGCACGACGGAAGCAAAGGCGCGCGAGCTTCGTCCCTTCGTCGAGAAGCTGATCACTCTCGGTGGCACGGACGACGTGCACAGCCGACGTCGGGTGCGCCGTCATATCGCGGATCGGGAAGCCCTCCACAAGTTGTTCGATGAGGTGGGACCTCGCTTCCGGGAGCGGCCAGGCGGATATACCCGTATTGTGAAGCTCGGGGCCCGGAAGGGCGATGGCGCCGAGATGGCGATCATCGAGCTCACCGAGACGGAGAACTAGAGCCGACCCTGGGGTCGGGAAAGGCAGGCACCGATGCTTCGCGGGGCTTCGACGATACTGATGGTCGTCGCAGTGCTGGCCGTCGTCGGTTTCATGTGGTGGCTGGACCGGAAGGCCGGGTCCCTGGACAGCCAGGTCGCCCCGGTGCTCGAGGAAACCGTGCAGAACGTGGACCTCGACGGCGCGGCGCTGGCGGCCGATCCGGCTGCGGCGGTCGGCGAGACAGGCTACCTCCGATCGGTTGCGGTGGCACAGCGCCTTGGACGCGGGACGTTCACGCTCCAGCTGGATGGCATCCAGTATCCGGTTCTGCTGTCGTCCGACCTGATTCAGATGGACACGCAGGTGTACGGCGGTGACATGGTGACCGTGTACGGCCACGTGTTCACCCTCAACGATTCGATCCGTTCGGTGTGGGTGGACCAGGAAGCCGTCGATTCGGAATACGCGAGCGCGATACCGGCGAGCCCGAGCTTCATCATGGCCGACTCGCTCTCGTTCAACTGATGTGTGCTTGAGATGTCGAACTTCTGCTACGTATGTAATAAAGGGCCGGCCACCGGCAACAGCGTGAGCAACGCGAACAACAAGCGAAAGCGGCGCTTCATGCCGAACCTTCAGCGTGTCCGCATCCTCGAGGGCGGGCAGGCGATTCGCGTTCGGGTCTGCACCCGCTGTCTGAAGGCGGGCAAGGTCCGCAAGGCACCCTGAGGCGTCGGCGCGAGTCGACTCTCCTTCCATCGCGTCGAGCTGAGACGACCCGAGAAGGCTCCGCCAGAAGGTGGGGCCTTCTTTGTGTGACGGGCCCGGGATCCACCGGGTGGAATCGGGGTCCATGACCGGGGTCGCAGGACGGCCGACGCCGCACGACCGGAGCGTGGCACGGATGAAAGCACTGGTCACTGGTGCCGACGGCTTCGTCGGGCAGCACCTTATCGCGGAGCTGCTGGATCACGGCTTCAGCGTGGCGGCCTCGGCCCTGGACCTGCCGCCCAGTCGCTCCACGCTCTCCTCCGAGCAGATCGCTTCCGTGGACTGGAAGGCCGCCGACGTCAGAGACCGCGAGGCGCTCGTGCGGCTCGTGGCAGCCGCAATGCCGGATCGGATCTACCACCTGGCCGGTTTCGCCTCGGGCGCTCTGGCCCGGCAGTTCGCCTCCGACGCGGTCCACATCAACGTCGGTGGCACCGTGAACCTGTGCGAAGCCGTCGTGTCCGTCCGGGAGACTCATCCGGCGTTCGATCCGCGCATCCTCGTCATGGGGTCGTGCGATGCCTACGGGGATGCGGCGCGTGACGGACTGCCTCTCTCGGAAGAGATGTCCCTGAGGCCCGTCTCGGCGTACGGCCTGTCCAAGGCGGGCCAGGAGCTGGCCGCGCACACGTATCGCCGGGCGCACGGTCTGCGCATGCTGGTCGTGCGCGGCTTCAACCTGGTCGGTCCGGGCCAGGAGCCGCCGTTCGTCGTTCCAGAGTTCGCCGCTCAGGTCGCGCGAATCGCGAACCGGGAGATCGAGGCCCTCGTGAAAGTCGGGAACCTGGATGTCGAGCGTGACTTCACGGACGTTCGCGACGGGGTGAGGGCGCTTCGGCTCCTGATGGATCTCGAGAGTCCGGGGGCGGCGTACAATGTAGCTTCGGGGCGCACGATCCGGATCGGGACGATCCTGGACTGGATCGTGGACGAGGCGGGCATAGAGGTAGAGATTGAGGTCGTACCGAGCCGCGTGCGTCGCGAGGAACTCGCCATGGTCGCCGGGGACACGCGGCGCATTCGGGAGGACACGGGTTGGGAGCCGGGGCGTGACGTCGAGGCGTCCGTCCGGGAGACATACCGCTGGATCAGTGGAAGGTACGGGAGAATCGAAACCAAGGGCACGGTTGTCTGAGCGAGGTAGATATGAACGTCACCGTCGTGGGGAGCGGATACGTCGGTCTGGTCGTGGGTGCGTGCCTGGCCGAGACCGGCAATCAGGTCGCGTGCGCGGACATCGACGAACGAAAGATCGACCTCCTGAATCGGGGGCAGAGCCCCATATACGAGCCGGGGCTCGATCGCCTGCTGCACAGAAACCTGGAGGAGGGGAGGATCCGGTTCACGACCGACGTGGCGGACGCCGTGCGTGCCGGTCGCGTCGTGTTCATCGCGGTGGGCACTCCGCCGGATGAAGACGGATCGGCGGACCTCCAGCACGTTCTGGCCGTGGCGCGCGTGATCGGCCAGAACCTGGTGGATGAGAAGGTCGTGATCACGAAGAGCACCGTTCCCGTGGGGACGGCCACGAAGGTGCGCGCGGAGATCGAGAAACACACGGACGGGAAGTTCCACGTTTGCTCGAACCCGGAGTTTCTCAAGGAGGGCGCTGCGATCGACGACTTCATGCGTCCGGATCGAGTGGTCTGCGGGATCGAATCGGAAGAGGCCCGACCCGTGCTCGAGGAGCTGTACGAGCCGTTCGTACGAAGCGGCAATCCCCTGATATTCATGGATATCGCTTCGGCGGAGCTCACGAAGTACGCGGCGAACGCCATGCTGGCCACCCGCATCAGCTTCATGAACCAGATCGCATCCCTGTGCGAGGCCGCGGGTGCCGACGTCGCGATGATCCGCCGTGGCGTGGGCTCGGATCCGAGGATCGGGGCGTCATTCCTGTACGCCGGCGCGGGCTACGGTGGAAGCTGCTTCCCGAAGGACGTAAGGGCGCTCATTCAAACCGGCGAGGAGATGGGGGTCGACCTCTCGATCCTCAAGGAAGTGCACCAGACCAACGAGCGCCAGAAGCAGGTGCTCGGGCGGAAGATCCGGACCCGGTTCGGGGACGACCTCTCCGGACGGAAGTTCGCCGTGTGGGGCCTCGCGTTCAAACCGGAGACGGACGACATGCGGGAGGCCGCCTCGGTCGCGCTGATCGAGGAGCTTCTGGCCAGCGGGGCCACCGTGACCGCACACGATCCGGTGGCCGAAGAGGTCGCACGGGAGTGGTATCTCGGAGACCGGATAGAGTACGCCTCGGACGAGTACGCGGCCCTCTCGGGCTCCGCGGCGCTCGTGGTGGTCACCGAGTGGCTGCAGTATCGCCGGCCGGACTGGGATCGGGTCCGCGAACAGCTCGAGAAGCCGATCGTGTTCGACGGTCGCAACCTCTACGATCCAGGACGTATGCGACGAATCGGGTTCGAGTACTATCCGATCGGACGCGAGCAGGTCCGATGAGAATACTGATCACCGGGGCGGCGGGCTTCCTGGGATCGCACCTGACGGACCGGTTCCTGGCCGACGGGTACCATGTCATCGGCATGGACAACCTGATCACGGGCAGCCTCGACAACATCGCTCATCTCGAAAACGAGCCCCGTTTCGAGTTCGTCGAGCACGACGTCACCCACTTCATCGATGTGAAGGGCGATCTCGACGGTGTGCTGCACTTCGCATCGCCGGCGAGTCCCGTCGACTACCTGGAGCTTCCCATCCAGACTCTCAAGGTGGGCAGTCTGGGGACGCACAACGCCCTGGGGCTGTCGCTGGCCAAGGGCGCCCGGTTCCTTCTGGCCTCCACCTCCGAGGTATACGGGGATCCGCAGGTGCACCCGCAGCCGGAGACCTACTGGGGCAACGTCAATCCGATCGGTCCGCGCGGGGTGTACGACGAGGCGAAGCGTTTCGCGGAGGCGATGACGAGCGCCTACTGGCGGTACCACGGTGTGGACGTCCGGATCGTCCGGATCTTCAACACCTACGGACCGCGCATGAGGCCGGGCGACGGCCGGGTGGTCTCCAACTTCATCGTGCAGGCCCTGCTGGGACGGGGCCTCACCGTATACGGCGACGGAACGCAGTCGCGCAGCTTCTGCTACGTTTCGGACGAGGTCGAGGGGATCTTCCGGCTGTTCAAGTCCGACGAGCACAAGCCCGTGAACATCGGGAACCCCGAAGAGTACACGGTCGGACAGCTGGCCGAGCGGATCCAGGAGATGGTCAACCCGGACGCGGGAGTGCGCTACCTCCCGTTGCCGACGGACGATCCGAAGGTGCGGAAGCCCGACATCTCGCGGGCCCGGACCCTGCTCGGCTGGGAGCCCGAGGTGCACCTGGATGTGGGGCTGGCGAACACGATCGATTACTTCCGCGAGCTGCAGAAGCGGAACGCTCTCAAGCCACCCCCCGTCCTCACCGAAGCGTCCGAGGGACGGAGATGACCAACACGAGCGGCCAGGTACTCTCGGTCGTGATGCCTGTGTACAACGAACAGGATACGCTCGAGGCGATCATCCGGCGCGTGCGTGCGGTGCCTCTGAAGATCGAGCTCGTGTGCGTGGACGACGGATCGACCGACCGGTCCAGGGAGATACTGGCGCGTCTCGAGTCCGAGGGCCTCGTGGACCGGGTCATCCTGCACGAGCGCAACCGCGGAAAGGGCCGGGCGCTGGCGACGGGGTTCGCGGCGGCGAGCGGGAACGTAGTGGTCATCCAGGACGCCGACCTGGAGTACGACCCGGAGGAGTACCGGAAGCTGCTGGAGCCGATTCTCGACGACCGGGCGGACGTCGTGTACGGCTCGCGGTTCCTCGGCGGTGACGCGCACAGGGTCCTGTATTTCTGGCACTACGTGGGGAACCGTTTCCTCACTCTGATGTCCAACATGGTGACGAATCTCAACCTCACGGACATGGAGACGTGCTACAAGTGCTTCCGCAAGGAGGTGCTCGAGGGCCTGGAGATCGAAGAGCGTGGCTTCGGAGTCGAACCGGAGATCACGGCGAAGGTGGCGCGGGGCGGCTGGCGCGTCTACGAGGTGGGCGTGTCCTACAGCGGCCGGACGTACGCGGAAGGGAAGAAGATCAACTGGAAGGACGGATTCCGCGCCCTGCACTGCATCGCGAAGTACGGAGTCATCCGGCGGGCGACCGCTCCGCGGCGGATTCCGGCGCCGGCCTCGGAGGGCTGAAGAGGGTGGTCGGTCCGCGCCACGGGATCCCGGGAAGACGGGCGGGCGGCCTCGGCGCACTTGTCGTCCTGGCTCTGGGCATCGCCATGGCCTGCGGCGGCTCCCCGGACGACGCGCTCGAGCGCGGTGACCGTCTGTACGGCGCGGGTCAGACGGACGCCGCGATCGCCGAGTACCGCCTGGCCCTTCGGCAGCGGGGCGACGAGCCGGAGATTCTGCTTCGTCTCGGGGGTCTGTACGGCAAGAAGGGAGAGGTAGAGGCATCTCTCCGGTACATCCGTCGGCTCCTGGCGGAGGACTCCGCCTACAGCTTTCAGGCGGCGGATGTGCTGGCCGAGGCGGCCCGCGTCGCGCTGGAACGTGGAGCGCCGGACAACATGGCCAGGGCGCTCGGGCCGGTGGAGCGACTGGGTATCGGGCTCATCCCCCCGGACCTCAGGCTGGCTCTCGCCCGGCACTACTTCGGCCTGTCGGACTACGCTCGAGCCCTGCCCCTCTATCTGGGGGCAGCCGGGAGCGGTGAGACGGCTCCGGAGGTGGAGCTCGAGACGGCGCGCACGTTCCAGGAACTCGGCGGCTGTCGGGAAGCGCTGGGCTACTTCGAGAGCTACCTGGCACGCGGAGGCTCCGCCGGCACGGATCGGTCGGGCGTGCGGTGGCAATACGGGAACTGCCTCTTCGCCGTGGCCGAGGAGGATCGGCGCGAAGGACAGTTCAGGGCCGCGGAAGGACACCTGAACACGCTGATCGAGCAGGGAGTGCCGCGCACGCTGCTTGATCGGGCGCACTTCGACCGCGGCGAGATACTGCTCGCGCGGGGAGACTACCAGGATGCGGAGACCGACTTCCTGGCAGTGCTCGAGCTCAACCCCGCGCGCAGTGGCCCGCTGGTGGCCATCGCGGAGGAGAGAATACGCGAAATCCGGTACGGATATCTGAGATAATGGGACGACCAGGGGGACGAGGGGGAATACGCTTCACACCGCGCGCGGGCCTGGGCTGGTGTGCGTGGTCGGCGCTCTGGCTCTCCGCCTGCGCACCGGCGATGCCGCCGCAGAACGCCACTCCGCGGGGACGCTTCGACTGGTCTCTCGAGCGCTACGAGAACGGCAAGTACCACGATGCGATCCGAGGCTTGCGGGACCTTCTCGTCCGGGAGCCCCTGCATCCGACGGCGGACAGCGCCCGACTCCTGCTGGCCGAGTCGTATCTCAAGACCGATCAGGAGCTGCTGGCGGCCAACGAATTCCGGCAGCTTGCCACTTCGCGTCCCAACAGCCCGCTGGCGGACGATGCGCAGCTCGGGGTGTGCCAGTCGTACTGGGCCGTGTCCCCCGACCTTCCGCGCGACCAGGACTTCACGGAGAAGACGATCGAGGAGTGCACGAGGCTGCTCGAGTTCTATCCCCGTAGCGAGCTCGTCGGACAGGCGCGCGAGCTGGTCGCGGAGGCGAGGCAGAAGATGGCGGCCAAGCAGATGAGAGTGGGCAAGTTCTACTACGACAGGGGCTTCCTTGAGTCGGCGATCATCTACTTCGAGAACATCCTGCAGACGTACCCCGAGGCGGACGTGATTCCGCAGACCCTCTTCATGCTGCACGACTGCTACGGACGGGTCGGGTTCCGCGCGGAGGCGGGGATGGTGAAGCAGCGCCTTCTGGAGCTCTATCCCGATTCACCGCAGGCGGCGGAGCTGGCGGAGAGCGAAGGTGACGGAGGCTGACGTGCCGTTGCGTCTCGGTATCTTCGGTGGGACCTTCGATCCGCCCCACATCGGGCATCTGGTCGTCGCGCAGGATGCCCTCGAGAGCCTCACGCTGGATCGGCTGCTCGTGATTCCGGCCGGACGTCCGCCGCATAGAGCGGCGGCCTTCGCCGAGGCCGAGCGTTTGGAGTTCGCGCGCCTCGCGTTCGCCGGCGACGAGCGGATCGAGGTCAGCGATGTCGAGGTGAGGCGCGAGGGCCCCTCGTGGACCGTGGACACCCTCGAGTGGGCCCGGACCGAGCTGAAGCCGTCCGAGCTGTTCCTGATCGTCGGCGCCGATCAGCTGGGGACGCTCGGCGGCTGGAGAGAGCCCGAGCGAATCCTGCGTCTCGCGCGGCTGGCGGTGATGACCCGGAACGGCGAGACGCTGGCCGAGACGGAATACCCGTACGAGATGATCGAAGTCACCAGGGTCGATCTCTCCAGCACGCAGGTCCGGAAGAGACTGCGGGAGGGACGGTCCATTCGCTATATGGTGCCGGAGCATGTTCGACCGGCGGTCGAGCGCGCGTGGTCGGCACGAAGCACGGAGTAGCGCGCCAGTCGGCGCGCGGCCGAGAAAAGGAAGATCGCGGCACATGTTGAAGGGACTGGTCCGGACGGTCGTGGGTACCCGCTTCCAGCGAGAGATGAAGCGGCTTCAGCCCATCGTAGATGAGATCAAGGTTCACGAGGAGCGCCTGTCCGAGGTGCCGGAGGCGGAGCTCCAGGAGCAGACGCAGCGGTTCCGCGAGCGGATCCGCGAACGGACCCGGGACCTGGAAGAGGAGATCCAGAAGCTCAGGGACGATCGGCGGCACACGGAGGACAGCTCCAGTCGCGCCGATCTGTCGGAACGTCTGAGCCAGGCCGAGGCCGAGCTTCAGGAGGCGACCGACGAGGTCCTGGACGAGCTGCTTCCGGAGGCCTTCGCCACGGTTCGGGAGGCGTGCCGTCGACTCCTCGGGAGCGAGATCGAGGTGACGGGGCGGCGGATGACGTGGGACATGGTTCCGTACGACGTGCAGCTCATCGGCGGCATCGTGCTCCACCAGGGGAAGATCGCGGAAATGGCGACCGGCGAGGGAAAGACGCTGGTCGCGACGCTGCCTCTCTACCTGAACGCCCTGCCGGGCAAGGGTGCGCACCTGGTCACCGTGAACAACTACCTGGCCCGGCGCGACTCCCAGTGGATGGGGACGATCTTCAAGTATCTCGGGCTCTCGGTCGGGTGCATCGACGACACCCAACCCGGGAGTGAAGTGCGGCGGGGCATGTACGGATGCGACATCACGTACGGCACGAACAACGAGTTCGGGTTCGACTATCTGCGCGACAACATGGTCGTCCGCCTGGAGGATAGGGTCCAGCGGGCGCACAACTACGCGATCATCGACGAGGTCGACTCCGTTCTGATCGACGAGGCCCGGACCCCGCTGATCATCAGCGGGCCGGTGGGGCAGGCGCAGGACCAGCAGGCCTACAAGAGATACAACGCCCAGGTCGCGAGCCTGGTCCGGAAGCAGACGGCCATCGTGAGCGAACTGGTGGCCGAAGCGGAGACGGAGCTGGCCAAGCTGGAGGAAGGCGTCGAGGGCGCGAGCGAGTTCCACACGGGCAAGCAGCTCCTCGCGGCCCAGCGCGGCGCACCCAAGAACCGCCGTCTCATGAAGCTCCTCAACGAGACCGGCGTGAAGCAGCTGGTGCAGCGCACCGAGGCAGGGGTCATGCGCGAGAAGGCCATGGCCGAGATCGACGAGATGCTGCTGTTCACCACGGACGAGAAGGGGCACACGATCCAGATCAGCGACCGGGGACAGGACATCCTGAGCCCGGGCGATCCGGATGCCTTCGTCGTGCCGGACATCTCGGAAGCGGTGAAGAAGGTCGAGGACGATGAGAAGCTGGGGCCCGACGAGAAGCGGGACCGGATCCAGCAGCTCGAGCGGGACTACGCGGAGAAGTCCGAGCGCCTGCACATCATCCACCAGCTCGTGAAAGCCCACGCGCTGTACGAGAAGGACGTGGAGTACGTCGTCGAAAACGGTGAAGTCGTTATCGTCGACGAGTTTACGGGCCGAAAGATGACGGGTCGACGGTGGAGCGACGGATTGCACCAGGCGGTCGAGGCGAAGGAGAACGTCAGCGTCCGGGGGGAGACCCAGACCCTCGCCACGATCACGATTCAGAACTACTTCCGCATGTACTCGAAGCTGGCCGGGATGACCGGTACGGCAGAGACGGAGGAAGGGGAGTTTCACGAGATCTACGGTCTCGAGGTCGTCGTCATCCCCACCAACCGGCCGGTGCGGCGGATGGACGACGAAGATCTGCTCTACAGGACCAAGCGCGAGAAGTTCGCGGCCCTTCTGGACGAGATCGAGCGCCTGCACAGACGGGGGCTGCCGATCCTGGTCGGCACCACGAGCGTGGACGTGTCCGAGAAGGTCTCTCGGATGCTGAAGCGACGGGGGCTGGAGCACCAGGTCCTGAACGCGAAGCAGCACGAGAGCGAGGCCGAGATCGTGGCGCAGGCGGGCCAGCCCGGCGCGATCACGATCGCCACGAACATGGCGGGGCGCGGAACCGACATCAAGCTGGGGGCGGCCCTGGTGAAATGCAGGGTGTGCGGCATCCGCTCGGCGGAGCCGGCGTTCGGCCAGCTCGCGGAAGAAGAGGATTTGAGCCAGGAGCAGGTGAAGGTCCTCGGCTGCTACGTCGACCCGCCGTGCGGCCTGCAGATCCTGGGGACCGAACGGCATGAGTCGAGGCGCATCGACCGACAGCTCAGGGGTCGCTCGGGTCGCCAGGGAGATCCCGGCTCCAGCCGCTTCTTC
>Ga0210098_1000649_pt1 | contig 10133 bp, 11 predicted proteins | sample Joice_ThreeSqA_D_FD_184870 | JGI IMG/M metagenome (GOLD analysis project Ga0210098, IMG submission 184870) | Wetland microbial communities from San Francisco Bay, California, USA, that impact long-term carbon sequestration - Joice_ThreeSqA_D1... | ecosystem: Environmental > Aquatic > Marine >...
ATCATGAAGAGGCTCTGCCGGGAGTACTTTGCTTCCGGCGCCATCTTCCACAGCGATCGTTCGTGCAAGCCGTACTCGATCGGGCAGATCGACCTGATGGGTCGGTTGACCTCGGAGGCAGGGGTGAAGGGGTTGCTATTGGAGGCGGACCACGCCGATCTCCGCTCCTGGTCGGAAGCGCAGGCGTACAACCGCCTTCACGCCTTCATGGAGCTCTTCGCGTAACCGTTGCGACCCAAGGCGGTGCTACGACGCCGGGAAGGTTCCTTCCCGGCGTCGCAGCCGAAGCCGTTCAGCAGGCGGCACTCCCCAAGGCGTCTCCGAGAATCGCATTGAGGTCGCCGTCGGCGGTGCCGACGGGAGTCAGGTTGAAATTCTCGACCAGGAAGTTCAGGACGTTGGGCGTGACGAACGCCGGCAGGCTCGGCCCGATCCGGATGTTCCTGATCCCCAGGTGGAGCAGCGTGAGGAGGACGGCGACCGCTTTCTGCTCGTACCAGGAAAGGATGATCGAGAGCGGCAGGTCGTTGACGCCGCACTTGAAGGCGTCGGCCAGCGCGAGGGCGATCCGGACCGCCGAGTACGAGTCGTTGCACTGCCCGATGTCGAGCAGGCGCGGGATGCCCCCGATGTCGCCGAACTCCAGCTTGTTGAAACGGTATTTGCCGCACGCCAGGGTCATGATCACCGTGTCCTTCGGTGCCTTCTCGGCGAGTTCGGTGTAGTAGTTCCGGCCGGGCTTGGCGCCGTCGCAACCCCCGATCAGGAAGAAGTGCCGGATGGCGCCTGACTTCACCGCGGCGATCACCTTGTCTGCAACGCCGAGCACGGCGTTGTGGCCGAAGCCGGTCAGGATCTCCCGTCCGGGGTTTTCCGGGAACCCTTCGCATTCCTTCGCCTTGGCGATGACCGTCGAGAAATCCCACCCGTCGACGTGCCTGACGCCGGGCCACCGGACCAGCCCCCATGTAAAGAGCCGGTCTTTATAGCTTTCCGCCGGTTTCTGGATGCAGTTGGTGTTGAAGATGACGGCTCCAGGGAAAACGGCGAACTCCTTGTGCTGGTCCTGCCAGGCGCCCCCGAAATTTCCGGCCAGGTGCGCGAACTTCTTCAGGCCGGGGTAGCCGTGTGCCGGGAGCATCTCCCCGTGGGTGTAGACGTTGACGCCTGTGCCTTCCGTCCGCCGGAGGATCTCCTCCAGAAAGCGCAGGTCGTGGCCGGAAACCAGGATCGCCTTGCCGGCCCTCGTGCCGAGCTGGACCGGGGTCGGCACCGGATGGCCGTAACGCTCGACGTGGGCCTGGTTGAGGAGTTCCATCGCGAGGTAGTTGATCCGGCCGGTTTCCATTGCGAGCCCGATGTAGTCCGTCAGGTCAAGGCGATCGTCCAGCAGGGCCGACAACGCCTTGTGCGTGAAGGCGTAGATCTCCTCCGATTCCTTTCCGAGCGTGCGGGCGTGATCGGCGTAGGCGGCATACCCCTTGATTCCGTAGGTGATGATCTCGCGCACCGAGTGGACGTCCGCGTGCACGTTGAAGTCCTTGACCCCGTGCCGTTCGCCCAGCCGGATCTGACCGGCCCGGTCGGCCGGCAGTTCCCAGTTCTTCGCGGCGGCCGGCGGAAAACCTGTGAAGCTGCGGCCGTTGGCCTTCTCGAACAACGCCTTGGCCCGGTCGCGCAGGCGCACGCCTTCCGCGACGAAGCCGGCAACGGCGTCGGGATCAAAATCGACGTTGGTCACTGTTGTGAACAGGGCATCGATCATGAAGCGGTCGATCTCCCCGTCCTTGACGTCCAGTTCCCGGGCGGCGTCCGCCCAGTAGGCGACCCCCTTCAGCGTGTAGACCAGCAGGTCCTGCAGGGCCGCGACATCGGGTTGCTTGCCGCAGACCCCGACGGCGGTGCAGCCGGTGCCTTTGGAAGCTTGCTCGCACTGATAACAGAACATCGACATGGTGTGTCCTCCTCGGATGTTGGTGATGGCTTACGTCGGCCAGCTGAAGGAAAGCATATCCCGGAAATAAAACGGACACATTGACGAAGGTCAATTGTTTTATTCCAGGGGACATTTACATACAATTACCCGGAAGTATGGAGGTTATCGGCTACCGTTACGACCCCGCCAGCCGCTCGATCACCGGCGGGATGAGGTACGTCGCCAGTTTCGTATGGGAGCCGCCGCCCAGGACCACAGCGAGCTTCCCCCCGCAGACCTCCCCCGCGAGATCCCGCATCAGGCAGGCGATGTCCCAGTAGCACGGCCCGGTGAGGCCGATGTCGCCGTAGTCGCCCTGGTGGGTGTCGAAGCCGAAGTACCAGAAGATGAGGTCGGGACGGAACCGGCGGGCCCGGTCGGGGAACCGGGTCGCAACCCCCTCGAAGTAGGCGTCGTTGATCGAACAGCCCGCGATCTTTCCACGGAGCTCGGGAAACCCGACGTCCACCTTCGTGCCGTCGGGAGATTCGTACTCCGTGCCGCAGATACAGACGTGGAGGATGTCGGGGTCGTCGAGGAAGAGAGCGCGCGTACCGTCGCCGTGGTGCGCGTCGGTGTCGAGGATCGCGAACCGCCGGAAGCCGTGCTTCTCCCGCAGGTTCGCGACGCAGAGCGCGACGTCGTTGAAGCAGCAGTATCCCCCGAAGAAATCCCGGCCGGAGTGGTGCCCGCCGGCCCCGATGAAGGCGAAGGCGTTGCCGATCTCCCCTTCGGCGATCTTCTCCCCCGCCATCACCACGCCGCCCGCCGAATGCCAAGCGGTCGAGCAGAGCGGGTCCCCCTTCACCCCTTCGATCAGCCCCGGGGTGTGGACTTTCAGCACCAGTTCCCTGGAAACCGGCCCCGGCTCGTAGAGCCTGACCCGGTCCTCCCGCAGAACGCCGTCGAGCGCCATGGGAAAATCGGCCAGCCGCGCGCCTACGGTCAGGTAGCTGCGCCGGGAAAAGGACGGGTGGTAGAAGACCCCGGTGGCGTACCGGGTCATCCTACTTGTCCGCCCGGACGACGGCGAAGCATCCTTCGCCGGACCCTTCCCGCACCGGATCCAAGCCGGCCATGCCGTCCGGATCGCCGAAGATCGTCTGGCGGAAATCGAGCGTCCGGAAGCCCGCACGCTTCAGCATCGCTGCGACTTCGACGCCCGAATAGAATGTCGCCGGCCGGAAATAGACGCTTTCGGCTTTTCGCGCGTCGTATTCCTTCCCAAGGGGGCTGGCCCGGTCGATGAACGCGACGACCAGCGATCCCGAAGGCTTCAGTACCCGGTACGCTTCCCGCAGCGCGGCGTCCGGATCGTCGAAGAAGCAGAGGACCGTGACCATTACCGCGAAGTCGAACCTCCCGTCCCGGAACGGGAGCGCCTCGGCCGTTCCGCCGACCGCGGTGATTCCCCGGTCCCGTGCGATCGTCCGCATCGATTTCGACGGTTCGACGCCGACCCGGATCCCGAGTCTCCCTGCGAACCTTCCGGTGCCGACGCCGATCTCGACGCCCGTTCCGGGTCGAGGCAGCAACATTCCCACCGCCTGGAGCTCCGATTCATAGGCGAACCGGTTTTCGGCGAACCAGCCGTCGTACTTCCCGGCGTTTTCCTCGAAGGGCCCGATCTTCGCCATCAGCGCCCTGCCATTACCCGGAGCCGCCCTTGCCGGGCCACGGACACGCGTTGGATACGGTGACCACCATGACCGCCTGGCCGCGCGCGGCGGCCCCGCGGAAGGCCTCCAGAAGCGCCGAGAACACCATCTCGTCGTCGCCGCATACCACGGTGCTCATCGCCCCGGTCTGCCGTTCGAGACCGTGCCGGTCGAGCTCCCCGATCGCGGCGTCGATCGCCGGAGACAGATCGTTTTCGCCCAACGGGTAAAGGCTCACTTGCGCCGTGATCCCGGACATTAGGGTATACCTCCCCTGCGTCATCGGCCTCTCGCCGGTTATCGTGGACGCGCTTGCCGTCGTACTCCCGGAGACTCCTACAGGTCTTCCTTGAACGGGAGAATGACATCGTAGTGCATTTCGTAATCGGCAGGCGAATGGAGCTTTGCCTGTTTTTCCTGCAACAGATCGTTGATCGCGTGGTGAATGTAGGAGAGCGCCTGGTCCATGTGCATCACGGAGGCGTAGGGCTCTTCCTCCGGGTTCGCCATCGACAGGGCATCGGATGCTTTCCGGACATCCTGCCCTCCCTGCACGACATTTTCCTCCCGAACGACCGCTTTCACCCGGGACAACAGTTGGCCGAGTTTCGCGTATGCCCTCTTGATTTCGTTCGGGTTGGCTTCCATCTTTCTCCACTTCCCGAAATAGAGCTTGTCGTGCAGGGAGCACATCTCCGGATACAAGGTATTCCGATAGGGGCACTGCGGCGGGATCTTGAAGCCCGCGTCCTTGTCCTCTTCCAGAAGGGCGTTGCAGACCGGACATCGAAAAGGATTTCCCATTTCCATCCCCTTCGGTTCGCAGCAGAGCGTGGGCGCACGCGATCTCAAGCCATCATCTTTCATTTTCCGCCGTCTTTGCAACCTCCCTTGTTCCTCTCTTTTCGTTCAATCCCTGGTCATCGCGTTCCCGCACTTCGGGCATTTCCGCCGAACGCACGGCGTTCCGCGTTCGTGCGGTTCGCGATGCCCGCATACCGGGCACAGACAGATGCCGACCGGTCCCCCCGCAAGGGGACCGCCCATGCGACCTCGGCCCTGTCCTACGCGACCTTGCCCCCGTCCTCCGCCCGGCCCCGTTCCGTCCTTTTTCCTTCCGTTCATCGAACGTTCCTCCTTCTTCTTGACGTGCGCCCCCGGCGACGATCCCCACCGCATTTCTTTGTTGACATATTTGAGCATATGCTCATAATAGTACCAGCGAGGATCCGTAATGTCCAGACCACAATGTTGCCGCTGGATCGCCGGGAGACCGATCGCGTCCGTGTTCCATCCCGCGGGGATTCCGGCCCGCGAGTTGGACGAGATCGTCCTCGCGCTCGATGAGTTCGAGGCGATCCGGCTGGCCGATCTGGAAGGGTTGTACCAGGAGCAGGCCGCTGAGCGGATGAGCATTTCTCGCGCGACCTTCGGGAGAATCCTTGCGGCCGCGCACCGCAAGGTCGCCGAGGCTCTGGCCCACGGCAAGACCCTCAAGATCGAAGGTGGAACCGTCCGCATGGAACGGCTGCGTTCCCCCCGTTGCGAGTGTCCACGGTGCCGTCGCACCGAAGACGTCGACGGCGCGCGAGATAACTCGGCAGCGATGGGTGAGGCAGCCCCTCCCTGCCGCCGCATGCGGCGCAGGATGGGTTGCAGGAATGTCTGAGTCGAAGTCCCGCACCGAACCCTCAACCGACAAGGAGAAAACAACATGAACCTCTGTATCCCCGTCACCCGGAACAACGGCATCCAGAGCCCCGTGAGCCTTCACTTCGGTTCGGCGCCGATCTTCATGATCGTCGACACGGAAAGCGGGAACTGCCGTGCCATCCCGAACGGCAATCTCCACCACGCGCACGGCATGTGCCAGCCGCTCGCGCAACTCGCTGGGGAGAAGCTGGACGCAATGGTGGTCGGAGGAATCGGAATGGGTGCCTTCGGCAAGCTGAAAAACGCGAAGATCCTCGTCTATTTTTCGGAGCACCCGACGGTCGAAGAGACGGTGGCGGCCTTCAAGGCGGGATCGTTACGGGAAGTGACCCCGGCGACAGCCTGCGCGCATCACGGACAAGGATCCCCCTCCCACGAACATGTTGCGCAATGAAGGCGGTCCTCAAGCATCGTGTATCCTGATAGAGGAAACCCGTTCGCGGGATCCCTTAAAGGAGGGTGCCATGGAGGCGGAATCGATCCTCACGAAAAAACTGGGTCGAATCGGCGTGATCACCCTGAATCGGCCCGAAGCCAGGAACACATTTACCGTTCCATTTGCCGAGCGGTTGGACCAGGCGCTCCGGAGCATGGACGAAGACCCGGAAGTCCTGGTCGTCGTGATCAACGCCAACGGCAAACATTTTTCCACCGGAATCTCCCTGGACCAGTTCCACCTCGAATCCCAACGGGATTACAGTGATTTCCTCCACCGGATCGATGCGTTTTATCACCGGTTGGCCCGGATGAATAAAGTCACTATCGCTTCCGTGCGGGGGTATGCGGTAGCCAATGGCACGGGACTGGCCGTCGCCTGCGACATCACGGTCGCCGCCGAAACCGCGACCTTCGGAACCACCGCGATCAACGTCGGCCTGATCTGTCTCGGCCCGGCCACGCCCTTGATACGGATCCTCGGGCGCAAAAAAACGCTGGAAATGGTATTGACCGGGGAGATGATCAACGCGAGGGAAGCGGAAAGGCTCGGCCTGGTGAACCGTGTGGTGCCGGACGATCAACTGGACGCGGCGACGATGGAGCTGGCGGAAAAACTGGCGGCCAAAAGCCCGCTGGCGTTGAGAATCGGAAAGGAAGGGATCAACCGGCTGCAGGATGTCCCGTACCACCAGGGACTGGATATGATGGACGATCTGTTCGCCACCCTCTGTTCCACGGAAGATGCCGTGGAAGGGGTGCAGGCGTTCCTTGGGAAAAGAGCACCGAAATGGAAGGAACGATGATGGACGATTCCGATGGAACAAGGAGGGGCGAAACGTGGCGATCCGTGCGAAGAGTTTCAAGTACACGTTATCCGTCCGGTGGACGGGGGAAAAGAAGGGAGCGCTGACCGTTTCCGGAAAGCCGTCCGTCGAGGTGGCGACACCGCCGGAGTTCAAGGGGCACGAGGGGATCTGGTCTCCCGAGGATCTCTACGTCGCCTCGGTGAACGCCTGCATCATGACCACCTTCCTGGCGTTCGCCGAGCGCGCCGGACTTGCATTCGAGGGATATGAAAGCGAGGCGGAGGGGCTCCTTGAGTTTCAGGACAACCGCTTCGTGTTCACGAAGATCGTCGTCCGCCCCCGGATCGCGCTTCGGCCAGGCGAGGATCGTACCAAGGCGGAGGAGATCCTCCACAAGGCGGAGGGGAATTGCCTCGTATCGAACTCCATCCGGACCGAAGTGGTGCTCGAGCCGACGATCGTCTGATGAACACCGGGTAGTCATTCCAAGGAAAGCGAGGGTCAGGACATGGCGGTGAAGTCTCCCGATCATTATCTCCGGCGGGCCAAGGCGATGAAGCCGCGGGGATACATGAATGGGAAGCGGGTCGAGAACATCACGGAGCACCCCGTAACCCGGACCGTTGTGGAGGCGAACAAGACCAGCTACGAATGGGCCATGGATCTCCAGGGGGAAGGGGGACGACTATTCCGGCGGCCCAGCCACTTGAACGCAGAGCCGTGCAATCTCTATAACACCCTGAACCGGAGCACGGACGACCTTCTTCAGAGGGCCGCGGCGGGACTGTACGCCGCCGAACACCTCGGGACCTGCATCTACCGGTGCGTGGGGTGCGACGCCTTCAACACCCTCGCGGCAACGACCTTCGAGATGGATCGGGACATGGGAACGTCGTACAACAGCCGCCTCATGCATTTCCTGCGACACGTCCAGGAGGAAGACCTGACCGTGGCCGGGGCGATGACCGAACCCCGGGGCCGCCGGGACCAAAAACCGGAGCAGTGGATCGATCCGGACCTTTCCCTGCGCGTGGTGGAGAAGAACGACAGCGGGATCGTCGTCAATGGGGCGAAGATCAACATTTCGGGGGCCTATGCCTCCGACTGGACGATCGTCCTTCCTTCCGGGGCCCGACGCCCGGGGGAGGAAGCGTACGCCGTTTCCTTCGCCGTCCCCAACGGGGAAAATGGTATGACCTACATCTGCCAGTACACCCCCTACTCCGCGGAACGGGAACTGGCGGAGAGCGACTCGGAGCTCGGGAATCCCCGGTTCGGACAGCGGGAAACCTCGATGGTGGTCTTCGACAATGTCCTGGTCCCATGGGAACGGGTCTTCCTCTGCGGGGAAACGAAGTATGCCGGCAAGATCGTGACCCGGTTCGCCCAGGTCCACAGGATGGTTTGCGGCGGGTCGTGCAAGGTAGGCTTCGGAAAAGTGATGATCGGAGCCGCCCGCCTGATCCAGGAGTTCAAGGGGCTGGAGAAGGTCCCGCATGTCAACGAGCAGATGACGGAGATGGTCACGTTGCTGGAAACCGTGCGGGCGTGTTCCAAGGTGGCGGCCATCGAGGGGTTGGAAGTGGTCCCGGGCTCGGGGGTCTACTTCCCGGACGACCTTCTTGGCAATGTCGCGAAGCTGAACATAGGGAACGCGTTCTGGCGGATCATGGCCCTCGCCGGGGACATCGGCGGCGGACTGATCGTCACGATGCCGAGCCTGAAGGATTTGAAAAATCCCGAAACCCGCGAGTACGTGGAGAAGTATCTCGGCTTCGGATCGGAGACACCGGCGGAGGAGATCATGAAAGTCACGAAACTCCTCCAGAATTGGACTGCCGGACTCCACGGAGTCGGGACCTGGCACGGGGCGGGTCCCATGCAGGCCCAGAAGATCATGGTCCAGCGCCTTGCGGACTTCGAAGAGATGAAGCGCCTCGCAAGAGAGATGGCCGGGATCGGCGGGAGGACGGGCAGCACGAGCCTCTCCCCGTACGTGGCGGGCGTAGAACGCATACTGCGGAACAGCGGCCTCAAGCACGAGCTTACCGCCATGGGTTCGATCATCGAGGGCGACCTCGACGAGATCCTGCCGGTCCTGCGGAAGATGCACGAACAGCCGTTCGGGCAGGGCGCCGCGCGGGTGTCGACCTTGATCAAGATCGACGACCGCCGCGACAAGGCCGGGTCGATCGAGGGGAAGCTCCGTTCCGTCAGGGAGAAGCTGGGGGGGTAGCGCTAATATTCGATGACCCGGCCGGCTCCCAGCGGCCTGACCGAGTCGTCGCCGAAGGCTTCCCGGAAATACGCGATCGTCTTGTCGCCGGTGCAGTGCCCCCCGTGAAAGGTGAACCGATCGGCCTTCAAGGCGCCGGTGGACGCGACCGCCTCCGCAAGGACGTGGTCGGTTGCGCTCCCCAGGTGCAACCCCCCGACGACGGAGAGGAGCCTTTCGCCGGGAAATGCCGTCCGGACGGCCTTCAGGATATTGACGTATCCGGCGTGGGCGCAGCCGAAGATGGCGACGAGCCCCCGGGGGGTTCGGGCGACCAGGGTGGCGTCGTCGATCATCGGGCACGGGCCGGTTCCGTCCTCGTTGAAGAACTTCCCCGCCGTCGGAGCGTAGCTCCCCGGTTCGCGCGGAATATCGGTGAAGAAGTACAGGTCGTCCTCGAGCATCGAAGTTCCGTTGACCGGTCGGAACCGGGGGGAGGCGTATTTCCTGGACGGAGCGGACATCCCCATGATGCGCACGGGTTTCCCTTCCGTCACATCGTACTGCTTGTGCCAGACGTACGGATGTCCGTACACGGGGGGCTCCCCCCGGAGACCGCCGCAGAATCCGAGCCCGCCTGTGTGGTCGTCGTGCCCGTGGCTGATGACGATCCCCTTGAGGCCGTCGAGGGGTACTCCCATCCGTTCGGCGTTCCGGAGAAAGACGTCCGTCGTTCCGGTGTCGAGGAGCCAGCGGTTTCCGTTGGGAGGCTCCACGAGAATCGACAGCCCGTGTTCCGCGAGGCACCGGTCCGATGCGACGGTGTCGTCGCACAGGATCGTCAACTTCATCGCGGCCCCCGTACTACTTGAGATCCCGAGCCGCCGCGAGGGTCGCGGCATAGTCCGGTTCCTGGGACACTTCCTTCACGTGCTGTATGTACCGCACCGTGTCGCTCCCGTCGACCACGAAGATCGACCGGGACAGAAGCTTCAGTTCCTTGATGAGCACCCCGTAGGCGGATGCGAAGGACCGGTCCTGGTAGTCCGAGAGGGTCTTCACCTTGTCGACGCCGGCCGCCGCGCACCACCGTTTCTGGGCGAAAGGGAGGTCGAGGCTGACCGTGAGGACGACGACGTTCCCGGGGAGTTTCGCCGCCTCCTGGTTGAACCGCCGCGTCTCCGTGTCGCACGTCGGGGTATCGAGGGACGGCACGGCGCTGATGATCTTGACCTTCCCCTTGAAATCCGCGAGCGTCACCGGCGCCAGCCCGGTGTCCACGACGCGGAAGTCGGGGGCCTTGTCCCCCACCTTGATCTCGGGCCCCA
>Ga0210098_1000653_pt1 | contig 10101 bp, 7 predicted proteins | sample Joice_ThreeSqA_D_FD_184870 | JGI IMG/M metagenome (GOLD analysis project Ga0210098, IMG submission 184870) | Wetland microbial communities from San Francisco Bay, California, USA, that impact long-term carbon sequestration - Joice_ThreeSqA_D1... | ecosystem: Environmental > Aquatic > Marine >...
GACGTGCTGGCGGGGGAGATCGCGGCCCTCGGCGGGGAAGAGGTGTCCACGGGCGCCGGATCCGTCGCCTTCTCAGGCGACATGGCGCTCTGCTACCGCGCCAACCTGTGGCTCCGGTCGGCGAATCGGGTCGTCCTGCTCCTGTCGGAGTTCCACGCGCCGACTCCGGCGGCCCTTTACGAGGGGGCGAGCGGGATCCCCTGGGCGGAGCTGTTCTCGCCGGACCGGACGATCGCGGTCGACGCCACGGTGCGCGACTCCGGCATCACCCACTCCCATTTCGCGGCCCAGAAGACGAAGGATGCGATCGTCGACCGGTTCCGCGAGACGGTCGGACGGCGGCCGGACGTGGACGCGAAATCGCCGGAGGTGCGGATCGTCGTCCGGATCGTCCGCGACGCGTGCGCCGTCTCCCTCGACACCTCGGGGGAGAGCCTGAACCGGCGCGGCTACCGGGCGAGCCCTTCGGAGGCGTCGCTCAAGGAGACCCTGGCCGCGGGCCTTCTCCTTCTCGCCGGGTGGCAGGGGGACGAGCCGCTGATAGACCCGGCGTGCGGCGCGGGGACGATCCCGATCGAGGCGGCGCTGATCGCGGGGAACGTCGCGCCGGGGTCCCTCGGGCGCGACTTCGGGTTCCAGCGCCTCCACGGGTTCGACCGGAAAGCGTGGCAGGCACTCCTGTCGGAGGCGACGGAAGCGGCGCGGCATCCGGTCCCGGTGCGGATCGAGGGAAGCGACGTCGCCCCGGGCGTGGTGGCCGGTGCGATGAAGAACGCTGCGACCGCAAAAGTCACTGAACGGGTACTGTTTAACGCGCGATCGGTCCGCAACTTCGACCCCGGGGAGGGGCCGGGGACGATCCTGTGCAATCCCCCGTACGGGGTCCGCCTCCCCGGCGGCGAGGAGGTCGAGGCGTTCTACCGGGAGTTGGGGGAAGCGCTGAAAAAACGGTGCCGGGGGTGGACGGCGTACCTGCTCTCCGGCAACTCCGCCGTCACCCGTTTCCTCGGCCTGAAGGCGTCGCGGAAATACCCCGTCATGAACGGCCCGATCGACTGCCGCCTGCTGAAGTACGAACTGTACTAGCCCGCTTCACTCCCTCATCGCACCAGACAGGGGCGCTTGGGGTCGAACTTCCAGCCGGGAACAAGATACTGCATGGTCTTCGCGTCGTCCCGGGCGCCCAGCCCCTCCTTCTTGTACAGACGATGCGCCTTATCGATCTGCGCCATGTCCACTTCCACCCCCAGGCCGGGACGGTCGGGGACGGAGATCCGACCCCCGACGATCCGTAACGGCTCCGCGGTCAGTCGCTGCCCGTCCTGCCAGATCCAGTGGGTATCGATGGCGGTGATCTTCCCGGGCGCGGCGGCGGCGACGTGGGTGTACATGGCCAGGGAAATGTCGAAGTGATTGTTGGAGTGGGAACCCCAGGTCATTCCCCACTCGCTGCAGATCTGCGCAACCCGGACCGCCCCCTGCATGGTCCAGAAGTGGGGATCGGCCAGTGGGATATCCACGGATTGAAGCCGGATGGAGTGCCCCAGCTGCCTCCAGTCGGTGGCGATCATGTTGGTCGCCGTCGGCAGTCCCGTGGCCCGGCGGAACTCCGCCATCACCTCGCGGCCGGAAAACCCGTTTTCCGCCCCGCAGGGATCCTCGGCATACGCCAGGACGCGGCGCAGGCCGGAGCAGAGGCGAACCGCATCCGAAAGGGACCAGGCGCCGTTGGGGTCGATCGTGACGCGCGCCTCCGGAAACCGTTCCGCAAGCGCCGAAACCGTTTCGATCTCCTCCTCGCCGCGGAGAACACCCCCCTTCAGCTTGAAATCGCGAAATCCGTACCTGTCGTAAGCCGCTTCCGCGAGCCGGACGACCGCTTCGGGCGTCATCGCCTCCTCGTGCCGCAACCTGGACCATTCGTCATCTCCGTCTCCGCCGGAAAGGTACGGCAGATCCGTCTTCTTCCTGTCGCCGACGTAGAACAGGTACCCGAGAACCGCCACGTCATCCCTCTGCTGCCCCTCTCCGAGCAGTGCGGCAACCGGAACTCCGAGGAATTGCCCGAGGAGATCCAGCAGGGCGGCTTCCAGGGCGGTCACGGCATGAATCGTGACGCGCAGGTCGAAGGTCTGCAGACCGCGGCCGGCGGAATCCCGGTCGGCAAATCTCCCGCGCACCGCGTTGAGCATGCTGTTGTAGCGGCCAAGCGCCGACCCGACGACGAGTGGGCGGGCCTCCTCGAGCGTCTTCCGTATCCCCTCGCCGCCCGGGACTTCTCCCACCCCGGTATGGCCGGCGCTGTCCTTCAATATCAGGATATTCCGTGTAAAGAACGGGCCGTGCGCGCCGCTGAGGTTGAGGAGCATGCTGTCGCGCCCCGCCACCGGGATGACCGTCATCTCCGTGACCGTCGGGGTTCCTCGAAAATCGATCGGTTGCCTGTTCACGTCTTGTCTCCTTTGGGTTGGTCGGGATCCGCCTAGTCGAATTCGAGCCGCTCGAGCTTCCCCGCGACGAAGACAAAGCTCGATATCGCCAGGAGCGCCGTGACGGCGATGAAGACCAGGGCGCCGTCGTAGGAACCGGTGCGCTGGACGATGTATCCGATCGCGATGGGCGTGACGATCCCCGAGAGGTTGCTGAACGTATTGAACAGTCCGCCGCTGAGCCCGGCCGCTTCCCTCGGCGCGACGTCGGCGATCACGGTCCAGCCCATCGTCGCGAACCCCCTCCCGAAGACGGCGAGGGACATCAGCGCGATGACGGGCCAGACCCCGCGGACGTAGACGCAGCCGGCGATGCTCGTCGAAAGGAGCATGCCGAGCACGATCGGCGTCTTGCGGGCCCGGCTCAACGAACACCCCCGCCGGAGAAGATGGTCCGAGAACGCTCCCCCGCCCATCGCCCCGAAGAAGCCGAAGACCGCGGGGACCGTCGCGACGACTCCCGCCTTGAGGACCGGCATCCCCCTGGCCTCGACCAGGTAGAGCGGAAACCACGTCAGGAAGAACCAGGTGACCGTGGTGAGGAACGCCTGTCCGACGTAGATCCCCACCATCATCCGGCTCCGGAGCAGTCTCGTCACGTACCGCCATCTTGACGGGGCGGTCGGCTGGTCCGTCGCCCGGGGCTGGTCCATCCACACCAGAGCACCCCCCCGTTCGATCCGGTCCCGCTCCGCCGTCGTGATCCGGGGATGGTCCATCGGGCCGTAGATGATGCGCGGCCAGGCAACCGCCAGGCCGATCCCGATGATCCCCGTCAGGAAGAAGACCCATCTCCAGCCGAAGGAGTGCGTCACCCAGCCGATGAGCGGGTAGAAGATGACCAGCGAGAAGTATTGCGCCGACGCGAACACGGCGGTGGCCACGCCGCGCTCCGCGTTCGGGAACCACGCCGACACGATGCGGGCGTTTCCCGGAAAGACCGGCGACGCCGCCAGCCCCAGCAGGAACCGCAACGCGAACAGCGCGACCACGCCGACGGCGGCCGGCACCGAACCGACGAACCCCTGCAGGAAACTTAAGACTCCCCAGGCGAGAAGCGCGATTCCGTACACCTTTTTTGAACCGAATCGATCCAGCAGGGCGCCGCTCGGGATCTGGGCGACCACGTAGGCCCAGCCGAACGCCGAGAAGAGGTACCCCAGCATCACGGGGCTCAAGTGGAGGTCCGCCGAGACCGCCGCGCCGGTGATCGACAGAGACGTGCGGTCCGCGAAGCTTGCGACGCTCACGGCAAAGAGCATGGCCAGCGTGAGGTAGCGGAGCGGAATCTTGGCCGCCATTTACGGGCCGCCCGTCGATCTTCCCTCGTTTCGCTTCGCAGTCTTGACCTTGACGTAGATCGGGAAGGCCAGGGACAGGAGGATCAGTACCCACAGGAACATCGCAATGGGACTCTTGGTGAAAAAGATGCTCAACGTGCCGAAGGATTCGAGGCTCTTGACGAAATAGATCTCCGCCGATTTGCCGAGGATGAAGCCGATGATGAAGGGCGCGATCTCGATGCCGATCTTCTGCCCGAGATAGCCGAAGAGGCCGAAGATCAACAGCGTCCAGACGTCGAACATGACGCCGTAGTTGATCGCGTATGCTCCGACGACGCACATCATGATGATGATCGGATCGAGGATGTACTTGGGTACGGTGATCACCTTGGCGATGTACTTGATGCTGAAGAACATGATCACGAACATGACGAGGTTGGAGAGCAGGAGCGCAAGCATCATCGTGTGCCAGGTGGACGGATTTTCCCCGATGAACAACGGTCCCACCTGGATCCCCTGCAGGGTGAAGGCGCCGATCAGCACCGCCGTCGTGCTGTCGCCGGGAATGCCCAGCGACAGGAGCGGGATGAGCGCGCCGCCCGTAAGGCCGTTGTTCGACGCCTCCGAGGCGATGACGCCGTCCGGGATCCCGGTGCCCCACTTCGACGACTCCTTCGAGAAGTTCTTCCCCTGGGTGTAGGAAAGAATCGACGCGGCGCTCCCCCCGACCCCCGGAAGCATCCCCACGAACGTGCCGATGGAGGATGACCGGATCAGGTTGATCGCCTGCCCCTTGAAGACGCGCAGGGAGAATTTCGCGGGTTGCAGGCGGCCGACGGCATCGCCGGCGGATCCCTCGGGGACGCCGTTGGCCGCTTCCTCCAGGATGGTCGCCAGCCCGAACAGCCCGATCAGCACCGGCAGGAGGGAGAAGCCGTCTTGCAGATACTTTTCCATGAAAGGAAGCATCAGCCGGTATTCGCCGTTTCCGCCAAGGTTGATGTCGTAGGCGCCGATCAGGCTGACCAGCACGCCGAGCACCCCGCTGAAGACCCCCCCCAGCATGTTTCTCGACAGGGAGGCGATGACGGTCAACGCGAAGAGGATGACCAGGAACTTCTCCACGTAAGAGAACTTGATCGCAACGTCCGCCAGCGCCGGCGCGAAGAACAACAGGACCATGGCACTGAACAACCCCCCGAACAGGGACGACACGATGCCGACCTTCAGCGCCTTTTCGCCTTCACCGTTCACGGTCATCGGGTAGCCGTCGAACGTGGTCGCGATCGAGGACGGGGTCCCGGGGATGTTGATCAGGATGGCGGGCACGAGACCGCCGGAAATCCCGCCGACGTAAAGACCCAGCAGCAGCGCCAACGCCTGGTTGAGGTTCAGAGCGTACGTCAAGGGAAGACAGACCGCCACCGCCATGGTCGCGGTCATCCCGGGGACGGCCCCGAACAGGATCCCGATCAGGACCCCGACCGGAATCATCAGAAAGAATGTGATCGACAGGCCGAAAAAATGCTCCATGGCGAGGGGGCTCCCGTCTTCAGGGCAGCGAGATGTTGAACAGCTTGGCCAGCACGTACCAGGCGACGCCCGGGGCGATCAGGGCGTTCAGGCTGATGGCGACAAGCTTGCGACGATCAACCCGGTGTGCATAGAGCAGGGAGAGCACGAATATGAACGGAATCGATACGAACAGGAAGCCGAGCCCCGTGTTCGGGAAAAACTTGCCGACGTAGTCCATCAGCAGGAAGTAGGCGACGGTCAGAACGAGGGTCCCGAAAAACCGGAGTTTGTCCAGGTGGGGCAGGCTCAACGTAAGCCTCCGCTTGCCGCTGCGCAGATCGCGCAGGTAGGGGATGCCGTGAACCAGGAAGATCAGGACCAGCAGGGAAAGCAGCACCCAGATCACGATGGTCGGAAAAAATGTATCCGATGTCTTGAAGTCGATGTGAACCTTGAGCAGCGAAGAGAACCACTTGGCCATTGGGAAACCCCTTGCCGAAGGCGTCAGGCGTTGACCGAACCGGCCTCTCTGGAACCTGGCCGCCTTGTCCCGGAAAGAAACCGTTCGACCCTGCGCCTGAAGGCGCAGGGTCGAACGCCGGTCAGCTACTTGATGGCGTCGAGGATTTTCTTGATCCTGTCCGCTTTCTCTTTCAGGTAGGCCTGCGCCTCGCCTGAAGGCTTGAAGTCGGGGATGAAGAAGGACTTCTTCTGGGCCTTCTCGATATTGCCTGCGGCGAAAATCTCCGCCAGGGCCTTGTCGAGGTAGGCCACGACGTTCGGGTCCATTTTCTTGTTGTAAAGGAAGAAGAATTCCTTGTCGAAAACGAAATCGCTCTTTGCGTCAAAAGGCACCTTGGCAATGGGCTCGACATACTGCAGCAACTGCTCGCGCGTGGTTCCGCCCATCCCTTCCGGGTTGGCCTGGGCGATGGTCTGGTGCCGTGCGGTCAGCCACACGAACCGCATCGCCTTCTGGTCGTCGGCGGGCAGCCGGGTATACTGCTCGTTGGCCTGCACGGAGCCGTTGATCAGGTCGGCCTGGCCGTCGAAGAGGAGCTGGTCCTTGGCCGACTGGGACCCGGTGTTCACCGCGACCAGGTTGGCTTCCTTCCCCGGGTACTTCAGCTTGACAGCGTTTTTGAGCCCCGAGTAGCCGATCTCCGACACGCCGCCCGGCTGGATGGCCACCCGGACCTTGGTCCCCTTCCCGCACGCCTCGATGATGTCCTGGATCGTCTTGTACGGGGACTTTTTCGGCACCAGGTAGGCATTCCCCGGGTTGATGGCGATGGTCGGGCCGATGATGTAGTTTGTGAACGGGTTGTCATACCCTTTGACCCCGTAGAGGTAGCCCAGATACGACTGGTCGTGGAAGATCATGATGGTGTTGGGGCTGTTGCCGGCCTGTTCGAGCGCCCGGAAGGCTCCGCTCACTCCGGTCGCATCGACCCTGACGTTGATATCCAGCTTCTTCGCCAGTTCGTTCGCGATCAAGATCGAGTTCTGATACGTGTCACCGCCGGTCGAGCTGGACCCGATGACGATGCGCAGGTTCCCGGTGATCAGCTTCTCCGCGGCGATTCCGTCCGCCGTCATGGCGACGGCAAGCGCACAAAACATCAGGCACATGGAAAAAAGGTTCTTCTTCATTTCCCCCTCCTTCTGTTTGGATGATGACAAGCCCGCCCGAAACGTGCTCCTGGACCGATTTTGTTCGATGGTAACGATAACATTTTCCCCTGTCAAGGCCTTTCGATGCCACGGAATCTCATTTCTGAACCCTATGACTGAAAACTTATAACATTAATCAATACAATATTTTATGATACAACAGTGCGGCAGTACGGGTGGTTCCTGAAATCGCGTCGGGGTACGGATCGCATTGATGACAGCGTCATCATTCCCTCGGAATCCTCATGCCAGTCTCGCGGCGCCGAGATCGGACAGTATCTTCTGCAACCTGGCCATGTTGGCTTCGGAGCAGCTGAGATTCGGCTTGATCGGCCCCCCCACGTCGAACCCCAGCAATTTCATGTAATCCTTCGTGACGACGGGGAAGCTCCCGAGATTATAGGCCATCCGCAAGGGTGCCAGTCTGAATTGCGCTTCGAGCGCCCCCTGCAGGTCCCCCGAGAGGAACTTCTCGTAGATCTCCACGACCAGGCCCGGAACGACATTGGCCGTCGAGGCGACACACCCGACGCCGCCGTAAGCGAGGGTGCCGAGGATCATGGCATCCCGCCCCGCCATGATCTTGAAGCCTTTGCGCCGCGTCCGGCGGATGAACTCGGCGGTCAAGGTAAGATCCCCGCTGCTGTCCTTCGCGCCGACGATATTCGGCACGTCCGCCAATCTCTCCATCAGGTCGGCGGATATCCCGACCCGCATCCTGTCCGGATTATTATAGAGCAGCACCGGCAGGTCCGTCGCTTCCGCGACGGCCTTGAAGTGCCGGTACAGTTCGTCGTCGTTCGGGCTGAGAAACATGGGGGGCAATATCGTCACCGCCTGCGCTTTCGCCTTCTCTCCCTGCCTTGCCTCCCGGATGCACTCCCTGGTCGCGATCGCGCCGATCCCCTTGTACACCGGGACACGCCCTCCCGTCTGGTCGACGGTGATCGAGAGCGCACGTTCCCGCTCTTCCGGAGGAAGACCGAAAAATTCGCCGTTGCTCCCCAGGGACAGGATGCCGTGAACCCCCCCGGCGATCACGTGATCGACGATCTGCCGCAGACTCGCCTCGACCACCCGTTCCTCCGCATCCACCGGCGTCACGATCGGCGGAACCACTCCACGAACAAACCCGGTATCCATCTCTCCCCCCTTGTCCGTTTCTTCCCATCACTGGGCAGGCTCCAAAGTCCCGCCGCGTGCAAAGGCAATGGTTGATGTTAGCGTTACCATTTGCGCGAGTCAACAGTGGGATGCGAGCCGACGGGGAGGCCCTCCGGCGCCGGAGCGGACTAGCACGGAAATTTTCAAATAACTCAGACGATATGCGGATTTATGAAATAAATCCGTCGTTTGGGCACAGGACGCACCTTGTTGACATGGACGCCTGTTATCGCTACCATCACTAGGGGGGACCGGCCGGTCATTCGAAGGCCCGCCATCATGCATGCGGAAGGGGAGGTTTCACCATAATCGTAAACCACGTTTCGAGTCGTTCGACCGGCGTCGTGACGCTGAAGGATGTGGCCAAGCTGGCGGGGGTCTCTCCGATCACCGTCTCCCGCGTCCTCAACCGGCCGGAAATGGTGACCCCCGGCACGAGGGAACTCGTGCGGCAGGTGATCGAACGCACCGGGTATGTCCCGAATCTGCTGGCGGGAGGGCTCGCATCCCGCAAGACCCGGTTTGTCGCCGCGGTCGTCCCGGCGATCTCGAACCAGGTATTTTCCGAGTCGATCCAGTCGCTGACCGACCGGATGTGGGAGAGCGGGTACCAGGTCCTGCTCGGAACGACGGGATACCCGACGTCCCGCGAGGAAAACCTGCTGGCCGCGATTCTCAGCAGGCGTCCCGACGGCATCTTCCTCACCGGAATCTCGCATTCCGTCGAGAGCCACCGCCGCCTGGCGGCGGCGAGAATCCCGGTCGTGGAGGCGTGGGACCTCACGCCGACCCCGGTCGACATGCTTGTCGGTTTCTCGCACGAAAAGGTCGGACAGGCGGTCGCCGAGTATCTTCTCGGGAGGGGATACCGGCAGTTCGGCGTGATTTCCGCCGACGATGCGCGCGCGGAAGTCCGGCGGATAGAATACCAGTCGGTGCTCGAAAAACACGGGATCGCCGACGTTTCAACCGTCCTCGTCCCCGCCCCCTCCAATTTCCGGCTGGGCCGCGAAGGGCTCGCCCGCCTTCTGGAACGCGGGCCGCTTCCACAGGCGGTATTCTGCAGTTCGGACACGCTCGCCCACGGCATACTGACCGAAGCGCGGTCGCGCGGCCTGTCCGTGCCGGGAGATCTGGCGATTGTCGGCTTCGGGGATCTCGACTTCGCGGCCCACACGTTTCCCCCGTTATCGACGGTCCGTATCGACCGGCCGGCCATCGGCCGGATCGCCGCGGAAGCCCTGCTGGCGAGAATCGAGGGACGGCCCGTGGAAAGGATCGTCGACATCGGGTTCCACGTGATGGAGCGCGGGACGACCTGACAGGAAAGGAACCGGCATGCCGGAAGATCGGGGTTTCCCGAGGGGACCGTCCGGGGAACGGGCGATTTCCATCAAGATCCACGCGCTGGACAACGTGGCGATCGTCGTCAACGCCGGGGGCTTGCAGGCGGGCTCACGTCTCGACGACGGCACCGTATTGCGCTGCGACGTGCCACCCGGCCACAAAGTGGCGCTGCACGACCTCGACGAAGGCGCGCCGGTGATCCGCTACGGCGAGGTGATCGGGCGCGCCGCGCGTCCGATCGCGCGGGGAAGCTGGGTCGAGGAGTCCCTCGTCCGCCTGCTCGAGCCTCCCGCGCTCGTCGATCTGCCGTTCGCCACCCGCCCGACGCCGGACATGCCCCCGCTGGAAGGGCACTCCTTCGAGGGCTACCGCAATGCCGACGGCACCGTCGGCACGAAGAACGTGCTGGGGATCTCGACCAGCGTGCAATGCGTCGCCGGGGTAACGGACTACCTGGTCCGCCGCATCAAGGAAGAACTCCTGCCCCGCTACCCGAACGTCGACGACGTGGTCGCGCTGAACCATGCCTACGGTTGCGGCGTTGCGATCAACGCACCCGCCGCCATCGTGCCGATCCGGACCTTGCTGAACCTCGCCCGGAACCCGAATTTCGGCGGCGAAGTGATGGT
>Ga0210098_1000655_pt1 | contig 10093 bp, 7 predicted proteins | sample Joice_ThreeSqA_D_FD_184870 | JGI IMG/M metagenome (GOLD analysis project Ga0210098, IMG submission 184870) | Wetland microbial communities from San Francisco Bay, California, USA, that impact long-term carbon sequestration - Joice_ThreeSqA_D1... | ecosystem: Environmental > Aquatic > Marine >...
GGCCATTACGCCCATGGGCGCCTTCCCCGACTATCCTTTGATATGCGGTGGAGAATTGCTGACCCTGGACGGAAATCCCGTGGGGGGATCCGGTACCTACACCACCCACCAGTGGAGCGGTGCCATTGGTCCGCTCTCGGCCACCAATACCCAGGTGGTCAACTTCCGGACCGTTGTAAAAGGACAATATGCCCTGGCCTATACCGTGACCGACAGCCGTGGTTGTGTGGGATCGGATGCAGTCACCATTGAGAACGAAAGGCCTACAGCACAGTTTGTCTCCGATGCGATGCCATCCTGTGGAAACGTGGATGTGAACTTCACCAACACCTCTTCGGCAGAGGCCACCTCTTTCCTCTGGGACTTTGCGGACGGTACAACCGATACCCAGAAAGATGTGACCCATGACTTCGAAAATACCAGTACGGACGGACAGGTGGCCTATTACAATATATTCATGGTGGCTGTCAGTGACCACAACTGCACCGATACGGCACGCAGCGTGATCACCATCTATCCCCAGGTAGATGCCACCATTAATGCCGACCCCACTGAAGGTTGCCAGCCGCTTAATGTCACCTTTATTACTACACCGGGTGCAGGCAGCTATCGCTGGGTCTTTGGAGACGGATCGGCGCCGGTGGATGGAAGTTATGTCGCCTATCATCTGTATGAAAACTTTACCACTGCAGCAGTAGTCTATACGGCAGAATTGACCACCACCTCCTTCTATGGCTGCCAGGATACCGAAACGGTCGGTATCACTGTAGAACCCATTCCTGCTCCTAACTTTACGGCCTCTCCCCTGGTACAGACCTATCCGGATGCCACGGTAGCCTTTACCAATGCAACCACTCCGGGACCGTGGACCTTTGGCTGGGACTTCGGGGACGGGAATACCTCTACCCAGGAGAACCCGGTACATACCTATGCCGATCCGGGCATCTATACGGTGAAGTTCTATGTGAACAACGGCGATTGTATTGACAGTGCCGGAACAACCGTTGTCATACAGCCCAGGGTGCCTGTGGCCGCCTTTGCAGAACCGTCAGGCGGATGTTCACCCCTGGAGGTCCAGTTTGTCAACCAGTCGCAGTGGGCCACCAGCTACCTGTGGGACTTCGGGGACGGTTATATCTCCACCAAGGAGAACCCGGACCATACATTCTATGATCCCGGAGAGATGACCATCAGGCTGCAGGTGAACGGACCGGGTGGGACCGATTATGCTTCGTGGACCATCAATATCTACGAGACACCCAATGTCGCCTTTAACTCGGCGCCTGACTCGGTATTTGTGAAGGATAAGCCGGTGCGGTTCTTTAACCTCACCTCGGGGGCCACCGATTATTTGTGGGACTTCGGTGACTATTATGAAGACGGGGCGGCAGCACCGCTGAACTTCTCCAACTCCCGCGATACAACGCATATTTACTATACCGAGGGGATCAAGAACGTGAAACTGGTTGCCTGGAACGATCACTGTATCGACAGCCTGATGCTGCCTGCCGTGAAGGTGCTCGCAGCCGGTGACATCCGGTTCCCAAATGTGTTCAGGCCCAATCCCAACGGTCCGACCGGAGGATATATCGACCCCAATGATCCCAACCTGGATCCGAATCTGGCCAACAGTATCTTCTTCCCTGGTGTGAACAAGCAGGTAGAGGAGTACCATCTCTACATCTACAACCGCTGGGGGGAGCTGATCTTCCAGAGCCATGATATCAATATGGGATGGGATGGTTATATACGGGGAGCACTGGCCCAGCAGGGGGTCTATCTCTGGAAAGTGACCCTGGTCTATAAGAACGGTTCACCGGACAGTATGGCGGGCGATATTACCCTCTTATGGAAGCGTGAGCAGTAGAACTGATTGAACCTCAGGGGGGATTTTGGAAACAGCCTGGCATTAATTTGCGAAGCAACTTAAGCACGCTGTGATAAAATCCCTCCTGAGTGCTTTAATAGTGAAACTAAAAAGGAATTTTAACGTATCCATTACTAGAATTAAGAGGTTGGAAGAGGCCGTTTGTAAAAAGTTATTAAATTTAGTAAATCTATAAGTTCCCGTAAGTGAAGCGATTCGCACTGGTCATAGGTCTGGTAGCTCTATATACTCTTGTAAGGGGTCAGGATCCGCAATTCACCCAGTTTTATGCGAATCCCCTCTACCTGGCGCCCTCATTTGCGGGAGCCACCGCAGGCGACCGGGTCTCCGCCGCCTACCGTAACCAGTGGCCCGAGCTCAACAATGTCTTTGTTACCTACAGTTTTGCCTATGACCATTTCTTTGAAAATTTCAACAGTGGCGTAGGTGTTCTGATACTGAGGGATGTGGCCGGAACGGGCGACCTGGGGGTCCTGAATGCCGGGATATTGTATTCCTACGATATCATGATCAACAAGGTGTTCCACCTTCGACCCGGGATCCACTTTAACTATACCCAGATGGGACTCGATTACCATAAACTTATATGGAACGACCAGCTGTCCACCGGAGGTACCGGCGGAGGTACCATCGAACAACCTCCCACGGATGCCTATAAGCCTGATGTGGACTTTGCCGCATCACTGCTGGGATATTCAGACAGGGCCTGGGGAGGCTTTACTGTGGATCATCTCTTGACGCCCAATTACGGGCTCTACAACAATGACGCCCCCCTGCCCATGAAATTCACCCTGTTCGGGGGATACCAGGTTGTAAGAAAGGGGCGGCTGACCAATCCCATAGACGAAACTTTGTCCATTGCAGCCTACTACCAGCACCAGCATGTTTTTAACCAGGTTGTAGTGGGACTTTACTGGCTCAAGGCTCCCCTGATGCTTGGTTTCTGGTACAGGGGGATCCCCTTCCTCAAAGGAAAAGAAGAGCAGTACCAGAAGGACCCGAGGGGTGATGCCATTGCATTCCTTGTAGGCTATAAGATGGACCAGTTACGGGTGGGATACAGCTATGACTTTACCATCTCTAATCTGGTTTCCTCCACGGGAGGTGCGCACGAGGTCTCCATCACCTACGAATTCAAGACAACCCGCAAACGGGAGAAGGCACGGATGATCCCATGTCCGGAGTTCTAGCCATGAAATATGGTTCACGGGATATCACTTTTACACCGCAGAAAAACACCACACGGCTAAGCCATTCTGAGCCGCCATCTTCCATCAATCCCGATATATTCAGGGGATTGCTTGCCGCCGAACCGGACTTCAGGGAAGCGGACATATCGGATGTGGGGATCGTTGTAGCCGATAAAACCCGGCTCTGCCAGTACCCCGTCTATCTGCCCCTGTTAACCGGTTACCTGGTCGAATCGGGCATCCGGCCATCCGGGATCACCTTTTATATTGCTTACGGGACCCATTCACGTCAGACAGAACAGGAGTGCATGGAGAGCTATGGCGAGACCTATAAGCGATTCCGGTTTGTGCACCCCGACAGCAGGGCGGTTGAGCATTACCAGACATTGGGAACCACCACAAGAGGCACCAGCGCCAGGATCTACAGTGAGTTGTACCGGCATGACCTGCTGATCAGTTTCGGCGCCATCCTGCACCACTATTTTGCCGGTTACGGGGGTGGACGAAAACTGCTGTTTCCCGGCCTGGGTGCTTACGAGTCGATCCTGGAGAACCACCGTTTGTTCCTGGACTTTGAATCCCATTCAATGGCCTCCGGTTGCCGGTCGGGCCAACTGGATCATAATCCCCTGGCCCTGGACCTGGAAGAGATCAACGAAATGCTCCCTCCCCGCCTGGAGCTGTACGCGATCCTGAACAGCCGGAAACAGGTATGCGAGATCCATTCTGGAACCACCTATGAACATTTCAGGGAAGTGTGCCGGCGTTATGACCACTATTTCAGGTCGGACGAAGAGCAGCAGTATGACCTGGTAGTGGCAAGTGCCGGCGGGTATCCCAAAGACATCAACTTTATTCAGGCCCACAAATCGATCCACAACGCCGCCTCTTTTGTGAAAAATGGAGGAAAATTGGTCATCTTTGCAGAGTGCAGGGACGGAACCGGGAATCCTGATATCCTGGATATCTTCAGCTGGGGAGGACGCGAGGCCATTTTCGATCGGCTCAGGGCCGGATACCTGAACAACGCCGGAACGGTCGTGGCCATGCTTGAAAAAACGGAGCGGATGGAGATCCGGATGGTCACTTCGCTCAGCGAAAAGGAGGTTAAGTTGATGGGGGCGAACAAATGTTCTTCAGATGATGTTCAGAAGATGATCGATACAGAAGGAGGTTCAGTGGCCGTTCTGGAAAATGCAGGGATGTTATACCGGTAGGAGTGTAATGGATTTATATAAGTCATACAGGAGACGGATGGCAGGTTGGCTTTTGGCCGGATCGGTGATGCTGGGTTTTCTGATGTTCACCGGTTCACCTGCTGCTGCACAATACCTGCCCACACATATCTCCAATTCGGGGATCTATATATTCCTGGATGAGCTGGCCACCCGTCAGGTGATCGACCTCCATTCGCTGGTCAAACCCTACTCCAGGAAGGAGATTGCAGAGATGCTGATCCAGGCAGACTCCTCCAGGGCTGAGCTTAACGGCCGGCAGCAGGCCGAACTGGATTTTTATTTGCGTGACTATATGAAAGACCTCCCCGCTGATGGGGAGGCTGATTTTGGCAGCAGCTGGTTGTGGATGAATGACAACAACAAGCGGTTTGATGCCTTTTACTACAGGGACTCCCTTTTCCGGATCACAATCAATCCCATCCTGGGCGGTGATCTGTGGGTCAACCGGAACGGCTCTTTCTACCACTGGTGGAACGGTGTGGAAGCTTCCTCAACCATAGGCAGATTTGCCATCTGGGGCTCGCTGCGCGACAACCATGAATCGACCGAACTGACGGCAAGGGATTTTCTGAACCAGAACACCGGAGCCTCCAACATCAAGACCTTTTCCGGAGGGAAGCGGGACTACTGGGAGCTGCGTGCCGGGATCACCTATGGATGGGAATGGGGACACGTGGGACTCATCATGGGACAGTTTGCATGGGGAGAGAACAATGCCGGTGCCAATATCTTCTCGGGGCGCACCCCTGCCTTTCCAAGGCTGGAGCTGGCCATGGATCCGGCTCCCTGGTTCAGGTTCACCTATGTGCACGGGGCACTGGTCTCGGAAGTGGTCGACTCCACGCTCTCCTTTACCACCTCAACGGCCTACGGCACAGACTACCGCGAGGTATATCATCCCAAATACCTGGCAGCCAATATTCTTACATTTATCCCCACCATGGGGCTTCAACTCTCCATAGGGAATTCGATCATCTATGATTACCGCCACCCGCATGCTGCATTTCTTTTGCCGGTAGCTTTTTACAAAGCCATTGACCATACCCTGAATGCCCGAATCGATAACATGAATTCCCAGCTGTTCTTCTCTGCATCCTCAAGGAATATAAAGAACCTGCATCTTTATGGAACGGTATTCCTGGATGAGGTGGCGGTGGACAGGATCCTGAACAGCGATGAACACAATTTTGTATCCTATAAGTTTGGTGCGGCAACAACAATTCTTCCCGATGTTCGCTTCTGGACTGAATATACCTGGACCAATGCACTCACTTTTAGGCACAACGTCCCGACCACCACCTTCGAATCGAACCAGTACAACCTGGGGCATTACCTGGAGGACAATGCCCGGCAGTTCTGCCTGGGAGCCGAGTACCACCCTGTCCGGGCTCTGAATATCGCAGCCTATTACAAACATTCGGAGAAGGGTCCCGACCACACGGCCCTGGGTACCATGCCCCGCCAGGCGATCACCCCCTTTGAACCCATTGTGTGGACATCGGTGCAGGCAGGGATCCTGGCCACCTGCCAGCTGATCAATGACCTGTATATCAGGCTGGGATACGAGTGGAGGAATGTGACAGGTGATGTAGCATATCTGGAGCGCTGGACCCCTGAGGTGTATCATGGCCGGACCGGTACCTTCAGGATTGGATTGAATTATGGATTCTAAACTATTGAACAATGGCAAAGAATATCTATCCCGTATTTGACAGAATTTATGACCGAAAGGTGAAGGAGGAGATCCTGAGGCAGAGTGCCAAGGTGATCTGGTTTACCGGGCTCTCCGGTTCAGGCAAGACCACCCTGTCGGCCAACCTGGAGAAGGAACTCTTCTTCCGCAGGTTCTTTTGCCAGGTACTGGATGGGGATAACATACGGTCGGGTATTAACAGCAACCTGGGATTCACTGATGAGGACCGCCTGGAGAATATCAGGCGCATTGCGGAGGTCTCCAAACTGTTGCTCAATACAGGGATGATCACCATCTGCTCTTTTATCAGCCCCACCAATGAGATCAGGCAGATGGCCCGTGAGATCATCGGTGAGAAGGATTTTATCGAGATATTCCTGAATCCCCCCCTGGAAGTGTGCGAACAACGAGATGAAAAGGGGCTTTACAAAAGAGCCCGTGCCGGGGAGATCAAGGATTTTACAGGTATTTCCGCCCCGTTTGAACCACCTCAGCATCCCGACCTGGAGATCGACACCTCTGTTGTCTCCATCAGGGACTCGGTGGAACTGATCTTCAATACCATTATCGACCGGATCACGCTCTGATCAGTTTGCCAGGAACTTTCTGATGTACATTCGATGATACACGGAGGAGAAGGTTCTCCATTTGTGTCGCAATCCCGGTTTCATTGCCATGGAAAAGTACAGCACATTAAGCCGGTTCCTCTTCTTCAGAAACTCCGGATCGAGAATAGCTCTTCTGCAACGATCTTCCATCTGATTGAGCAGGTTCTCATTTTCTTTTAAGATTACTTCGTATTCAGACGGTATCCTGATATCGAAAAAGGATGCTGAAAGCCTCAACGCTATCCCTAACATGCGTTCAATACCCATCTGACAGGCATTTATATAAATCCTGGTATGATCCAGTTCCCACCTTCTCAGCGCCTCTGCCAGGTCACGTAGCCAGAACAACCTGAAAAAGAGATGGTGGGTACCATGGATGACCAGGTAAAGAAATGTTGCCTCTTTTGACATAGATTTGATTGTACGTCCAGACATTTTAACGGCCTCCATATCATCAATAATCAGGTTCTCATATCCACCCAACAAACCTGGATAGGCAATGCCAGAATGTAGTTCCAATATTGATCTATTATCCCTGTGAACTAAGCCCACATCATATTGATGTCTGAGATAAATCTTCCATTGCCTTTTTGTAAGTTCTCTTTCCGGAAATTTGAGAATGTACCCCGCCGATTGCAGTACCTTGATCGCATTTAACATATCATCTTTGGTTACCAACAAATCCAGGTCTCTCATTTGACGTTGATTCACATCACCATACAGGATCTCCGCCAGAACCGGACCTTTCAATGGTATCACCTCAATTACTTCCTTGTTGAGTATATCTAATAATTCATGAAGCTGTCCTACAAATCCGAGGGTTCTCATTGAAGCATTCCGGATCGCTTTTTTCCATCTCCCCCGCTCCTTTTCACCAAGCATTGGTAATATCTGATGTGCGAGCGGAAAAAGACGGTGCCGTTTGAAAAGCTCAAACAACATTGCTGTATCAACTCCTTCCAGGCTGGTGGGAGTCTCTCCTTTCAGGATGTTAAAGAGGAGCTGTTGTTCTCTGTTGGGTGTTGGCCTCGGCACAGCAATACAAAAATAGTATTCCTGCGCAATTAGAAGTACTGGTTCCGGAGCAGGGTGACATCCCCATGGTAGCTGAAAGAGGTTCCGTCGGTCCACTTCCCTTCCACCATCCAAACATAAACGCCACTCTTGGCAGGTTCATGGAGCACATAGCCATCCCATCCCCGGAATAGTTCGTGTGTTTCAAAAATAAGTTCTCCCCTCCGGGTATACACCCTCATATGGATCTGCACCGGGACCTCAATGTAGATCGGGTGGAAGAGGTCGATACGTTTGGAGCCCAGGGTGAAACTTCCGTCACCGGGTCCCGATGGATTGGGACTGAATGCCGTGGCAAACTTGATTCGGGTATCCGATGTCTGCACTTCGAGCGGTAGCGGTTGTAGAACCGTATCACTGCAACCGTTCTCATTGATCACTTCCAGCCTGACCGATCTGGAATCGGGTGTGATGGTCTTCAGTTCGAGGGTGGGCTGGTGCTCGATGGAGGACCAGTTGTTACAATTAACACAATCCTCGTCCACAATGTTCCAGGCAAAAGCAGAAGCCTCTGAAGAGTAGTTCACCAGGTTCAGCACCACATGGTTGTCAACACCTGTAAGGCCCTCCTCAATCTGGAAATCGGCCACAGGAGTCTCCAGGACTTCCACCATCATCCGGGATACAGTGGGCACGCCTCCCTGGTTTTCAGCAGTCAGTGTGACCACATACCGGCCGGGTTCCCTGAATTCATGGACGGGGTTCTCTTCCCGGCTGCTTTCACCGTTTCCAAAATCCCAGTGATATGCCGTGGCATTGACACTCTTGTTGGTGAATTGAACCGTCAAAGGAGCACAACCGGTGCTGACGGAGCTGGTAAAATTGGTAACGGGCGAACGCTCGATCACCTCTTCTGTTGACAGATCGGGGGAGATTACCTCAACCGGTTCCGTATTTTTAAGTGCCTCCAGGGATTTCTCCTCCTGCCCATTTATGCCGGAAGTCCCATTTTGGTTGCCACTGGCCGATTCTACTTCTCCCTGTTCCCGGGAGACTGCTGTATCGGGTTGCACATTTTCATCATTTAAATTGCCACCTGTCTGATCAACCGATTCACCTTTGGTATCTGAATTATCCTGCTCAATCGGAACGATGATATTGGTATGATCCCCGGGACCAGCGGGTTCAACCTTATTTTTGCCTCCTGCAAGGACCACTACCAGTCCGGTTGCTACAAGCAACAGGACACCCGCATAATAGACATTGAACCTTGCCGGGTGGAACCGCAGGAATTGTGGCCAGCGCAATTTTCGTTGAATGGCGCTCCATGATCCGGGTGAGGGTGACAGTTCAGCCTCACCGAGTTTGGTCTTTACCAGTTGTTCTATGTTGAGTTTGTCACTCATCTCTTTTGGTTCGTTCCTCTTTTAACCTGATCAGTCTCTCCTGCAGCCATCTCCTGGCCCTGCTGTATTGCGATTTACTTGTATTCTCATCAATCTTCAAAATTTCAGCAATCTCCCGGTGCTTATATCCCTCCATTGCATAGAGGTTAAAAACATGCCGGTAGCCTTCCGGCATCTGCTGAATCACGCTCATTAGTTCCTCTTCTGTAAATTCAGCTTCACCCCAATCTTTATCCTCAAATCTCGACTCACTCACCTCATCAAGGTCATCGTGGTACCTGTGTTTCAGCATCTTATGGTAATGGGTAATGGCGGTGTTGATCATGATCCGGCGCATCCACGCCATCAACGGGCCATCCCCTTTAAACTCACTAATATTCAGGAAGATCTTTACGAATCCTTCCTGCAATATATCCTCCGCCTCATCCATGCTCTTGGCGTACCTGTTGCAAATGGCCAGAAGCAACCTTGAATAGCGGTTATAAAGCTCCCATTGAGCAGATTGCTTCCCCCTGACACACCCGGTTAGTATCTCCTTCTCACTCTTCATGGATGGGTTCACTTTTGATGACCTCACTTTCAGAATCATGGTTGCACGGGCAACCTCTATTTTACTACGAAATATGGGTTCAGAAGGTTCTGCTTATTGTAAAGCAGTTCATCTCCGGTATCGAAGTGGTAGACATTCTTTCCGGATGCTTTAACCACTGCATGGGCAGCAGCGGTATCCCACTCCATTGTGGGACCAAGACGGGGATAGATATCAGCTTCGCCTGAAGCCACCATACAGAGTTTCAGGGAGCTCCCTTTATTGACCAGGATGGTCCCCCTTCCCCCGGAATCGATGGATTCGACATAACGCCTTGTCTCATCATTATAATGGGAACGGCTTGCAACCACTCTGAAATGATCCTGGCTGGATCCTTCCACTGGCAGCGGTTCGGCAAACCGGATCATATAATCGAGGGGTTCGGTAAAGTTCTTCTCAATGCCGCACCTGAAGGCCCCCGTTCCGGGAATGCCTGCGTAGAGCTCGTTGATGACCGGAGCATAGAC
>Ga0210098_1000657_pt1 | contig 10083 bp, 14 predicted proteins | sample Joice_ThreeSqA_D_FD_184870 | JGI IMG/M metagenome (GOLD analysis project Ga0210098, IMG submission 184870) | Wetland microbial communities from San Francisco Bay, California, USA, that impact long-term carbon sequestration - Joice_ThreeSqA_D1... | ecosystem: Environmental > Aquatic > Marine >...
CGGCGAAGGGGAAGATGAAGAGGGACATTCCGATCGCCACCTTCGCTCCGTGCTCCTTGACGATCACGAGGAGATTCGCGAGGCACGGCATGAAAAGGGTCATGGTGACAAGGCTCACCACCACCTGAAGATGCGTGAGCATACCCCCCTTTGCCATGCTGTACAATCCCGCCGCGCCGTAATCCCTGCGCAGAAAGCCGATCAGGAACGCCTCCGTCGCCTTCGGGGGCAGGTCGAGCAGATGAACGATCAACGGTTCCGCCGCGGCCTGGATCTTTTGCATCCACCCCAGTCGGTCGAAGGTGAAGAGAACGAGAGTGCCGACGATGAACAGCGGAACCGCCTCCCGCAGGTACCATTCGATCCGCGCCATCGTTTTTATTCCGAGGTTCCCCAACTGGGGCCAGCGGATCGGTGGAATCTCGAGGATGAAGTCCGATGACTCCCCGGGGATCACCTTCGATGCGAGGAAACCGACGGCGAGGATGACCCCCACCATCATGCCGACCCAGGTGATCGTCGCGACCGGGCCGACGTCCGACAACATCCCGAGGATCACCCCCAGCTGCGCCGAGCACGGGACCCCCAGCGCCAGCAGCAGCGTGATGATCATCCGCTCCCTGCGGGTCTCGAGGATCCGCGTGGTCAAGGTCGCCATCGTGTCGCACCCGAGCCCGAGGATCATCGGAAGTACCGCCTTGCCGTTGCAGCCGATCTTCTTGAAGAGGCGATCCACCATCACAGCGAGCCGTGGCAGGTAACCGGAGTCCTCCAGGATCCCGAACCCGAGGAAAAAGGTGCCCACGATCGGGAGGACGATCGCGATGGCGTACGAGAGGGCCATGGAGATCATCCCGTAAGGCCCCACCAGGAAGTCCCGCAGGAACGGCAAGGGAACGAACCGGTCGAGGGTCGCGGCGACGAAGGGGATGACCCGGCCTTCGAAGAACGACTTCTGCAGGAGATCGACGAGGTATCCCGCGCCGAACACCCCGACGAACCCGTAGGCGAGGGCCAGGACGCCCAAAAGGATGGGAAACCCGTAAACGGGGTCCATGGCGTACCGGCCGAATGCCTGTGCGACCTTTCTGGAGGAAGGGGCCGACGCCTCCATCCCGAGATCGACGAGCAACCGGTCGATCCATGTGAGGCGCGCCCGGTTCACGCGGGAGACGATCTCCTCTCCCGACTCCTCGAAGAGCCGGTTCCGTAGCGCGTTCATCTCCCGGATCCGGGAAGAGGAGACGTTCTCCGACAGCCACGGAGCGAGGGAATCGTCGCCGCACAACAGCATGATCGCCAGCGCTCTCTTCCCGACCGGCGTTTGCGCCGGGAGGATCCCTTCCATCCGGTGGATGGCCGTTTCGATCCCGTTTCCGTAGTCGATCCTCACCGAGGACGGGGACGGGTGTTCGAGGAGGGGGAGGAGGCGATCCGTCCCCTTTTTCCGCACCGCCACCGTTGCGACCGCCGGAACCCCGAGGCGCTCTTCGAGGGTATCCAGGCGCGGCATCACTCCCCGCTCCCGCGCTTCGTCCGTCATGTTGACGGCGAGCACGAGCGGAACCTCCATCTCGGCGAGCTGCGCTGTGATCATCAGGGAGCGGCGCATGTTCTTGGCGTCGCACACCTGCAGGACCCTCGCGCCGGATTCCCGCATCAAGATATCCCGCGTGACCCTCTCGTCCTCGGACATTGGAAGCAGGGAATACACCCCGGGTGTGTCGATCACCTCGAGCGTGGTCCCCCGATCGCGCGCCTCGCCGCGGGTGATCTCCACCGTCGTGCCGGGATAGTTCGAAACGTTCACGTACCGCCCGGTGAGGGCTCCGAAAACAACGCTCTTTCCCACGTTTGGATTCCCCACCAAGATCACGGCGCCCAGCCTCCCCGGGGAGGCGCTCCCGGTGCTCATCGAGACCGCTCCGAAGAACTGCCGGAGGCGCATATCCTGCAGAAGCCGTAGATTTCCAGACGGTGTGCCGTCGGATGGAACCCGTGCCGGCGGGTAACGAGATCCTGAAGATTCTCGATCTCCCGGTCCTCGAACTCTATGACCGCTCCGCACTGCCGGCAGACGAGGTGATCGTGGTGCGGGGACAGGTTGCTTTCATACCGCCGGGCTCCCTCCCCGAAATCGAGTTCTTTCGCGTATCCAAGCCGTTCGAGGAGCTTGAGCGTCCGGTAAACGGTTACCGACCCGATCCCCGGAGCGCTCTCCCGGACGGAATGCGTGAGTTGCTCGACCGTCACGTGGTTCCTTGCCCGGAAGAATCCCTCGATCACGATAGCCCTGCTCCGGCTCCTCTTCCCTCCGGCAGCCAAAATCTCGCGGTCGATCCGTTCGAGGAGTCGTTTCAACAGGCAGGATGCCTTCCGTTTATGATGATGAAATTCACTTTCATCTTACGTCCCGCGTCCGTTCCCGTCAAGCTAAAGAGTCGGTAGGCGAGCGGCCGCCCGAAATGGAAACGGCCCCGAAGGGCCGTTTTTCCGTATCCGATCCGATGCAAGGATTTGGGTTCCTACCCCCCCCCGCCCTCCGGAGTCTTCTGTGTCTGCCCACGCGAGGAGCGGGGTGATGTCGTCTTCGGCGCGGCCTGTTTCGTTTTCCTCGATGCCGGCTTTGAGGTCTCCTTCTCTTCCTTCTTCTTCCCCGCGGCTTTCGCCGGCGCCTTCTTCGCGGCCGCTTTTTTCTTCTTGCCGCCGGCCTTCTTCTCCTCCGCCGGCAGGTACTCGATGATCGCCATCTCGGCGCCGTCTCCTACCCGGAAGCCGGTCCGGACGATCCGGGTGTAACCGCCTTGTCGCCCGTCGAATCGGCCCGCAAGCGTGGCGAAAAGCTTGTCGGTCGCCTCCTTGTCGGTCAGGAGGGAAAAAGCCCGGCGGCGGGAATGAAGCGTGCCTGCTTTCCCGAGAGTGATAAGGCGGTCGGCGAGCGGTCGCAGTTCCTTGGCTTTCGAAACGGTGGTCTCGATCCGCTCGGCGTGAACGAGCGCATTCATCAGGTTCCGCAGCAACGCCTTGCGGTGCGCGGGTTTCCTTCCAAGCTTCCTGTGGTCGATTCCGTGGCGCATAAGAAATCCTCGTCCCTTCGGTTGGTCAATCCTCTTTCCGCGGCGGGCTGAACTTTTCCGGGGTGAACTCGTCGATCTTCATCCCGAGCGAGAACCCCATCCCGACAAGGACATCCTTGATCTCGTTGAGGCTCTTCTTCCCGAAGTTCTTGGTCTTGAGCATTTCCTGCTCGCTTTTCTGGACAAGCTCGCCGATATACTTGATATCCGCGTTCTTCAGGCAATTGTACGCGCGAACCGAGAGCTCCAGCTCCTCCACCGGCTTGTAGAGATTCTCGTTCGCCCCTCCCTCCTCGAGCCGCGCCGGCTCGTCGGGGATCTCGGCCTCGTCGTCGAAATTGATGAAGACGGTCAACTGGTCCTTCATGATCTTCGACGCGTAGGCGACCGCGTCGGCGGGAAGGAGGGAGCCGTCGGTCCAGATCTCGAGCGTCAGGCGATCGAAATCGGTCTGTTGTCCGACACGCGCGTTGGTCACCGAAAAATTCACCTTCCGAATCGGAGAGAAGATGGCGTCGATGGGAATCGTCCCGATCGGGGCGTTTTCCTCGAGATTCCGCTCGGCCGGGACATACCCTTTCCCCATCCGGACGGTCATCTCCATGCGCAGCTTGGCATTCGCGGAGAGCTCCGCGATGTGGTGGTCCCGGTTGAGGACCTCCACCATCGGGTCCGGGGAGATGTCTGATGCCTTCACCCTGCGGGGTCCCTTCGCCTCCAGGACAAGCGTACGCTGCTCCGGGGAATGCATCCGGAGTCGGACCTCCTTGAGGTTGAGGACAATGTCGGTGACGTCCTCAACGACTCCCGTCATCGTGGAGAACTCGTGCTGCACCCCCTCGATCCGGACGGAGGTTATGGCGCCGCCCTGCAGGGAGGACAGGAGGATCCTGCGGAGCGCGTTCCCAAGGGTGGTTCCGAAGCCACGCTCGAGGGGCTCGGCCACGAATTTTCCGTAATTGAACGTCGCCGATTCTGTCTGGACCTCGATGCGGCGAGGCTTGATCATCTGTTTCCAGTTTCGCTGAAACATGCGTCCCCCTTATCCTGCCCCCAAAGAGTCTTACTTCGAATAGAGCTCGACGATCAACTGTTCCTGGATCGGCTCCTGGATGTCCGCCCGGGACGGCAGAGTCTTGATCTTCCCGCGGAAACTGTCGCGCTCGAGTTCGAGCCAGGGAGGTATCCCCTTCCGGACCACGGCGTCGAGCGACTCGTTCACGTTCGGGATCTTCCGGCTCTTTTCGCGCAGCTCGAGGACGTCACCCGAGCGTACGAGGAAGGACGGAATATTCACCTTCTTCCCGTTCACGAGGAAGTGTCCGTGCCGCACGATCTGGCGGCTTTCGCGTCGGGTCGGGGCGAACCCCAGTTTGTAGGCGACACTGTCCAGGCGGCGCTCGAGAAGGATCAGCAGGTTTTCGCCGGTCTTCCCCTTCATCTTGTCCGCCTTGTCGAAATAGTTGCGGAACTGGCGCTCCAGCAGACCGTAGATCCGCTTCGCCTTCTGCTTCTCCCGCAACTGGACACCGTAGTCGCTATGTTTCGGGCGCCGCTGGCCGTGCTGGCCCGGTGGATAGCCTCTCCTCTTGATGGCGCACTTGTCGGTAAAGCAGCGATCTCCCTTGAGGTAGAGTTCCACCCCTTCCCGACGACAGAGCCTGCAGACGGCCTCACGATACCTTGCCAAAGAAAATGTCCTCCTTGTCCCGTTGGGTTGCGGTGGTCAGACGCGACGGCGCTTCGGTGGCCGGCATCCGTTATGCGGGATCGGCGTCACGTCCCGGATGAAGTTCACCTTCAGCCCGGAGGCCTGCAAGGAGCGAAGCGCGGCCTCGCGGCCGGATCCGGGCCCCTTGATGTGAACGGTCACGGTGTTCACGCCGCTGTCCATCGCCTTTTTCGCTACTTCCTCGGCGGCCACGGTGGCAGCGAACGGGGTGCTTTTCCTTGACCCCTTGAACCCCTTTGCCCCCGCGCTCGCCCACGCGAGCGTATTGCCGTCCGGATCGGTGATCGTAATGATCGTGTTGTTGAAGGTCGCCTGGATGTGTGCCACCCCTACAGGCACGTTCCGACGGACCTTCCTCTTGCCTTTCTTTTTCGGCGTTGCCATCGTTCCTCCGCACCCGCCCCGCGGCGGGGGTTTTCGCCGGCCGGTTCAGCCGTCCTTATTTCTTCGTGGCTTCCTTCTTCTTTGCGACGGCGCCCTTCCGCGGACCCTTCCGGGTCCGGGCGTTCGTGTGGGTACGCTGACCCCGCGCCGGCAGCCCCTTGCGGTGCCGAAGACCACGGTATGCCCCGAGGTCCATCAGCCGCTTGATGTTCATCGATATTTCCTTGCGCAGGTCCCCCTCGACGCGATAATTGGCGTCGATCACGTCCCGGATCCGGGCGACCTGATCCTCGCCCAGCGTCGCCGTCCGCAAATCCGGCGAGACGCGGGCCTCCGCGAGTATCTTCATCGCGGAGGTCGGGCCGATCCCGTAGATGTACGTAAGGGCCGTCCCGATCTTCTTCGTCTTCGGAATGTCCACTCCAGCTATGCGTGCCAACCGACTCCTCCTTGAAACGATCTGTTGCGTCTCCTGTCCCGTGCGTCTATCCTTGCCGCTGTTTGTGCTTCGGGTTCACGCAGATCACCCGAACGACGCCCTTCCGGCGAATGATCTTGCACTTGACGCAAAACTTTCGCACCGACGGTCTGACTTTCATCTTCGTCCCCTCTTCATTTCGATCGGTAGGTGATCCGGCCCCGTGTCAGGTCGTACGGCGTCAACTGAACGGTCACCCGATCCCCCGGCAGGATCTTTATGAAATGCATCCGCATCTTGCCGGATATGTGCGCGAGCACCTTCATCTTGTTGTCGAGCTCCACCCGGAACATGGCATTCGGCAACGGCTCGATCACCGTACCCTCGATCTCTATTGCTTCTTCTTTTGCCATATTCCTATTAACATCCGCATATACCTTGCCGAACACCTCACGGAAGACTTAATATTCGATGCCCGTCCTCGGTTACGGCCACCGTGTGTTCGAAGTGGGCCGATCGACTCCGGTCGCGCGTGACGACCGTCCAGCCGTCCTCCAGGACTTCGACGGGCCATCCCCCCGCGTTCACCATCGGCTCGATGGCCAGGATCATCCCCGGCAGCAATTTCGGGCCGACACCCCGCTTGCCGAAATTCGGGATCTGCGGGTCCTCGTGCAGGGACCTCCCGATTCCGTGCCCGACGAAGTCGCGCACCACCGAGAACCCTTCGGATTCGACCGTTTCCTGCACGGCCGCCGAAACGTCGCCCAACCGGTTCCCGGGCCGAACCTCCGCGATCCCCGCCGCAAGCGAACGTTCCGTGACGTCGAGAAGTCTGGAGGAAACCCCGTGCACCTCCCCGACGGGAAAGGTCATCGCCGAATCCCCGTAGAAGCCTTCGCGAACGATCCCGAAATCGATGCTCAGGATATCGCCCTCCCGGACGACCCTGTCCTTCGACGGGATCCCGTGAACCACCTCCTCGTTAATGGAGGTGCAAAGATGCGCCGTGTAGCCCATGTATCCCTTGAAGGCGCTTCGAACGCCGTTCCGGGCGATGAAGCGGTCGGCGAACTGCTCAAGGGTCCACGTGCTTACCCCGGGGAGGATCAACGGCCTCACTTCCTCAAAGAACATGCCTACGACGGCGCCCGCGCGCCGCATCACCTCGATCTCTCGAGGCGACTTTACCAGGATCATCCCCTACCGGAGAATCTTCACGATCTCGGCGTAGATGGCGTCGATTTCGCCGGAAGCCATCACGGACCGGATTTTCCCCGTGTTCCTGTAATAATCGAGCAGCGGAGCCGTGGCCTTGTTGTAGTTTGCCAACCGGTTCGTAATCGTCTCTTCCTTGTCGTCGTCCCGCTGGATCAGTGCGGTTGCGCACTTGTCGCACTTCCCCCCGGCTTTGGGGGGATTGAACTTCACGTGGTACATCGCACCGCAACCGGTGCAGGTCCGGCGACCGCACAACCGCTCCATCAGATCGTTCTGGTCGACTTCGAGCGAGAGGACGAAGCGGATCTCCTTCCCCAGTTCCTTCGTCACCCGGTCGAGCGCCTCGGCCTGCGGGATCGTGCGCGGAAACCCGTCGAGAATGAATCCTTTCCCGCAATCGGGCTTTGCGAGACGCTCCTTCACGATGCCGATGACCACTTCGTCGGGTACCAGCCCGCCCGCGTCCATGAACGTCTTGGCCTGCCTGCCAAGCGCCGTCCCGTTCTTGACCGCTGCCCGGAGCATGTCCCCGGTTGAGATCTGCGGAATACCGAATTCCTGGGTCAACTTCTTGGCCTGAGTGCCTTTCCCCGCACCGGGGGGGCCCAAAAGGATAATTCCCATCATCGGCTTATCCCCTCCTCCCCTTCATCTGGCCTTTCTTGAGGAACCCTTCGTAATGCCGCGTGATCAGGTGCGACTCGATCTGCTGCACCGTGTCCATGGCGACGCCCACCACGATCAGGAGCCCGGTCCCGCCGAAATAGAAGGGGACGTTGAACCGGGCGATGAGGATACTGGGCAGTACGCAGATGACGGACACGTAGATCGCGCCGCCCAGCGTAATCCGCGTCAGGATCTTGTCGATGTACTCCGCCGTCTTCTTTCCGGGGCGGATCCCGGGGACGAAGCCTCCGTACTTCTTCATGTTGTCCGCGACGTCGACCGGATTGAACGTCACCGCCGTGTAAAAGTAGCAGAAGAAGATGATGAACGCGACGAAGAGCATCTCGTAGCCGACACTTCCCGGCGTCAGCGCGTCGGAGATCGTCTTCGTGATCGGGTGCTTGATGAAGCTGGCGATCGTCGCGGGGAAGAGCAGGATGGAGGATGCGAAGATCGGCGGAATGACTCCGGCCGTATTCACCTTCAGGGGCAGGTGGGTGCTTTGGCCGCCGTAGACCTTCCGGCCGACGATCCTGCGGGCGTACTGCACCGGGATCCGCCGGTGCGCACGCTCGAAATAGATGATGACGGCGACTACGGCGATCATGAGCGCCAGCAGGAAGATCCCGGAGAAGATGTTCATTTCCCCCGTACGGACCAGGGTGACGGTTCGAACCAACCCGCTCGGGAACCGGGCGACGATGCCGGCGAAAATGATGAGGGAGATCCCGTTGCCGATCCCCCGCTCCGTGATCTGCTCGCCCAGCCACATCAGGAACGCCGTTCCCGAGGTGAGCGTGATGACCGTCATGGCCCGGAATGCCCAGCCCGGGTGGTACACGACGGACCCCGCCCCCGTCGTGACGCTTTCAAGCCCCACGGCGATCCCCATCCCCTGGATGACGGACAGAACGATCGTTCCGTACCGGGTGTACTGCGTGATTTTCCGCCGGCCGAGCTCTCCTTCCTTCGAGAGCTTCTCGAGCTGCGGGATGACGACCGTAAGAAGCTGAAGGATGATCGAGGAACTGATGTACGGCATGATGCCGAGAGTGAAGATGGAGAAACGCGCGAGCGCCCCCCCGGAGAACATGTCGATCATGCCGAAAAGGGTGCCCGCCTGACTCTCGAACACCGCCTTAAGCGCGAGGTTGTCGATCCCCGGCGTCGGGATGTAGATCCCGATGCGGTAGACGATGAGCAGGAGCCCCGTGACGAGAATCCGCCGCTTGAGTTCGGGGACCCGCGTTATGTTCTGGAAGCCTTCGAACACCGGATCAGATCTCCACGGTCCCGCCGGCGGCGACGACTTTCTCGACGGCGGACTTGCTGGCACGATCGACTTTTACGGTGAGTTTCCGGGTAACCTCGCCGTTCCCGAGAAGCTTCACGCCCCCGGGACAGGCGCCTTTCACCAAACCCTCGCGCCGAAGCGCCTCGGCATCGACCACGGTGCCCGCCTCGAACCGGTTCAGTTCCTTCACGTTGACGACGGCCGTCTCTTCCCGGAAGACGTTTACGAACCCGCGTTTCGGGAGCCGCCGCTGAAGGGGCATCTGCCCGCCTTCGTATCCGGGTTTCGTCCCGCCGCCGCTGCGCGCCTTGAGACCCTTGTTCCCCTTGCCGGAGGTCTTCCCGAGTCCGGAGCCTTCGCCGCGCCCGACGCGCTTGCGCGCGCTTTTCGCCCCTTTTGCGGGGCGGAGATCCGTTAGCTTCATGACGTCTCTCCCACCTCTTCCATCCGGACGAGGAACTTGACCTTTTCCACCATCCCGCGGATCTCCGGCGTGTCCATCCGGACGACCGGACGGTTCAGCCGGGTGATCCCGAGCCCCTTGACGACCTTGCGGTGGTACGCGGTTCTCCCGCTCAACCCCCGCAGGAGGGTGATGCGCAGTTTTCCGCTCATGCCGTCGCCTCTTCCTCTCTCGGGCCCCGGACCGCAAGGATCTGCGCAGCTGTCCGCAACTGGGAAAGCCCTTCGATCGTCGCCTTCACCAGGTTGTGAGGATTGTTGCTCCCCAGGGACTTCGTCAGGATGTTGGTGATCCCGCTGGACTCGATCACGGCGCGGACTCCCCCGCCCGCGATGACCCCGGTCCCCGGTGAGGCGGGCCGGATGATGACTTTCGATGCTCCGAACTCTCCGGTCACACCGTGGGGGATGGTGCCATCGATCAGCGGAACGACGATCAGCGACCGCTTCGCGTTCTGCACCGCTTTGCGGATCGCGTCGGGAACCTCGTTCGCCTTCCCCAGGCCCGTCCCCACGTGACCGTTCGAGTCACCGACGACGACGACCGCGCTGAAGGAGAAGCGGCGGCCGCCCTTTACTACCTTGGCGACGCGGCTGATGTGCACGACGCGGTCCTTTAAATCCAGTCCTTCCGGATCGACTCTTTTCAAGCCTTCCTCCCCGTAACCTCGCGAAAGTGTGCGCTCATTTTCAGAATACCAGCCCGGATTCCCGTGCTCCGTCCGCCAGGGCCTTGATCCGTCCATGGTAGAGGAACCCGTTCCGGTCGAACACCACCCGCTGGATGTTTTTTTCCAGTGCCTTTTTCCCGATCCACTGCCCCACCTTC
>Ga0210098_1000659_pt1 | contig 10077 bp, 8 predicted proteins | sample Joice_ThreeSqA_D_FD_184870 | JGI IMG/M metagenome (GOLD analysis project Ga0210098, IMG submission 184870) | Wetland microbial communities from San Francisco Bay, California, USA, that impact long-term carbon sequestration - Joice_ThreeSqA_D1... | ecosystem: Environmental > Aquatic > Marine >...
AAGTGCGATAAGGGCGGCAGAGGAAAGGGAAAAGGCCGCAGTAGAAAGAGAAAAGGCGGCAGAGGAAAGGGCAAGGGCGGCGGAGGAGCAAGAAAGGATGGCCGAGGAAAAAGCGAAAAAGGCCGAAGCCGCTTTCGAGAAGTCGATGAAGAAGTAAGTCGCTTGTATAGTTTTGTCGACCTTCCTTTCGATGCTCCGGACAAAGATATGGCAGGGCTTACACCCCTGCCATTTTCTTATCTATCATGCGAAACTTTCCCGATGGTTCTGCCGATGAGTTAGGAAAATGAGGAAGCCGGAAATCACTCACATCCGACCATTCAAGTTCTGTATTTTCCTCATGATGACAACGATTCTCCTGTCCGCATGCAGTCACTTTGGCGACGTGCGGCGGGCCAATACGACCTTCGCAGAGGCAAATGATCTGTTTCATCAAGGACGCTACGCGGCGTCTCTGGAAAAGTATTCGGAAATAATCGAGAAATACCCTACAAGGGCCGACAGGGCTCTGTTCGAGATGGGCATTGTCTACGCCCATCCGGGGAATGAGCGGAAAGATTATCAGAAATCCCTGGACTGTTTTCAAAGACTCATCAGGGAGTACCCCGGGAGCGATTACCGGCAGAACAGCGAGATGATGATATTCAATATCCGGAATGTCGTTCTCAAGGACCAGACGATCGCTGCGCAGCAGATGCAGATCGAAACGCTCCGCCACGAGGTCCAGGGCAAGGAGAATGAGATCGTCACGCTGCAAAAAAGGGTTGAAGCATACGAAATAAAGATTGAAGCATACGAAATAAAGAGTGAAGCATTCGGAAAAAAGATTGAAGCACTCGATCAAAAGATTTTTGACTATGCGATACAGAAGAGATCGGTAGACAGGATACTGATAGAAAAAAGTGCACGCAGATTGATGTTGATCTCGCAAGGGGAAGTGCTCAAAACGTACAAAATTGCCCTGGGGGGAAATCCGATCGGGCCGAAGGAACGGCAAGGGGACAACAAGACCCCCGAGGGGACCTATGTCATCGATCGAAGAAACAGGGACAGCCGGTTTTACCTCTCCCTGCATATATCCTATCCAAACGAGAGAGACAAAAATCGAGCAAAAGAACTCGGTGTATCTCCGGGAGGGGACATCATGATCCACGGCATAAAGAATGGTTCCTCTTGGGTAGGCGGTGCTCACGCAAAGGTCGACTGGACGAATGGGTGTATTGCCGTAACGAACGAAGAAATAGAGGAAATTGCCAAGCTGGCGCCAGACGGGACGATTGTTGAGATACGGCCGTAGAAGACCGTGTAACCCTGGGGCGGGGGTCGAACCCTCACGGCCTTGCGGCAACGGGATTTTAAGTCGGAGCAAAAAGGGGCGGTTGAATTAGGCAGGAGTTGTAAGTAGTAGGAAACAGTCGGGGGAACCGATAATCCGGTTCCCCCGCTTTTGTATCTGATAGGTTTCCGTAGGCAGGATCTGTTTCACAATTTACTTCACAGTGCGCCGCGGTAAGCTGCCTCGAGAGCCTTCAGCGCATCCTCGACGCCATTGTTCCCTGAACCCGGTTTATTTACAGTCAGATCATTCCCTGTGCTCCGCTCCACCAATTTCCGTTTTCGATCTCATTGCTGAAGGCGCGGACCGCCTCGTGGGAGACGGCCCGCGTTGTTACCTAGTCTTTATACCCAACCTTGTCCTGCGCCGTCTTCATGGCCTCAGGACTCAGTTGCGGCGGCCCCAGCTTGAGGCTGAGCTTGTGCAGCGCGCCATTAAAGGCAAACGGCACCTGGTATTCCTTGTCTTCGACGGGCGTACCCGTATCCGAGCCCACGTCGAAAGTTTCGTCTATGCCGAAGATGAACGGGACGGTGTGCGGCACCGTCTGCTTCGCCACCTCCTTGCCATCCACCGACAGCACACCCGTGCCACCCTTGCCGAACCCCGGCCCGTCGTATGTGAAGTCAAAATGGACCGTGTGCCTGCCGGGCGCGAGCGCTTGCTTGCCCTCCCAGCGGAATCGCGCCACGCCCTCCAGGTTGTAATTCAGCACCGGCTTGCCCTCCTTCAGGTAGAGGGCGTAACCTCCGAAGCGTCCGCCGTCGGTCACCAGGACGCCTTCGCCGCCGCCCTTGGGCACCGTGACGTCGGCGGTGATCGAGTAGGACTTGTTGAATATGTTCGGTTCGTTGCCGGGGAGGATACCGGTAACCGGCGTCAGGTAATTGAACTCGGATCGTCCCGCCACGATGCTCGGACGTTGCGCGATCGACCGGGTGAAGCCGGAGGCATCCAGCGGCAGCACCTGGTATTTGCTCGCCTCCACCCAGAACAAGTCCTTAAGCTCCTCGAGCTTTTTGGGGTTTTCTTTAGCGACATCATTAAACTGGGTCCAGTCCTTGGTGAGGTCGTACAGCTCCCACTTGAGACCGTTGACGACGTCCTTGGGGGTCTTCGCGGTGATGTTCCAGGGCGCCCGATAGGGTGTCGTGGAGGCGATCCAGCCCTCGTGGTAGATCGCGCGCATGCCGACCATCTCGAAATACTGCGTGGTGCGCTTCGAGGGCGCGTCGGCATTGGCCTTGTCCCAGGTGTAGACCATGCTCACCCCCTCGATCGGACTTTGCTGGACTCCGTTCACCTCGACCGGAGCCGGGATGCCGGTTGCCTCGAGGATCGTGGGCTCGATGTCGATCACGTGGTGAAACTGATTGCGGATGCCGCCGGCGTCCTTGATGTGTCCGGGCCAGGATACGACCATGCCGTTGCGGGTGCCTCCGAAATGCGACGCGATCTGCTTGGTCCATTTGTAGGGCGTGTCCATGGCCCAGGTCCAACCCACCGCCATGTGGGGATAGGTCTTGTCCGAACCCCACAGGTCGATCAATTTCAGCTGGTCGGCCAACGGCACGTCAATGCCGTTGAAGGTGGTCATCTCATTGGGCGTGCCGTTGGGCGTGCCCTCGGGGCTGGAGCCGTTGTCGCCGCTGATGTAAATGATCAGCGTGTTGTCGAGCTTGCCGATGTCCTCCACGGCCTGAATCACCCGGCCGATCTCATGATCGGTATAGGCGAGATATGCCGCATAGACCTCCATCTGGTGGGCATACAATTTCTTTTCGTCCGCGCTCAGATCGTCCCACTTCTTCAGGATGTCCTCGGGCCACGACGTGAGTTTGGCGCTCTGCGGGATGACGCCGAGCCGTTTCTGATTCGCGAAGATCTGCTCGCGGGCGGCGTTCCAGCCCATGTCGAACTTGCCCTTGAACTTGGCGATCCATTCCGGGGACGGGTGGTGGGGCGCGTGCGTCCCGCCCGGCGCGTAATAGAGGAAGAACGGCTTCTTCGGATCGAGCGCGTTGATTTCGTTCAGGTAGCGGATGGCGTCGTCCGCCATCGCCGTGGTCAGGTTCCAGCCCGGCTTGCCCACGTTCGGATGGATCGGCGTGGTGTTGCGGTACAGGTTGCCCGGCTGCCACTGGCTGGTTTCCCCGCCCATGAAGCCGTAGAAGTAGTCAAAGCCCATTCCGATGGGCCATTGGTCGAACGGGCCGACCTGCGTGGCCCGGAACGCCGGCGTATTGTGGTTCTTGCCAAACCAAGAGGTCGCGTAGCCGTTTTCCTTCAGGATGGTGCCGATGGACGCCTTGTCCTTGGGGATGACGCTGTTGTAGCCGGGATAACCCGTCGAGATTTCCGTGATCACCCCGAAGCCGACCGAATGGTGGTTGCGTCCGGTGATCAGGGCGGCGCGGGTTGGCGAGCACAGCGCTGTCGTATGGAACTGCGTGTACCGCAGTCCTGCCTTCGCGATCCGATCCATCGCAGGGGTCGGGATAAGGCCTCCGAAGGTGCTCGGCGCCCCGAATCCAACATCATCGGTGAGGATCAGCAGTACGTTAGGCGCATTCTTGGGCGGGACCACCGTCGGTGGCCAATAGGGTTTCGAGTTCAATGCGTCGAGATTGATGACGCCGCCGAATGGCGCCGGCGGATTCGGAAGATAGCGGCCATCCAGCGTGGTTGTTGCGCTGGGCGAACCTGGCGTGCCGGTGATATCCGCAGCCTGTACCGGTCCTGCCGCAAGCAGGAGCAGGAAAGATATGATGAGGTTTGAGGTCATGAATTGCCATCGTGTTGGAACGACTCGTTGCATCCCTTCCATCGGAGTACTCCTCCCCCCCGGATCTCTGGACAGTTCAATGCGGTGCGGTTCAAAAAAACGGATGGCTTCCTCTTTGCCTTGATTGGACTCTATTCACCCTCCCTTTCCCGGGAAGTTCAGTAACAGTACAGAAAAGCAAAGGCGCAGCCGAGATGAATCCAGGGCGTGTGCCTTGATGAACGATCAAACAGATCCTGCATGCACACGGTGCGGTTACGATAGATGCGAAAATAATATATTGGTAGATGCAAAAGCCCGCCGCGGAGATGCAGACAAGGAAAAATAACCACTACGTTAAGGGCGGCAGGGGAAATTGTACGGAGTGGAGGTACCGGAAATACATGGTGCCGGAGGCGGGGGTCGCCCGCATAAGCCTCGGCGGTTTCGCCATCGGCCTTCGCGGCGCGGCTCCGGGCTTCCGCGCTCCGTGAGTGGTCCGCTCCGGGAATATGGCGAAGCACCGAGAGCGTCGATGCGCCGCGCCGGCGAGGCGCACGACTGAGGCGTACTCTTCAGCGGTACGGCGCAAGGAGCGCAACGAAGCTGGAGCGGATGCAGCGGGGATCGAATGCCGGCATATTCCCGGAATGGGCCACTTTAGGTCGCGCTCTTCCTCCTGTTCGTCGGCGCCCGAAGCCGGTTCGACCCCCTTGTGAGCACCAAATAAGAAAGCCAGCTTTCGCTGGCTTGGTGGTCTCTGGTGCCGGAGGCGGGGGTCGAACCCGCACGGCATTGCTGCCACGGGATTTTGAGTCGGAGCAAGAAGGGACGGAAATCGTAGGCAGGAGTTGTAAGTAGTAGGAAGCAGCAGGGGGAACCGGACGATCGGTTCCCCCCTTTTTGTATCTGGTAGGTATCCGTAGGCAGGGTCTACTGCACATGTTACTGCACAGTCGTGGCAGGGGGGAGACCGGGGGGCATACCCTCCGCCGGCCTCCTTCGTATCGTATTACTCGCGTTTGGGACGTGGATGCGGAAAAAGGGATGGGGCGATGTCCTCCCGTGTCCGTGGAATATCGGTGGTAGGGTGCGGCAGATTGCGTCAAACTTTGCGCACCTTCCGCACCCTATACACACCTGGTAGCGGGGTGGGGGACGCCTTCTTTTCGTTCATGTCATGTTTCATCCCTCCCACGGTTATCGGGGAATAAAGCAACGCCCGTTTATCACCGAGATAAGCCCGTCATGGCCTGCCGAACTTCTGAATCCGGTAATTATTGGTATCCGCCACGTAGATGTTGCCCTCGGAGTCCACCGCAACATCATTTGGTGTAGCGAACTGGCCGTCGCCAGTGCCATTCGAACCCCAACTGGTAATATGCTTGCCCTTTGTGTCGAACTTCTGAATCCGGTAATTAAAGGTATCCGCCACGTACACGTTGCCCTTGGAGTCCACAGCAACACTACCTGGGAGTGAAAAATTGCCTTTGTCAGCCCCCATAACGCCCCATTTATGAAGGATGACCGGGGAAGACGAATCCGCACTTACGACTTGAGCAAGTGGAATGAAAAGGAAAGCGATGACCAAAACGCCAGTGAGGTATCTCATCGTATTTCTCCTTATTAGACATCCACAGCCGCAAAGGCATGATTGGGCTGACAGGTATCCATAGTGGACTGATTTCAATGGGTACTGTCAGGGAGGCCTGAATTGGCACAAGTCGGATGAATAGAAATGATAGCGAACCGCTCTGGGAAAAGGGAAAGACATCCCAGCCCCTTCTAATCGGAAGGGTTAACGGGTGCGCTGAAGAATCACAGATGTCTGTAGGCTAATTTGGTTGGTTCCCGGAGGACAGCGACCGTCGGACTATCCGGCCATCAACGGGATGCGTCAGAAACACCTACACGACCCCTCATTTGCAATAAGCATAAAACCTCGAAAATGACAAATAAGGGACGGATTCAAGGAAACCGATATCAGGATTGCATGGCATTTAGTGCAGGGAGAGCAATCTAACTGCCCTTATGCCTGCTTTCCTGACAGCACTGGTGACGGAGGTGGAGACTACGGGTGTCCCGGTGGCAATTACGAAAAACGGCATCCCTGTCGTCATTCTGCGCAAGGTCAGGCCGGGGGAAATTCGACTGGCAGAGGAGGAGTCCCCAGTCGAAAAACCATCGAAAGGGGGAAAGCCGCGTGGTCCAAGGTAAAGGCGTCTTCAGACGCGGCAATGTGTGGTGGCTTCGGTTCGCCGATGCTACCGGCAAGATCATCAGGGAGTCATCGAAAACAAACGACTACAAAACCGCGCTCAAGGACCTGGCGAAGCGTCGGGGGGGAAGTCGCAGACGGGAAACACATCGCTGTGCAGAAATTCAGGTAACAAAGTGCTCCCCCCGCCTTCAACCCATCGTCACCATTGCGTTGAACACTGGCATGAGACGCGGGGAGATCTTGGGACTGACTTGGGGTGATGTGGACATGCGCAATGGGTTCATCATGGTCGGACGCTCAAAGAACGGCGAACGCCGAGAGATCCCCATGAATGGAGCAGTGAAGGATGTTTTCGCCAGAATCTTGCGCCGATTGGATTCCGAGTAGGTGTTCTGCAACGAAAGCGGGAAACCGGCAAAGTGCGTAAAGAGTGCATTCGCCAGTGCTTGCCGCAAGTCGGGGATTCATGATTTTCATTTCCGCGATCTCCGGCATACGGCGGCTTCGCACATGGCAATGGCCGGTGTGGATATTATGGCCATCAGACAGGTCTTGGGCCACAAGACGATCCAGATGACCCTCAGGTACTCTCACCTCTCCCCGGGTCACTTGCGGACAGCCGTTGCCGCGCTGGGGGAGGCTCTCACCTCGCAAACCGATCCAACTGCACATTTTGGTGCACAGTTGGGCGTTTCCCCCACCTCAGAGCCAGAAGCAACCGCCACAACTGCCTGATTTTAAATGGTGCCGGAGGAAAGGGTCGCCCGCACAAGCCTCGGCGGTTTCGCCATCGGCCTTTGCGGCGCGGCTCCGGGCTTCCGCGCTCCTTCAAGTCGCGCTTTTCCTCCTGCTCGTCGGCGCCCGAAGCCGGTTCGACCCCTGTCGAGCACCAAGCTCAACGGAAAAGGCCAACCGGAAGGTTGGCCTTTGTGGGTCGCTTGGTGCCGGAGGAGGGGGTCGAACCCTCATGACCTTGCGGCCACGGGATTTTGAGTCCCGCGCGTCTGCCAGTTCCGCCACTCCGGCCGGAACAATGAGTAACGTTCCTTTGCTTTGCAGTTCCTTTTATACACGCGGGGGAAGGAAAAACCAAGCCTTCCCGGGGGAACCGTGCGCAGAGCGGCATGGTGACGGTCCCGCGGCGCATTGCGCGTGTTCCCCCATCGGTTTTTTTCCGGTAGAGTAGGGGCGTGAATCTCCTCGATGTCGCAATCATCGCCCTGTGCCTCGGGTTCGCCTTGTACGGGATCGTTCAGGGGGTGGTTCGCCAGCTGTTTTCCTGGGGAGGGCTCATCCTGGGCCACATCGCCGGGGTGAAATATTACGAAATCGCGCAGCGGCGTCTCCACCTCGATTTCCCCCACGGGGAAATCGTGGGCTACCTGTTGACCTTTCTCGGCGTCTACCTCGCCTTCCGCCTCGTGGGTCTTCTGATCGAACGTTGGGTGCGCGGTTCGGAACTGTCGGGGACCGATCGTGCTGCCGGGATGCTGGCGGGGTTCGTCAAGGGGGCTCTCCTTTCGATCCTCCTCGTGTTCGTGCTTGTCATCCTGCTGCCGCGGGATACCGGGCTTCTCCGGGAGTCGACCCTGGCTCCCCGGGCGATGGTGGCGGCGACGTGGGTGGCGAAGATCTTTCCGGAAAAAATCCGCGACGCCTTCCGGGAAAAGACCGTTGAACATCCCCCGTCGCCCGGCAAGGAGGACGCGTTGCCCGCCGCCCCTCAGCCGAAAAACCTGCCCAGGAAATAGTTCCGCAGGCAGAGGGACAGGTTGGACACGACGTCCCGCTTGGCATTGGTGAGGTAGATCCGCTTGTCCCAGGAGAAGGTCTCCTTCTCCACCCGTACCATCTCGTGGTCCGTCACCCCCTCGCTTCGCAGACCTTCGGAGAGCAGGGGAACGAGCTTGTCCTTCATCCGGAGATGCGTGTCCACGAGAACGATGGCGAGGTCCGGAGAGAGCGTCCTTACCCGTTCCAGGATCGCCGACATCTCCTTCTGCTCGATATGCTTGGGCGGGGAGGTCTTCGCCTCCAGACAGAGGAGTTTCCCGGAAACCAAGGCCAGGATGTCGAAATCCCCCCCGCACGGCAGGTCCGGGATCGTGACGCCCCAGAGGACATCCGCGGTGAACTGCCGCCTGAGGATTTCCGCGACGAACCACTCGAAGGTGTCCCCGAAATCCGTGACCGTCTCGGCGAGGAAGCGGATCTTCCCTCCGGATACCCGCCGGATGAGCCCCAGGCGCTCGACCTGCCGGGCCATGCCTTCCACGGAATCCGGAGAGAAGAACGGGCCCAGGCGTTCCGGCCGGTACCGGTCGCGCAGCGCGAGGATATCGCGCAGGAAGAGGCGGAACGAGTAGGAGTGGAGAAGACCGTAGAAGGTCTCGCGGTCCGCCGGGGACGAGAGGTACGGGAGAAACGTCCGTTCCTCCCCCGCGCACGCGGAGACGGCCAGACCCCTCTGAAGCAGCGCCCGGACTACCGGAGAGGACCCCGGGACCGGAGGATCCCCGCCACGGCCGCTACCGTCGCGGGATCGCCTTCTGGGAGGTCCGGATGGCACAGAGGTCCGCGCACATCGTGCAGGCGGATTCGTCGGCCGTCGGCATGCTCCCCCCGCGCAGCGCGCGCGCACGATCCGGGTCGAGCGACAGCTCGATCTGGGATTTCCAGTCGAGGTTCCGCCTCGCGTCGGCCATCCTGTTGTCCCGGTCCATCGCGCCCGGGATCTTGCGCGCGATGTCGGCGGCGTGGGCGGCGATGCGGGAGGTGATCACCCCCTCTTTCACGTCCTCGACCGACGGGAGCCGAAGGTGCTCGGACGGCGTCACGTAGCACAGGAAATCCGCGCCGCTCCAGGCGGCGATCGCCCCGCCGATCGCGGAGGTGATGTGGTCGTACCCCGGGGCGATGTCCGTGACGAGAGGCCCCAGAACGTAGAACGGCGCCCCGTGGCAGAGTCGCTTCTGGAGCACCACGTTGGCCGCGATCTGGTCCAGCGGCACGTGCCCCGGCCCCTCGATCATCACCTGCACGTCCTTCTCCCAGGCTCTCTCGGTGAGCTCGCCCAGCATCATCAGCTCGTGGATCTGTGCGCGGTCGGTCGCGTCCGCCAGGCAGCCCGGCCGCAGGCCGTCCCCCAGCGAGATAGTGATGTCGAACTCCCGGCAGATGTCGACCAGCCGGTCGTAATGCTCGAAGAAGGGGTTCTCCTGGCCGTTGTACTCCATCCACTCCGCCAGGAGGGATCCGCCCCGGCTGACGATGTCGAGCCGGCGGCCTTCCCGGACCAGCCGCTTCAGGGCCTCCCTCGTCACCCCGCAGTGAACCGTCATGAAATCGACCCCGTCCTCCGCCTGCTTCACGATCCCTTCGAAGAAGTCGTCGGGGGTAAGTTCCACCCAGGACTTTCCTTTGGCGACGGCGTCGGCGGCCGCCTGGTAGAGGGGGACGGTCCCGATGGGAACCGGACATTCCGCGAGGATCGCCCGGCGGATCTCGTCGATCGGGCCCCCGGTGGACAGGTCCATCACCGCGTCGGCGCCCGCCGCCACCGCGACCCGCATCTTCTCGAGCTCCACCGATACGTCCGCCCGGTCGCGCGAGGAACCGACGTTGGCGTTCACCTTGACGGTAAGCCCTTCCCCGATGGCGACCGGCCGGATCTCCCTGCGTTTAATGTTCCGGGGGATGACCGCCTTCCCCGAGGCGATGAGCGCCCGAAGCTTCTCCGGGGAAATTCCTTCCTCC
>Ga0210098_1000660_pt1 | contig 10071 bp, 7 predicted proteins | sample Joice_ThreeSqA_D_FD_184870 | JGI IMG/M metagenome (GOLD analysis project Ga0210098, IMG submission 184870) | Wetland microbial communities from San Francisco Bay, California, USA, that impact long-term carbon sequestration - Joice_ThreeSqA_D1... | ecosystem: Environmental > Aquatic > Marine >...
GCTTCCTGAGCTCCGCCAGGATGTCCAGTCCGTGCACCTGAGGCATGTTCTGGTCGATGAGGACGATTTCGTAGGTCTCGCTCTTCAGGCGCCGCAGCGCCTCCTCGCCTCGGCGTTCGACCTGGCATCCGTAGCCCTCTCCAGTGAGGACGGTCTCACAGCTTTCAAGGATGCTCGGCTCGTCGTCGATTACGAGAATCCGGATGGCCGCCCGGTCTTCGACCGCGACCAGGACGCGCTCCGCGTCCTCCGACACGTCGGGCTCCTGGATGTCGATGCTGTCATCCATGAATCGTTCTTCCCACTGGTGGTTTGGCGTCACTCGCGCCGCCTCCGGCGGTTCGCGGTGTCGTGCCGGCGCTACGGCCGGCCGGCCCGAGAAGATCAAGATCCGGACCCGGAGCGGCGGCTGAACGGTGTATTCAGCGTGTGGATCGGCAGATGTGGCGGATTCGCGACACCTGAGGCGCGAATCAGGAGACGGGGCAAAGCCCGCGGCGAGGCCCGTTCGTCGCATTCCGCAACGGGAACGGCCAAATCACGGCACCGAATGGCGCCCAGTAATGGGAGAATACCCGGTTCGTCAGGCGACGGCCGGAAGGCGGGCCATAGTGATCTCCGCGATGCGGCGCGCCGCTTCGCCATCCCACAGTTCGGGAAGACCCGGCGCCCGACGCTTTCGGAGAAGGGACGCCACCACGTCGGGCAGGCGGTCGAGCTCCTGGGCCGAAACGTGGGCGCCTCGACCGAAGATGTCGGCCCGGCCCACGGAGAGGTCTCCGATCCCGACGCTCGGCACGCCGACCACGGTCGCGCAGTCCGTGATGTCGAGTGCGTTCGTGACCACCGCGGCGGCGGCATCCACGAGCGCCAGCATCTCTACGTAGCTCGGCGAGTGGACTGCCGTCATCGGGCTTAGCAGCGCCTCCAGCCTCTGCTCCCGTACTGCAGCCGCAGAGCGCGGATCGAGCACCACGATCGTGGGGCGGCCCGTTTCGAAGGCCACGCCATCCAGAGCCCGCAGGAAGCCGTCGAGGGGCGGTCGGTCCACCCCGGAACCCGCGAGGTCCAGCAGGCCCACGACGTAGCTCCCGGCCTCCAGCCCCATCACGGAGGGCAGATCCAGCGCGGCCGCCGTTCGCCTGAGGCGCGATACGGTATCGGCAGCCGTGTTCCCTACGAAGTGGACTCGCCCGGGGTCGATGCCCTCCGCGATCAGATGATCCCGTGTCTGTCTCTCAGCCGTGAACAGAGCGTCGGACAGCCGGTCGGTGAGCAGCCGGTTGACCTCTGCAGCGGCGCGGCTGTTTCCGGAACGGACCCCCGCCTCGAGATGAGCGAGGGGAACCCCGTTCTTGCGTCCCACGAGCGCTGCCGCGAGCGACGAGTCCACGTCTCCCACCGCGAAGATCCAATCCGGCTGCTCCCGCAGCACGAGGGCCTCCAGAGCGATCAGCGACCTGCCAGTCTGCGCGGCGGAGGTGCCCGTGGACACGCCCAGCACGTGGTCCGGAGGAGGCAGCTCGAGCTCCTCCAGGAACCCGCCGCGGGCGGACAGGTCTTCCCGGTGGCCGGCGTAGACGATCACCTGGCGATCGGCCCCGGCGGCCGTGAGGGCGCGGAATACGGGGGAGATCCGGAAGAAGCCGGGGTGGGAGCCGACGACGTGAAGTACTTTCATCGCTCGCCCTACTCCACCGTGACGCTCTTGGCGAGGTTGCGTGGCTTGTCCACGTCGCAGCCTCGCATGACGCCGATGTGGTAAGCGAGCAGCTGCAACGGGATGCTCGAGACGATGGGCTGCAGACTGTCTTCCGTGCTCGGCACGATGAATACCTCGTCCGCCAGCTCCGCCAGACCGTTGGGTTCGGTGGTGATGGCGACGAGATAGCCTCCGCGCGCCTTCACCTCTCTCATGTTCGACAGCACCTTCGGATAGACGCTGTCGCGCGGCGCGACGACGACGACAGGCATGTTCTCGTCGATCAGGGCGATCGGGCCGTGCTTCATCTCGGCCGCGGAGAATCCCTCCGCGTGCACGTAACTGATCTCCTTGAGCTTCAGCGCCCCTTCCAGTGCCGCGGGAAAGCTGTATCCGCGTCCCAGGTAGAGGAAGTTGGAATTGCCCCGGTCCGCGAGCCGGCGGGCCAGCGCCTCCAGTTCGTCGGCGCGGGAGAGGATCTTCCGCACCTTGTCCGGCAGCGATCGCAGCTCCGCGAGTACGCGTTGCGTCACGTCGGGATCGAGGCCGCGCTGGCGCCCGAGATAGAGAGCGAACAGGGCCATGGCTGCGACCTGGGAGGTGAACGCCTTCGTGGACGCCACGCCGATCTCCGGTCCCGCGTGCAGGTAGATCCCGGCGTCCGTTGCTCTCGCGATCGAGCTTCCGACCACGTTGACGATCCCGAGGGTGGTGGCGCCCCTCTCCCGGGCCAGGGACAGCGCGGCCAAGGTGTCCGCGGTCTCACCGGACTGGGACACTCCGACGACGACCGTTCCCGGCTCGAGGACGGGATTCCGGTAGCGCCATTCCGAGGCATACTCGACGTCCGCCTGAATGCGGGCGTACTCCTCGATCATGAACTTGCCGATCATGCTGGCGTGCCAGGACGTTCCGCACGCGGTGAACACCACGCGCTTCGCTTCGGAGAGAATCGCTGCCACATCGGATAGCCCTCCGAGCTTCACGGCGGGGCTCGACGGCTGGATCCGGCCGCGCAGAGTCGCCTCGAGGCTCGTCGGCTGCTCGACGATCTCCTTCAGCATGAAGTGCGCGTGACCGCCACGCTCCGCGGCCTCCAGGTCCCAATCGATCACCTCGACCGGTTTCACGATGCGCGACATCGCGTCCATGGAGAGGATGTCGCACCCCGACGCGTCGAGGACGGCCATCTCCCCGTCGTCCAGGTAGACGACCCGCCTCGTGTAGGGCAGAATGGCAGCGGCGTCCGACGCCGCGAAGATGCGCCCGTTTCCGAGGCCGACGAGAAGCGGCGATCCCCGGCGCGCGCACACGATGCGGCCGGGCTCCCGGGAGCTGATCACGGCGATGCCGTACGTACCCTCGACCATGCTGAGTGCCCGGGCCACGCTGAGGTGCAGGGGCGGAAGCCAGTGCTCCTCGATCAGGTGCGCCAGGACTTCGCTGTCCGTTTCCGATTGAAATACGTGCCCGCGCCGCATCAGCTCGGCCCGCAGAAGGTCGGCGTTCTCGATGATGCCGTTGTGGCACACCGCGATTTCGTTTGAGCAGTCGCGGTGGGGGTGGGCGTTACCGACCGTGGGCTCCCCGTGCGTCGCCCAGCGGGTGTGGGCGATCCCCGACTCGCCGACTATGGGCTCGCTGTCCAGCAGGTGACCCAAAGCCTCCAGGCGCCCTGCCGCCCGGCGTGTCTCCAGGCCGCTGCCGTTCTGCACGGCGAGACCGGCCGAGTCGTAGCCCCGGTACTCGAGGCGGCTCAGCGCCTCGAGGAGGATGGGGGTCGCCTGCTCTCCCCCGGCGTACGCGACGATTCCACACATCGGCTGTGAGTCCCTTCGATACGGGTCGCCAGGTGCTGCAGCTTCTCCGGCGGCTCCATTGGTCCGGCGGGTCCATCCCTCCGGCGTGGACCTCAGGTACAAGAGACGAGCCAGAGCGAGCAGCGTCTGGCACACAGGACGCTCGAGTCGCGTAACATGTTATTTCATAGACAGATGCGGGCACGTCGGGAGGACCAGACGAACGGGTCCGATCAGGCCGGGCAGAGAAAGTGTGGCGGCCCCGCTACACGATCTGTCGCGGCGTCCCCGCCGGTGGGATCAGGCCGCGAGCGGCCAGACCAGCGGGATGAGGAGCAGACAGACGATCGCCAGCAGGATCTGGAGCGGTACGCCGATCCTGGTGAAGTCGGTGAATCGATACCCGCCGGGTCCGTACACGATCAGGTTCGTCTGGTAGGCGATCGGCGTGGAGAACGAGAGCGACGAGGCGACGGTGATCCCCACGACGAAGGGCCGCGGATCCAGGCTCAGGCTGGCGGCCGCCGACACGGCAACCGGGAACATGATCGCCGCCGCTGCCGTGTTCGAGACCACGGCGGTCAGGAGCATCGCGGCGACGATCGCGGCGGCCAGAACGCCGAGGCCACCGAAGACGAGACCCACGTCATCCACCCCGATCGCCAGGGTTGCTGCCGCGCCGCTCGATTCCAGCGCCGTCGCGATCCCGAGCGCCGAGCCGATCGTGACCAGCACCGACCAGTCCACCGAGCGCTTCGCCTCGCCCAGGCTGAGACATCTGAACGCGACCATCGCCATGGCGGCGCCGAGCGCCGTCACGACGATGGGCAGGACGTCGAGCGCCGCGAGGGCGACCATGGCGACCATGATCAGCACCGCCGGGAGCGCCCGGTCCCTGCGGGGAGCCGCGCTGTCCCCCACGCGACTGATCAGGTAGAAGTCGGGTGAGTCCCTGAACGCGCGGTAGAAGGCCCCCGCCGCTTCGATGAGCAGCGTATCGCCGGGTCGCAGTATGATGTCCCCGATCCGCCCTTCGATGCGCTCCCCATGCCGGTGGACCGCGATCACGGCGGCGTTGTAGCGGCCCCGGAATCCGGCGTCGCGGATGTTCGAGCCGACGAGCGGGGACCCCGGGGATACGACCGCCTCGTGCAGCTCCCAGCCGACCACGTTTCGTGATCGCTCCGAGCCTGTCGGTACGAGGCCGTCGTACTTCCGCAGGTCCACGATGCTCTCCACGACTCCTGCGAAAGTCAGCAGGTCCCCCGACAGCAGCCTCACGTCCGGGCCGACCGGAGAGATGGTGCCGGACGGTCTCTCCACCCTGACAAGGAAGAGACCGGGAAGGTGCCGGAGGCCGGCCTCCACGATGGTCTTCCCCACCAGCGGGGACGGATCGGAGAGGCGCATCTCCACGAGATAGCGGCGGACGTCGTCCCCCACCGTCCGGATCGGCACGCGGTCGCTGAGCAGGTGGGGAGCCGCGAGCACGAGATAGACAGTCCCCAGCACCGCACACGGGACTCCGATCGCCGCGAGCTCGAAGAAGCCGAAGCCGGGCATGCCTTCCTGCAGCAGCAGGCCGTGACTCACCAGGTTCGTGGAAGTCCCGATCAACGTGCAGATCCCGCCCAGGATGGAGGCGTACGAGAGCGGGATCAGGAGTCGCGAGGGGGAGACGCGGTTTCGTTCGGCCCACGAAGTGACCGTGGGAACGCCCATCGCGACGATTGGTGTGTTCGCGATGAAGGCGGAGAGCGCGGCCGTCGAAGCGGTGAGCCGGGCGAGCCCTGACGAGAGCCCGCCCCCCTGTCCGAGGATCGTCCGCGAAGCGCTCTCCAGTACCCCGGTAGAGCGCATGCCCGCCGCCACGATGAACAGGGCGCCGATCGTGGCGATGGCCGGGTTGCCGAAGGAGGCCAGCGCACGCTCGGGCGTCACGACCCCGGCGGCCATGAGGACGACGAGGGCGGCGAACAGCAGGGCATCGGGCGGCGCCACCTCCCTCGTGATGAGGAAGATGGCCGCCGCCACGACCACTATGGTGAGGATCGCCCCTGGCGGCACCGGCTGTTCTCCCGGAGACGGCCCGTCAGTCGGCCGAGACCTGACCCTGATACGACTTCATCAGGATCGCTGCGATCTCCGGCCGGGTGAACTCCTCGGGCGGGGATTCCCCGCGCGACAGCATCTCGCGCACCTTCGTGCCCGACAGGAAGAGACGCTCCTCCATGGACGACGGTGATGTCTTGGAAGTCGCCATCTGCTTCGTGCGCAGGCAGTAGAAGGAGTGCTCGAACTTCATCGGCTCGATGCCCAGCAGGTCCATGTCCACCTCGTCGAAGATCCGCTGGGCGTCGTACGTGCCGTAGTAGTCCCCGACGCCGGCGTGGTCCCGTCCGACGATGAAGTGCGTGCAGCCGTAATTGCGCCGCATGATCGAATGGAAGATCGCCTCTCGCGGCCCCGCGTATCGCATCGCCGCCGGTAGAACGGACAGCAGCACTCGATCCGCCGGATAGTAGCGATCCAGAATCACGCGGTAACACTCCATCCTCACGTCGGCTGGAATGTCGTCCGACTTGGTCTCGCCGACCAGCGGGTGGACGAGCAGTCCGTCCACCACTTCGAGGGCACACTTCTGGAGGTACTCATGCGCCCGGTGGATCGGGTTCCGCGTCTGGAACGCCACCACCGTCTCCCAACCCCGCTCCGCGAAGGCGGCCCGCGTCTCGGACGGCGTCAGGTGGTCCTCCGGGAAACCGGTGATGTCCTCGTCGTAGACGTAGCGGATAGGGCCGGCGACGCATTTGTGGCCCATGCGGTACATCGCCGCCACCCCCGGATGCGCCTGGTCAGGCGTACGGAAGACGGCCTCGGCCTCGGCCTCGCGGTCGCGATCGAAGATGTCCGTCACGTCCACCACGGCTGCCAGCTTCCCATCGGGAGCGTACAGGGCCGCGGGTTGTCCGACCGCCAGCTGCTCCGCTTCCTCACCGGTGACGGGAAGCACGACCGGGATCGACCAGGGAAGGCCACCGGGGAGCTTCATCTCGTCGAGCACGCCGCGGTACGAGGCCTCGTCCATGAATCCCTCGAGCGGCGACAGGCCGCCCACCGCGATCAGATAGAGGTCGCTCAGCGTCCAGGGAGATATCTGCACCGACGGCATGCCCCCGGCCGCCGCCCGCAGGTCGTCGGCTTCGCGGGAGGAAGCCTCTCGATTCACCAGGACTCCGCCATAGGGCTGTATAGTCATATCGCTCGCATTTCCTCGTTGATGTCTCGCAGATCAGACCCGCTCACAGCGCCACGCTCGAAAGCTGGATGTACCCCTGCGCCGCGAGGTGCTTCAAGACCAGGTCCACGCACTCTTCCAGTGAATTCTCGGCCGTGTCCACCACCAGCTGTGGCGACAACGGCTCCTCGTACGGTGCGCTTATCCCCGTGAACTCGGGGATCTCTCCCGCCCGGGCCTTCTTGTACAGGCCCTTCGGATCCCTCTGCTCGCATACGTCGAGCGGGCAGGAAACGAATATCTCCACGAAGTCGTTCGGTCGCGCCGTCGTGGCCCGGATCCTGTCTCGGTCGTCGCGATAGGGCGATATGAAAGCTGTCAGCGCCAGGGTGCCGGCATCGGCGAACAGCTTGGCCACCTCTCCGATCCGCCGGATGTTCTCGGTGCGATCCTCGGGCGAGAAGCCCAGGTCACCGTTGAGGCCGTGCCTCACGTTGTCTCCGTCGAGCACGTACGAGCTCACCCCCAGCTCGTGCAGGCGGTGGTCCACCCCGTTGGCCAGCGTGCTCTTTCCACTCCCCGAAAGACCCGTGAACCACAGGATGGCGCCCCGGTTTCCGTTGCGGCTCTCACGGTCTTCGCGCGACACGTGTCCCTCGTGCCAGTGTACGTTCGTCGACTTCTGCATCATGATCGGTTCAGTCCTCGTTCATGTTCATCCGGTCCCGGGGGCCCGGCACGCTCCAGATTCCGCACCCGCCGGCACGGCTAGAGTATCGGTTCGGACACCTCGCGCACCAGCGGGAGGGCCGCCGCCCAGCTCACGGGATCACCGGCCAGGATCCCCGATGGTTGCCTCGGATCCGGTTTCCCGTATCTGAGCGCACGTCCACCGCAGTCCGTCACCCGTCCTCCTGCTCCTCTCAAAACGGCCTCCGGCGCGCAGGTGTCCCATTCCTTCAGGTACGGAACCGGGTGCACGTAGAGGTCGGCCGCCCGTTCAGCTATGCGTGCGCACTTAACCCCCACCGAGCCCGACGGAATCACTTCCACGGACGGAAGTGCCTGCTCGATGGCACGCAGCCGATCGTCCGGGTGGGAGCGCGATCGGACCAGGCGCACACGGTCGTCGGTCGGTCGTCCGACCCGAAGCGGGTGAAAGGCGCCGACCACGATCGCTTCGTTCGTGGCTTCCCCCATGCTGCAGTCGGCGATCCAGGCGCCTCCGTCGGCCACGCCCGCGTACAGGCGCCGGCTCCCCGGCACGAAGAAGGCTCCGAGACTCGCCGCACCCCGCTCCGCCAGTCCCACCATCACCGCGAACTCGTCGATCCCATCGATGAACTCACGAGTCCCATCGAGCGGATCCACCACCCAGAGGCGCTCACTGGAGGAGTCCGAACCGGGCGGAGGGGATTCCTCGCTGAGAACGGGATCGTCGGGGCGTTCACGACCGAGGATGGACAGCACGGCCCTGTTGGCAGCGTGATCCGCCTCGGTCACCGGATCGCCGGGGCTCTTCTCGGCGGTGCGGAGCGATGCCGACCGGTAGTATGGCAGGGTGGCCCGTCCACCGGCCAGCGCCGCATGAACGGCGACGAGAAGGTCGCCGGTTCGGGCAGGCGGAAACACCGACGCGGGATCGGATTCGAACAGGATCGCCCCCGGCCCTGCGGGGGCCTCAAGGTGGTCCGGGAGTTCGGTGCCGGCCTCGGAACAGGTCATCGATCAGTGAATCTCCGCGATCCGGATGCCGCCCCCGGCCTTGCGCGCCTCGTGCAGCGCGTTACGGGCTGCCGCGATTCCCGACAGGCTGGCGATCCTGTTGGCCATCGGCGCGATCCGGGCACCGGAGCCCTCCCCGGCGGAGCGATCCGTCAATTCGACGATACCGGCACTCAGCGGGATGATCTCTCCACCGGCGGGGTCCGCTTCCGTCCGTTCGATCAGGCGCCGCACCATCGTGGTGACGCCGGCCGCGTCGGTTCCGAACGCCACGATGCCGAGCTCCGCGTCGTGAACCCAGCCGCAGACGTCGGACTCGCGGACACCATGCCCCCACAGGCGCGCCGCGTGCTCGCGCACCGCCTCGATATCGGCGACGGGCACCGCAGTCGGCCCGAGCACGACACAGCTCAACGCCGTTCCATGGCGTCTCGAGGCGCCGCCCAGCACACGGAGCATCCGCATCATGCCGGCGAGGTTGAACAGCCCGGTGGCCAGGTCGGAAAGGGACCCTTCCTCCGTGGCCTCGATGAGCCGCTTGATTTCCAGGAGTCGGCGGAGCTTCGCGACGACCAGGTTGGAGCGCACCGGCTCCTTGATGATGTCCCACGCTCCGGCTCGCATCGCCGCAGCCTGCTCGTTCTCCTGCCAGAAATTCGGGGAGTAGACGAGAATCGGGATGCTCGGCTTCAGCGCGCCCTCGCTCATGGAGGACGCGAGTCCGGCCGCATCCATGTCGGGAAGGCCGTCGTCGATGATCACCATGTCGGGACTCACCTGGACCACGTCGCGCAGCGCCACCCGCGCCGATCGCACCCTCGCGAACACGAAGCCTTCCGGTTCGAGCACCGCCTGAAGCGCGGATGCGAACCAGTCGTGCGCACTCACCAGCATCACGTTGACCCGATCCGGCGAAGTCTGGGGGCCGTTAGCCATGTTACCCGGGGCTCCTGGGTGTTCGTTAGGGGACGTCGAGCCGATGTGGCCCTCGGCCCGGTGGTGCTTCACTCGTCCTTGTCACCCGGCTCGACACTCTTGTCGTGCTCGAACATCACGGGCAACGTCTTCAGCATGATCATCAGGTCGAACCACAGGGAACGTCGTCGAACGTACTCGATGTCGAAGTCCACCTTCTCGCGCACGTCCGCCACGGTCTGATCCGGTGGACGATTCACCTGGGCCCAGCCCGTGATGCCGGGTTTCACCCGGTGGCGGAGTCGGTACCCGTCGATGTCCTTCTGGAGCTCGAGCACGAAGTTCGGTCTCTCGGGCCGCGGTCCCACGACGGCCATGTCTCCCTTGAGGACGTTCCAGAACTGAGGAATCTCGTCCATGCGCGTCCGCCGAAGGAAGCGGCCGACCCGGGTCGCGCGCTCGTCGTCCGCTCGAGCCCACACCGGTCCGGAATCGAACTCGGCGTCCACCGGCATGGTGCGGAACTTGTAGATCATGAACGGGCGACCCCCGAGGTCGTTCACCCGGCGTCCCGTGCTGTCCCGCGTGTCCGTTCGACCCCTTCGGTCCAGCCCGACGCGCAACTGCCTGTATATCACCGGCCCCGGACTGTCCAGCCGCACGAGAACCGCCACGACTACGATCACAGGCAG
>Ga0210098_1000664_pt1 | contig 10029 bp, 7 predicted proteins | sample Joice_ThreeSqA_D_FD_184870 | JGI IMG/M metagenome (GOLD analysis project Ga0210098, IMG submission 184870) | Wetland microbial communities from San Francisco Bay, California, USA, that impact long-term carbon sequestration - Joice_ThreeSqA_D1... | ecosystem: Environmental > Aquatic > Marine >...
GGAACGTGCCCGCCGGTGGCGAGCCAGACGAGGATCGCCAGCTTGTGCGCCGTGTCGATCCCGTCGACGTCGAACGACGGGTCCGCCTCGGCGAGCCCGGCCGCCTGGGCTTCCGCGAGGACCTCGGAGAACGGCTTCCCCTCCCGGGTCATGCGCGAAAGAATGTAATTGCACGTCCCGTTGATGATCCCGAAGATCGCCAGGATCCGGTTCGCAGCCAACCCTTCCCGAAGCGTCCGGATGATGGGGATCCCTCCGCCGACGCTCGCCTCGAACCCGATGTCCACCCCGGCGGCATGGACGGCCCGGACGATCTCCGGACCACACTCCGCGAGCAGGGCCTTGTTCGCAGTCACCACCGATTTCCCGTTGCGAACCGCCTCGAGCAGGAAGTCCTTCGCGGCGCCCGTGCCGCCGACGAGTTCGACGAGGATATGGACATCGGGGTCCCGGGCGACCCGCATGCCGTCCGCGATGAAGACACCTTCTGGCAGCCGAACACCCCGATCCCTCGAGGTGTCCTGGTCCGCGACCCGTACGAGCCGGATCGGGATCCCGACGCGCTTGCGGAGGTGCTCCGCGTTCTCGAGGAGAAGTTTGACCGTGCCGGTCCCGACGGTGCCGAAACCGACGACACCGACCCCGATCTCCCTGGGGAAGGTGGTCATTTCGACTTGACCTTCGGCGGCGACTGGAGCATCCCCTTCACGCCGCGGATCGCCTGTCGTATCCTGTGCTCGTTCTCCACCAGCGCGAACCGGACGTACCCTTCCCCATGCTCCCCGAAGCCGATCCCGGGAGAGACCGCGACTTTGGCCTCCGTCAGGAGAAGCTTCGAAAACTCGACGGAGCCCATCTCCCGGAAAGGTTCGGGAACGGGGGCCCACACGAACATCGTCCCCTTCGGTTTCTCGAACTCCCACCCGATGCGGGCGAATCCCTCGACGAGGCAATCCCTGCGCTTCCTGTAGACCTCGACGGCCTCGTCGACAACGCGTTGCGGCCCGTTGAGCGCGACGGTGGCGGCGACCTGGATCGGCTGGAATATCCCGTAGTCGAGGTAGCTCTTCATCCTGGTCAGCGCTCCGACCATCCGCTTGTTTCCGACGACGAAGCCGACGCGCCAGCCGGGCATGGAATATCCCTTCGACATGGAGTACATCTCCACGGCCACGTCTTTGGCCCCCGGGACCTGGAGGATCGAGGGAGCCTTGTACCCGTCGAAGACGAGGTCCGCGTAGGCCAGATCGTGCACGACCAGAAGTTTGTGCTCCTTCGCGAACGCAACGACACGCTTGAAGAAATCGAGGTCCACCACCTGGGTCGTCGGGTTGTGGGGAAAGGAGAGTATCATCATCTTCGGCCGTGGCCACATCGTCTTGATCGCCCGCTCGGCGCGGTCGACAAAGTCCCCCTCCCCGCTCGTGAGGGAGATCGACCGGACGTCCGCCCCGGCGATGATCACCGAGAAGGAGTGGATCGGATACGTCGGGTTGGGAACGAGCGCGATGTCACCGGGCCCCATCGTGGCCAGTACCAGGTGGGACAACCCCTCCTTCGCTCCTATCGTGGCGATCGCTTCCGTTTCCGGGTCGAGTTCCACGTTGTATTTCCGCTTGTACCAGTTGCAGATGGCCAGACGGAGTTTCGGGATTCCCCGGGAAAGCGAATAGCGGTGGTTCCGTGGGTTGCGGACCGACTCGACGAGTTTGTCGACGATGTGCTTCGGCGTGGGAAGATCGGGGTTTCCCATCCCCAGGTCGATGATGTCCTCGCCGGCGTGGCGCAATTTCGACTTGAGCTCCACTACAACCGCGAAAACGTACGGAGGCAAACGCTGGATTCGCCGGAACTCTTCCATGGTTACTCTCCTGTCGAGTGTAAACGGATATGCTAATGAATCGCGCCCTCCAAGTCAATTTGCCCTCCCGGGACACCAACAACCGAGGGATTTTTGGAGGGGAGGGTACGTTTTGGAAAAATTTCTTAAAGGAGCAGGCGGGTTTGAAGGACAATCCTGGGGCGGAACAGGTCGTTTACCGGTGCACCGCCTTCATCGCCTGCTCGGGATAACGGGTCCCCGCGGCAGCTCCTACAGGAAACGCCGACTCGAGGCGCGCGACCTCCTCGGGCGTCAGCGACACCTCCAATGCCCCGGCGTTCTCCTCAAGGCGGTTTACGTGCTTGGTTCCAGGTATCGGGAAGATATCCTGTCCCCGGGTCAGCAGCCACGCCAGGGCCAACTGGGCGGGGCGGCACTTCTTCTCGGCGGCCATCCCCGCGAGACGGTCCACCATGGAGAGATTACGCGACAGATTTCCCTCCGCGAAACGCGGGGAGTTGCGCCGGTAATCGCTATCGGCGAGGTCGTCCAGATTGCGGATCGCGCCGGTCAATGCTCCCCTGCCGAGCGGACTGTACGCGACGAATGCGATCCCGTTCTCACGGCATGTCCGGAGCACATCGGCTTCGGGATCCCGTGTCCAGAGCGAATATTCCGTCTGCAACGCCGTGATCGTGTGAACGGCGCACGCCCTGCGTATCGACGCCGGTGCCGCTTCGGACAGACCCAGATAACGGACTTTCCCCTCCCGCACCATTTCCGCCATGGCCCCGACCGTTTCCTCAATGGGCGTTTCCGGATCGACCCGGTGCTGATAATACAGATCGATGACGTCCACGCCGAGGCGCCGCAGGCTGGCTTCGCAGCAGGAGCGTACGTAATCGGGCTTGCCGTTCACGCCCATCCAGCTTCCGTCTTTCCCTCGAACGTTGCCGAACTTCGTCGCCAGTACCGCTTCGTTCCGACGATCGCGAAGCGCCTTCCCGACGAGTTCCTCGTTGCGTCCCAGCCCGTAGATGTCCGCCGTGTCGAGGAAATTTATCCCCAGATCGAGGGCGCGATGGATCGTCCGTATCGATTCCGCCTCGTCGCCCGGACCGTAGAATTCCGACATGCCCATGCAGCCCAACCCCAGCCTGGCCGCCAGTAAGTCGCTCTTTCCGAGAGGCAGTTTCGTCATCGTATGTTCCCCCAAGGCATCGATTACACCGAGGTTCAAAAGCGGCTCAGATGGGTGTCTTCCGCAGTTGCTCGAACACCGGGGTGGAGTCGACGGGCGGGTGCCCCGGCGGGAGTCCGGATGGCGATTCGCGGTAATGAGGCGAGTCGCCGAAGGATCCTCCGGTGTTCCCGGAGTCGCTCCCCGACGGTTGTCCTCCGTAAGCATCGCACGTTCCGACGGAGGCGAGAATCTCCTCCCCGTGGCGCATCAGGCAAACCGGAGTGTCGTGTATGTAGATCTGGCTGGAGGAATAGGCGACGCTCCGGGAGTGCGCTCCGTGCCAGAGAGTGACGCCCGTGATCCCCAACGCAACGATCATGGCGGTCGCAAGCACTGTTTTCATCGGGAGTACCTCCCGTATTTTTCCTTTTTGATGCTGCTCCGGCGGGGAGAGATTCCGTGTGGACAACCTGGGGATTGGAATGAGGAGTAGGCAAGTATAGAATGTAGATATCCTGATGCAGGGAAGGAGAAATCCATGGCCGGAACGAAAACGATCGGGAAGAAAATCTCCTCCATCGAAGGCCAGCTCAAGAAACGCGTCCGTTCACTCGAGAAGGACCTCTCTAGCCTCGTAAAGAAGCTTGAAAAAAAGGAAACCGAGGTGAAGAAGTTAAAGGAGAAGATGACTTCTAAAATCGTTAAGAACGTAAAGAAAAAGGCAAAAAAGGCCAAGAAGAAGGTGGCGAAGAGGTTGACCAACATCTTCTGATCTGGGCGGCTGCTTCCTTACCCTCTGAACCCGTGGGTGAGGACATTCGCGTTGAACCTCCAGTTCAGCAAGCGGATGACGCGCGGGCCGATTCCCTTCCCTCCCGATCCTCCCGGATCAATCCCTGGAGGATAGAGCGGGATTCTCTCCGCCCTCCGACGTCGTCCGCATTTCGAGGAACCGGCGGATTCCGGCGTGATGTGGCGCTGAGAGGGCAGGGTCCTCCCGCTGCAGTTCCGCGGTGATCTCCTTCGCGAGGTTAAGGATCGAGGCGTCCCGCACGATGTCGGCGAAGACGAGGTCGGGGATTCCGGACTGACGAACGCCGGCGAAGTCGCCCGGCCCTCGGATCCGGAGATCCTCCTCCGCGATCCGGAAGCCGTCGGCCGTCTTCTCCATTACGGAGAGGCGCGCCGCCGCTTCCTCCCCCTGCTCTCCTCCGGTGATAAGGTAGCAGGACGACGGCCGGGTCCCGCGTCCGACCCTTCCGCGGAGCTGGTGCAGCTGCGAGAGACCGAACCGTTCCGCGTGCTCGACGACCATCACCGTGGCCTCCGGAACATCCACCCCCACCTCGACGACCGTGGTGGAGACGAGAAGCTGCAGGTCGCCGTCCTTGAACCGCCGCATCGTCTCTTCCTTCTCCGCCGCCTTCATCCGCCCGTGCAGCAGTCCCACCCCCACGCCGGGGAACGCTTCCCGAAGGCGTTCGGAGGTGCGCGTGGCGTCCCGCAAGGAGATCTTTTCGGACTCCTCCACCAGGGGGAGGACGACGTACGCCCTCCCTCCCCGCGAGATCTCCCTGCGGATCTCCTCGAAGACCTTCCGCCGACCGTCCTCCGTGACGACTTGCGTGCGGACCGGAAGCCTTCCGCGTGGCATCTCGTCGAGCACCGAGACGTCGAGATCGCCGTACAGCGTGATCGCGAGCGTTCGTGGAATCGGCGTGGCGGTCATGACGAGGAGGTGCGGGGAGATCCTCCCCTTCCTGCGGAGCGAGGCACGCTGAAGCACCCCGAACCGGTGCTGCTCGTCGATGACGCCCAGCGCCAGGTTGCGGAACGCTACGCTCTCCTGGATCAACGCATGCGTCCCCACGATGATGTCCCCCTCGCCCTCCCTGATCCTTTTCCGCACCGCATCGCGCTCTTTTGGCGGAAGCGCGGCCGAAAGAAGCGCAACCCGGACCGGCAGTCCCGCCGACAGTTCGAGGAACCTCCGGTAATGCTGCTCGGCCAGGATCTCCGTGGGCGCCATCACGGCGGCCTGCACGCCGTGCCGCCAGGCGACCATCGCCGCGATCCAGGCGACGATCGTCTTCCCGCTGCCAACGTCCCCCTGCAGGAGCCGGTGCATCGGGTGCGGTTTCCCCAGGTCCCTCAGGATCTCGTTGACCACCCGCCGTTGGGCGCCGGTCAGGTCGAAAGGAAGCCGCCGCTTGATCTCGTCGACGATCCCGCGGTCCCATGGGAGCGGAATCGCCTCCTCCCGCTCCGTTCCCGCACGCCGGAGGGCAAGGGCCCACTGGAGAGCGAACAGTTCGCCGAAGATCAGGCGCCGCTGCTGGGGGGAGGAGAAATCCCTGAAACGCTCCGCGTCGGCATCGTCGCGCGGGAAGTGGATGGAGGCGAGCGACTCCTGGAGGGGCGGGATTCCGACCCGCGCGAGGATTCCGGGGGGGAAACATTCGGGTTCCAGCGAGGCGTGCCGCTGGACCACCTCCCACTGGATCCTGCGGAGGACCCGGGGCGGAATCCCTTCCACCTCCGGGTAGACGGGGACGATCCGACCGGAGTGGACCGGGTCGGCTGCGTCCCCCTCCGCGAGGATCTCCGGGTGGTGCATTTCGGGAAAGAAGCGGAACCAGCGCGCGGACCCGCAGAGCGTCACCGACTCCCCTGCGCGGAACCGTTCGACGAGGGAGGGATGGAAACGAAACCATTTGGCCGAGAGTCGCCCGGTCCCGTCGGTGATCACGACCTCCAGAACCTTTTTCGCGCGGAACATTTTCCCTCCGCCCTGCACGGAAAGGATCTTCCCGCGGACGGGTACGGTCGTCCCAGGCTTGAGTTCGCGGATGGGGATCAGCTTGCGCCGGTCTTCGTAATCCTTCGGGAAGAAGTAGAGGGCGTCATGCGGCGTCCGGATCCCCCGGGCGACCAGCCTTTCGCACAGGCGGGGTCCCACGCCCTTGACGAATTGGATGGGATACGGTGCGGTCACCGCGCTCCCCTCGGTCGGAACACAGGTGTCATCGACCTGTCGGCCGGGCCGTCCCGTGGTATTCCTGGAGACTCCGGACGGAAAGGTCGTCCGCGATCAGGGCCGAGATCGCCAGGGAAACGGCGCGCGCAGCGGCCACGGTGGTGAAGTACGGGATGTTGTAGACCAGGGATGCTCGCCGGATGTAGTAGGAGTCGGCCTTCGACTGGGCGCCGAGCGGCGTGTTGATGACAAGCGCGATCTCACCGTTCCTGATGAGGTCCGCAACGTGCGGACGCCCCTCGTTCACCTTGCGCACCGTGTCGCAAGGGAGCCCATGTGATGTCAGGAACTCCGCCGTTCCGCGGGTGGCGACGAAGGAGAAGCCGCACCGCTTCAGCCCTTCCGCCGCCGGGAGGACCCCCTCCTTGTCCTCGTCGCGCACGCTCACGAACACCTTCCCGGAACGCGGAAGGATCATCCCCGCCGCGATCTGCGCTTTGGCGAAGGCGGTGCCGAATGTCCGGTCGATCCCCATCACCTCCCCGGTCGACTTCATCTCCGGCCCGAGCAGCGTATCCACGTCGGGGAACTTGATGAAGGGGAAAACCGCCTCCTTGACGCAGACGTGGTTCGGAACGATCTCCGAGGTGAACCCGAGGTCCTTCAGCTTTCGTCCCGCCATCACTTTCGCGGCGAGCTTGGCCAGGGGAACGCCGATCGCCTTGCTGACGAACGGGACGGTGCGGGAAGCCCGCGGGTTGACCTCAAGGATGAAGATCCTGCCGCGCTGGATGGCGAACTGGACGTTCATCAATCCGATGACGGAGAGTTCGGAAGCCAGCGCCTTCGTCTGGCGGGTGATCTCCGCGATCGTCCCTCTTGGGATGGAGTGCGGTGGAAGGGAGCATGCCGAGTCCCCGGAATGGACGCCCGCTTCCTCGATATGCTCCATGATCCCGCCGACGACGACCGTTTCCCCGTCGGAGATTGCGTCCACGTCGATCTCGATGGCGTCCTCGAGGAACCGGTCGACCAGGACGGGTTTCGTCTCGGAAGCGGAAACCGCTTCCGTGAGGTATCTGCGAAGACCTTCCTCGTCGTGGACGATTTCCATCGCCCGCCCGCCGAGGACGTAGGATGGACGAAGAAGGACGGGGTAGCCGATCCGGGACGCGATCGCGACCGCATCGGGGGTGGACCGCGCGATCCCGTTCGGCGGTTGCGAAAGCCCCAGCATGTTCAGCATCTCCGCGAACCGCTCGCGATCCTCCGCCCGGTCGATGCTCTCCGGCGAGGTGCCGAGGATCCGGACCCCTTCCGTTTCGAGAGGGACGGCGAGTTTCAGCGGAGTCTGCCCGCCGAACTGGACGATCACCCCGACCGGCTTCTCCGTTTCGATGATGGAGAGGACGTCCTCCTTCGTAAGCGGTTCGAAGTAGAGCCGGTCGGAAGAGTCGTAGTCGGTGGAGACGGTCTCGGGGTTGCAGTTCACCATGATCGTCTCGAACCCCTCCTCGCTCAGGGCGAATACTCCGTGGACGCAGCAATAGTCGAACTCGATCCCCTGGCCGATCCGGTTCGGCCCCCCGCCGAGGATCACCACCTTCTTCCGGTCGGTCGGGTCCGCCTCGTTCTCGCGCTCGTACGTCGAGTAGAGATACGGGGTGTGGGCCTCGAACTCCGCCCCGCAGGTATCGACCCGCTTGTAGACGGCCCGCACCCCCGCGGCATACCGGATCCCGCGAACATCGTCCTCGCCGACCCCGAGAAGTTTCGAGAGTCGGCGGTCGGAGAAGCCGTTTCCCTTCATCCTGAGAAGGAAGGGCGCGAACGCGGCCGGATCCGATGCCGCCTCCTTCCGGAACGCCTCCGCCCTCGCGCGGATCTCGCCCTCCATCGCGATGATCTGACGGATGTTTTCAAGGAACCACGGGTCGATTCCGGTCGGCTCCCTGATTTCCTCGACCGTCCATCCGTCCCGGAACGCCTCCCCGATGAAAAAAAGCCGCAGTGAGTTCGGCTTGCGCAATTTTTCGGTGATCGTCTTCCGGCGAACCGCCGGGTTGGGAGGGACGGAGGGAAGAATCATCTCCTCGAATCCGTACACGCCGTTTTCCAGCGAACGGATCGCCTTCTGCAACGACTCCTTGAAGGTGCGGCCGATCGCCATCACCTCCCCCACCGACTTCATCTGCGTGCCGAGCAGGTCCTCGGTCTGCGGGAACTTTTCGAAGGTGAACCGGGGGATCTTGGTCACCACGTAGTCGATGGTCGGCTCGAACGATGCCGGAGTTTCCCGGGTGATGTCGTTGCGGATCTCGTCGAGGGTATACCCGACGGCGAGTTTGGCCGCGATCTTCGCTATGGGGAACCCCGTGGCCTTGGACGCCAGCGCGGAGGAGCGGGATACGCGCGGGTTCATCTCGATGATCACCATCTCGCCGGTCTCCGGGTGGACGGCGAACTGGATGTTGCTCCCCCCGGTGTCGACCCCGATCTCCCGGATGATGCGCAGTGCCGCGTTTCGCATGACCTGGTACTCCTTGTCGGTCAGCGTCTGCGCCGGGGCCACGGTGATCGAATCGCCGGTGTGCACCCCCATCGGGTCGAGGTTTTCGATCGAGCACACGATGACCACGTTGTCGGCGAGGTCGCGCATCACCTCGAGCTCGAACTCCTTCCAGCCGATAACCGACTGCTCGACGAGGACGGTTCTCTTCGGGGAGGCGTCCAGCGCCCAACGGATCCCCTCCTCGAACTCCTCGCGGTTGTAGGCGATCCCCGCGCCCGTTCCCCCGAGCGTGAAGGAGGGGCGAATGATCGCCGGGTACCCGATCTCCGGAATCGCCTGGATCGCCTCTTCGAGGGAGCGGATGTACGCCGAACGGGGGACCGTCAACCCCAGTTTTTCCATCGCCTTCCGGAAGAGGTTCCGGTCCTCCGCCTTCTGTATCGCCTCGAAGCTCGCCCCGATCAGTTCCACACCGAATTTCTGCAAAATCCCCATCTCGTGAAGGGAAATTGCGATGTTCAGGCCCGTCTGCCCGCCGATGGTCGGCAGCAGGGCGTCGGGGCGTTCCCGCTCGATGATTTTGCCGACGATTTCCGGGGTGATCGGCTCCACGTACGTACGGTCGGCGAAGTCGGTGTCGGTCATGATCGTGGCCGGGTTGCTGTTGACGAGGACGACCTCGTACCCTTCCTCGCGAAGGGCCTTGCACGCCTGGGTCCCCGAGTAGTCGAACTCGCACGCCTGTCCGATGATGATCGGGCCGGATCCGATGAGCATGATCTTTTTCAAGTCGCTGCGCTTTGGCACTATCGCTCCTGTATGAAAACGTTCCGGAGTCCGAGCCGCTCGGCGGCCTTGATCGCCCGGTCGTACTCTTTTCGCGAAAGCTTCCTGTCGAAGCCGCCGGTGCCGGCCGCCTGCCACGCCGGGAAATATTGCCCCATCAGGGACAGGGGAAGTTCCGGACCGTGCCTTTCCGAAAGATTCGCCAGCACGGCCTCCGTCTCCTCCACCTTTCCCGGAAGGACGAGATGGCGCACGAGGACCCCCCGCGTCGCGATCCCATCGTTTCCGCAGGACAGGAACCCGACCTGGCGCACCATCTCGTCGATGGCGGTTTCGTTGTGCCGCGCGTAGTCGGGGGTTCCGGAAGCCGTATCCGCAAGTTCCGCGGAAAGATATTTCGCGTCCGGCAGGTAGATTCCGACGAAGCCGTCGAGGAGCGCGAGTGAGTCGGGAGCGTCGTATCCGTTCGTGTTGTAGACCACCGGGAGATCGAACCCCTTGCCCCGGGCCAGAAGGATCGCCTCCAGCATCTGCGGCACATGCGGGGTGGGGGTGACGAAATTTACGTTGTGAACCCCAAGACCCCGGAGTCGAAGCATCTCTCCCGCCAGCGTTTCGGGGTCCATCTCCCGCCCGTTTCCGTACTGGCTGATCGGGTAGTTCTGGCAGAAGATGCACTTCATGTTGCAATGGCTGAAGAAGATCGTGCCCGAGCCACGCGTCCCCGAAATCGGCGGTTCCTCGCCGTG
>Ga0210098_1000665_pt1 | contig 10028 bp, 8 predicted proteins | sample Joice_ThreeSqA_D_FD_184870 | JGI IMG/M metagenome (GOLD analysis project Ga0210098, IMG submission 184870) | Wetland microbial communities from San Francisco Bay, California, USA, that impact long-term carbon sequestration - Joice_ThreeSqA_D1... | ecosystem: Environmental > Aquatic > Marine >...
CCCATCTGTCCCTGTACCGGGAAACCGCTGGTCGAAACCTATCCGTGCTCGGACGGCAAAGGAGTCATGGCGGTCCATCACGAATCTCAAGCCGGTAAGATCAAGCCTTCCCACCGAGAATTCGATGGAACATGGCCAGGTATTGGGCCACAGCATTGTTCCGGTCATATAATTGCACTCTCTCTATTCCGCTCTTTATCTCCCCTTCCTCACGCGGTTCCGTCAAGGTCTCCCGGATTGCCCTTGCGAAATCCGCGGGGTCGTCAGGGTTGGCATATCGAATGGTGTTCCCGCACACCTCCCTGATCACGGGAATGTCCGAACCGACGACCGGAACACCGAAGGACAACGCTTCCAATGGAGGGATGCCGAAACCCTCGATCCGGGTAGGGAACACGAAGACCCGGGCGTTGGCGTGGAGATTCCGGATCACCTCGTCGGATGCATCGAGAAACTCGACGACATTCGCCCTCATTTCCGGGTTTTTCAGGACAGCATCCACATCGTCATCCTGCCCCATCCGGGTTCCGGCAACAACGGCCCGCAACTCAGGAAAGTCAGGCTTCAGGATGCGAAAGGCGTCGAGCATGCACGGAACGTTCTTGTGGACATGGCGATTCCCCACGTAAAGAAGGTAGTCCCCATCGACCAATGGCGGTTGCCTCTTCACCCTTTCAATCTCATCTTCACTGGGCAGGTGGAGAGGAGGATAAATGACCTCAATATGGTCCGGTGCGGCATCAAATTCTTCGATCAAGTGGCGCTTGGTGAATTCGGATATGCACACCATTCTCATGGACGACCGGATCGCATGTCGGATCGCGATCCGAAATCTGGCCTTAACATGCCAGGGGAGACCAAAAATCGATGTAAGAGGGATCAGATCGCAGACCGTACCGATGACCCTGCCGTCGAGAAAGAATGGAACGTTGAAGGAGGGAAAATAATACAAATCAGGTTTGGTATCGAATGCCCGGATCGTCTTCCCTTTGAAAAGCATTTCCCTGTAGTCGAACGGATAATCCACGAACTTCGCTTCGATCTTCGGGGACCGGAAAGACTCCTCGAAGTCCCGCTTCCTGCAAATTTGGACGACCGTACTGATGCTTTCCACTTCCTCGGCTTGGGTCAAACCTTGCAGCAGGTTCTCGTATATCCGGCCGATCCCCGTATGCCGGAACCACATACCGTCAAGATAAATATTCAAGGAGAGATACGCCTTTCAAAACCCCGATTGACCCGGTAACGCCATACCGTCATAATAGTAGGAGATTCCTCCGTGAAATACAAACTATTCCGGCTTGTTACATGCATTCGGAAGTTACTGCGGGAAAGAGGGCTATTGTCCGGAATCACCCTGTCCATCTGCATCTCGACCCGGAACCGGGTTGCCTTCCTTGTACAAACGCTGGCCAACCTTCTCGAGCAGGCGACTACTGAGGTCGAAATCGTGGTGCTCGACGCCGATTCCAACGACGGTACGCGGCAGGCTGCCGAAGCGCTCGCCGCGAAGAATCCGTCGCTATCCTATCAACGCAGAGGAACAAACCAGGGAATCGACAGGGATTACGCGAATGCCGCGGACATGGCCCGCGGGGATTACGTATGGTTCATGTCCGACGACGACCTGCCTGCGGTTTGCGCTGTCGAGAAAGTCCTGCGCGCTTGCAGGAAGGGGTACTCCCTCATCGTGGTCAACGCAGAGGACTGGAACGAAGACTTCTCGGAAAAACTTGGCGGCCCTCGCCTTCCATTAAAGGAAAACCGGGAATTCCCCGGTGATCGATTCGTTGAACTCTTCGAATACGTGGGACACTTCCTCTCGTTCATCCCGGGAATTGTGATAAGGAAGGAGATCTGGTCCTCCCGGGAGAAGGAGCGGTACTTCGGGAGTTTCTTCGCCCACCTCGGCGTCCTCTTCCAGGCACCCTTGCCAGGCTCTGCCCTGGTGATCGCGGAACCGTTGGTGCACATCCGGAACGGAAACGTTTCCTGGTCGGGGAGGAGCTTCGAAATCTGGATGGCCCGGTGGCCTTCCTTGGTTACATCCCTGGAGGCTCTTCCGGAATCCTCCCGGAGAAAGGTGAGCGATCCCGAACCGTGGAAAAACATCGCTAAACTTGTAGAATACCGGGCCATGGGGGCTTATTCTCTTGAAGAATACAGAACATGGATCGCTCCACGGCGCCCCTCCGCACTCTTCCGGGCGGTGGCGATCGCCGTCGCGGTCACCCCGGGGGCTCTGGTAAATTCCCTCTGCTTGGGGTATTTCATGACATTCGCCAGAGGGAGGAAGATCCCCCCCTTTCATCTCAGGTCAAGCCGGTTCTACGCCGGGAAGTTGCTTTCGCGATCACGGCGCTCCGAATCGGCAAGTTTATCCTGACCAGGGCGATCCCCATCCCGATGGGAAGGAGAGAAGAGATACGATGCCCGCAGCACTGATCACAGGGATCGGGGGCCAGGACGGGACGTACCTGTCCGAATTCCTCCTGGGCAAGGGATACCGGGTGGTCGGCACGGTGCCGGATGACGATCCCGCCAACATTGACCGGGCCCGTCACCTTCTGGACAAGATTGTAGTTGTCCGGGACGACCTGCTCGACCAGGATCGCATCGAAGACATCTTTCGCGACCACCGACCCGACGAAGTATACAACTTCGCCGCAAACTCAGTCCTTGCGGCCTCGTTCCAGCAACCCATCCTGACCACCATGGTTCTCGCGATGGGCGTTACCCGGATACTCGAAGCGATCCGGAAGATCACGCCGACGACCCGGTTCTTCCAGGCCTCCAGCAGCGAGATCTTCGGGAACCCGGCCGAGGTCCCGCAATCGGAGACGACCCCCTTCCACCCGCGCAATCCGTACGGCGTCTCGAAGGTGTACGGGCACCTGATGACGGTGACGTACCGCGAAAATTACGGCTTGTACGCCTGTTCCGGCATCCTGTACAACCACGAAAGCCCGAGACGCAGCCCGGAGTTCGTCACCCGGAAGATCACTCAGGCCGCTGCAAAGATAAAGCATGGGCTTGCCAGGGAACTTCGCCTCGGGAACCTGGACGCCCGTCGCGACTGGGGGTATGCGGGTGATTACGTGCGAGCCATGTGGCTGATGCTGCAACGGCCGCAGCCCGACGACTATGTGCTCGCGACCGGGGAAACCCATTCCGTGCGCGAGCTGTGCGAGGAGGCATTCTCGCACCTTGGGCTCGATTACCGCCAACATGTTATACGGGAAGGGGAAAGTTTCCGCCCACCTGAGACCGCGCAACTGGTGGGGAACCCCGGAAAGGCGCACCGCGTCCTGGGATGGGAACGAACCGTGTCCTTCCGCGAACTTGTCCGGAAAATGGTGGACGCCGACTTCGAGGCGCTCCGGCCGAAATGACCAATTGATGGAATATCCCGTCCAAGGAGAGGCACACCCATGATCACGCGAGTAACCTGCCGGGTCTGCGACGGCTCGCTGGAGCCCGTCCTCGACCTGGGCGAACATTATGTCTCCGATTTCATCACGCCCGGCGACTCCGACGGAACGAAGGCCCCACTCGAACTGGTGATCTGCCGCAGATGCCGGCTCCTCCAGCTGAAGAACACCGTCCCGGGGGAAACGATGTACCGGAACTACTGGTACCGGTCGGGCACGAACCAGACGATGCGCAACGCCCTCGCCGATATCGCCAACAAGGCGGAGACGCTCATCCACTTGCGCGAGGGAGATTCCGTCGTGGATATCGGCTGCAACGACGGGACCCTCCTTGCCTGCTATAAAACGGGAGGGATCCGGAAGATCGGATTCGATCCGGCGGAGAACCTGGCGGCCTTCTCGGGGAAGGTCGCCGACAAACTGTTGGTAGGCTATTTCGATGCCGAATCGTTCCAGTCCGATGCGGATCTTCGCGGGCAATGCCCGAAGATCGTCACGAGCATCGCCATGTTCTACGACCTCGAGAACCCCAACAAGTTCGTCTCCGACATCAAGAGCGTGATGGATCCGGAGGGGCTCTGGATCGTGCAGATGAGCTACCTCCCGCTGATGCTGAAAACGAACGAATTCGGCAATATCTGCCACGAGCACCTCGAGTACTACTCGCTCAGATCCTTCGAATACCTGCTAAACCTGCACGGGTTCGAGATCGTCGACGTGGAGCTGAACGATATCAACGGCGGGAGCCTTCGGGCATACATCCGGAACCGGAACGCCGACCCGAACCGGTTTGCGGACGCTACGTACCGGGAATTATCTGCGGAACGCGTGCAGTCCCTTCGCGAGCATGAGGTGCGGCTCGGGTTGGACGACATCGAGGTCTACCGGGAGTTCGCCGTCTGGGTGAACCGGATCAAGGAGGACGTGGTCGGCTTCATCAAAGAGCAGGTGAACCGGGGGAAGACGGTGTACGTCTACGGCGCCTCGACCAAGGGGAACACGCTGCTTCAATACTTCGACCTCGACCGGATGCTGATCACCGCCGCGGCGGAGCGGAACCCGGACAAGTGGGGAAAGGTAACGGTCGGGACACACATCCCCATCGTGTCGGAGGAGGAGGCGCGGGCCGCGAAGCCCGACTACTTCCTCGTTCTCCCGTGGCACTTCCTCGAGGAGTTCCGGTTGCGGGAGAAGGAGTACCTGCTCTCGGGCGGGAAGTTTATCGTCCCGATGCCGCACTTTACATTGATCTGATCAGAGCGAGATAAGCGTTGAACGAACGGTCTTTTCGGTAGAGTTCGGCTCGCGCCCTCCCATGTAACGCAAAACGCGCGGACAATTCATGGTCCGTCAGGACCTCACGCACCCCTTCCGCGATCGACTCCGGCCGCGACGGATTCACGTATCGAACGGTGTCCCCGTACACCTCCCGGAAGACGGGGATGTCGGAGCACACCACCGGCACGCCCGCCGCCATCGCTTCCAGCGGAGGAAGCCCGAACCCCTCCGCAAAGGAGGGGAACACGAACGCGTTCGCCCCCCCCAACAATCGAGCGATGTCTTCGTCCGAAGGATCGGGGATCTCCATCAGTCTCCCCATCAGGCGCGGGTCCCTTTTCCACCGGTCGACCATGTCGGGGGTCAGGTAGCGATTCCCAGCAATCACGAGCTTCAACTTCGGGAAATCGTCCAACAGCAGGAGAAACGCACGGATGATTCCTTCGACGTTCTTGTGCGCGATCCGCAGGCCGACGTAGAGGATATAGTCCTTTCCCTGGAGGGGCTCCGGAAGAGACCCATCGCCCGGAGGGCCGAAAAAGAGATCCTTTACCCACGGGTAGATCACCCGTATCTTCCTCGGCGGGAGCCCGAACTCCCGCACCAGGTCCTCCCTCACCGATTCCGATATCGTCACCACCGCCTCCGCCCCTCGGACCGCCCGCGAAAGGAGCCAGCGGAAACCGGCCTTGCGGTACCACGGCAGCCGAAAATGCGGCGAGAAGACGGTGAGGTCGTTGACGCTGACGATGTATCTCCCAGGTACGGACAAAGGGACATTATGCCCGGGGAAGAAGAAGACCCGCACCTTTCCCCGAAGGGAACGAAGGAAAATGGTTTTTTGCGCCAGGTCGCTGAACCCCATCGGGCCGTACCCGACGAAGGTCGGCACGATCATTGGATGAGAGAACTGTTCGAGGAACCCATTCTTGTGCGAGGCGGGGACGATCGTGTGGATCTTCCCGACGTCGGCATTCCCCGCAAACGCCGTCAGAAGATTCTCGTAGACACGCCCGACCCCGGAACAGCGGTAGAACATCCCGTCCAGGTAGATGCTCATACGACCGGGACGCCGCAGAGGCGCCGAAAAAACGGAACAGCAGCCTCCCGCATCGCCGTGTAGGAGAACTTTTCGAAGGTCCGCCGGCACGCATCCCTCCCGAGCCGTTCCCGTAGGGCCGCGTCGGAAAGCAGACGGTTGCACGCCTTCGCAAGTCCCCCGTCGTCGCCAACGTGGAACGTCAGCCCGGTTTCGCCGTGCACGTTCACGTACGTGACGCCGCTCGGAAGATCGCTGCTGACCACGGGCTTCCCGAGCGCCATCGCCTCGATCTGGACGATCCCGAACCCTTCGAGCGCGGTGACGGAGGGCAGTACGAGGAAGTCGCACCCGAGGTAGTACGGGCGGAGGTCGCCCACGCGCCCGAGAAGGCGAACCTTCCCTTCCAATCCCCTCGCCGCGATCTCCTTCCGGAGGAACGCATCGAGCGGCCCCGTGCCGATGATGGCAATTCCGCAAGGGATCCGGTCCGCGGCCCGGAGGAGCGTTTCCAGCCCCTTGTACGGTACGAGCCTGCCCACGAAGAGCAGGAAGGCCCCACCCATAGTTGTGCGGATCCCCTCCGCGGACGACCGGTCCGCATCGGAAACCTCGAACCAGGGATCGGGGATCGCGTACGGGATGATGGCGGTACGGTCGGCGAACCGGCGGAACGTTTCCGAACACGCCACATGATGAGGGGTTGCTGCGACGAACGCGTCGGTCCGCCGAAAGAGGAACTCTTCGACCGGCCGGAACAGGGAGTACAGGGCCCGCTTCCACCTCTCCTCGAGGAGGACGTCCGCATGGTGCCAGAGGACGATCTTCTCCGTCTTTCGCCGGAAGAGAAGCGACAACGCGAGGGCTGCGACCGCCATGGGGTTCGGGTAATGAAGCAGGATCGCCTGGAAGCGCCGCTCTTTCCGGAGACGGTGCAGAACCCGTGGAAGCGAGGGAAGGATCGGCGTGAGCAGGAGCGTTCCGCGCTCCTTCAGGTAATGGACGGTTTCGACGCCGGATCTCTCGACGCGGGTGGGTCCGACCTTTGACGCGACGAGACAGTAGTTATCTAGCCTCCCCGCCGTCGCCCCGGCGAAGCTCTTCACGACGACTTCCATCCCGCCGGGCTCGGGCGGGTAATACTTTCCGAGGTGGAGTACCCCGATCGATTCTTCCATTGCGGGGGTCAACGGGCCCGGCCGCCCTGGCCCTGCTCCAGCTGCATCAGCCTGCCGCGCATGTACGGATCGTTCACCTCCTCCAGCCCCCTGCGCAGGCTATCGATCGCCCCCTTGCGGTCCCCCAGCATCAGGTACATGTTGGCCATCGTCTGGTAGGCGACGATCGGGGAGACCCCGAGGAAGGTGTAATGATAGGCCTCCTGGATGATATGCCTCGGCAGGATCCCCTTAGGGATCTCGTGGGCCTTGATGTACCCCCGCAGCTCCGGAGTGTTACGGACGAAGATGACGAACAGCCCGTCGGAGAAGACCAGCGACCAGTTCGGATCATTGGCAAGTAGGGGCACGATGGGGAGGATCATCCCGGAGGAGTCCATCGTCTTCAGAATAAAGTACGTGATCCCGTACTTGTCGATGATCTTCTCCCATCCCTTGGCCCCCCCGGTGACCGACTGGTGCTCCATGAAAACCTGCGGGTTGTACGTCCGGCCGTCGATGAAGGTCAGAACGCCGGGGTAGAGCTGCCAGTCGAGGAACCCGCCGATGTCGAAGAAGTTGAACATCTTCCCCGGGACGGGATTCCTCCGGAGAAACTCCGCCGCCTTGAAGGAGAATTTGTGCTCCGTGATTCCCACCCCGTACTCCAACTGGGAGAAGGAGAACGCCAGCGTCGTTCCACCGAAGGCGACGAGGGCGAGAACGACGACGCTGACGATGATCGCGGGACCCGCGGCGAAACGCGGGCGGGGGGCGGGCCGTACGGAAACCGGCGCCGGTTGAGGGCGCTTCTTCCCCTTTTGCCTCCTTTTCTCTTCGGGTGCCTCCGGCCTGCGCGTCCCTTTGACGGAAAACCATCCCGTCGCCTCCGAAAGGAATCCGGTCAGGTGAAGCGACACCCCGGGGGAGAGGAAAAGCCCCATCATCGACACGGCCCGCGCAGATCCCCACGCCCCCTTGAACGCGATGGCGAAAAGGAAGAGGTCGAGCAGGTAGACACGTCTTCCCACCAATCCCAGGCAGAGGGACACCGCGGCGAAGACGACTGCAGCCTTGAAGTATATGTAGAATCCCGTCCCCTTCACCGGGGTCAGCTCCGAGATCGACATCAGGATGTTACTGGTGTTCCCTCCCGCCCCCCGGGAAATCATATGAAGCGGCGAGAGCAGCCACCCGTACCCGTGCGGGTTCAGCCCGCAGAGAACGAGACCGGCGACGCCCGTGATCAAGGGGGGGATGACCCAGCTCCGTAGCCGTACCCACTGGAACTCCTTCCTCCACGCAGCCCGGAGAAGGGCGTCGGCGAAGAACGCGCCATAGAGACCGAATGCCATCAGGTACGTCGGGTGGCTGTTCGCCCACACGAGGATCATCGGGGGAAAAAGATAGATCAGCTTCCTGCGGCTCCCGAAGTAATACTCGCTCAGGAGGAAGATGGTCATGGCGGTGAACAGATATGTGAAGATCTCCGGCCGGGGCTGGATCCGGATCCGAAGGAAACCGGAGAAGGCGAAGATGGCGAGGACCGCAAGGAGGGGGTGCGCCCCGCGAAGCACCATGGCCCGGTAAAGGAAAAGGAAGATCCCGAAGACGACCGCCCAGACGAAGAACGAGACTCCGTACTCCCCTGCGGCGGAGAACACCAGGTACAGAACCGCCTGGAACACCCACTCGCCGCCGCTCCCGTTCTCCATCCCGAGGGACGGGTAGTTCCAATGCTCAATCGAGGGGATCTCGTGGTGGTTTACGATGAACCTTCCCAACGCGAGGTGCGTCCCGAAGTCGCTCGTGAAGATCTTCGTGAGCATCGGGATCGTGATGAGGAAAAGAAGGAAGAGCGCCAGAAGGTTCTGCCGCGTGGGGGTGAGTTCCCAGCGGCTTGATACGCCCCCGGCGGCGGGGACCGGTTCCGCCATCTACCTGCCGCCTCCAAAACGCACGATCATCTCCGTACACCTCGCAAGGAATTTCTTCCGCGGGGAATGCTCCCGGGCGCTGCGCCTTCCGAGAGCGGCTAGCGAACATGACGATACCATAGGGTCGACGTCAGTTGGCGGACACACCCGGGGCGTTGCCGGCGACCGGGGCCGGGAAGGCGGCATCGCCGAACGGTTTCCGCTGGAACACCGTGGTGAGCTTCAGGCTCGGGCACCGGGTGCAGTCGAGGCAACGCAGGCAGTCCGGGTCGGTCGGGTTCCGGTCGGGACGGATGTCGACCGGGCAGATCATCTGGCATTTCCCGCACCGCGTACAGGTGTCGGGATCCCAGGCAAGCTGCAGGAAGCTCGACTTGTTGAACAGCGAGAAGATCGCCCCGAGGGGGCAGATTGCCCGGCAGAAGGGGCGCTTGATCATCGTCGCCGTCGTGACGAAGAAGAGCGCGATCGCGATCTTGACCCAGAAGAGCGACCGGACCATCGAGCGGATGCCGGCGTTCATCGTGACCCATGGCAGTCCGCCCATGAGTGTCCCCACGGGACAAAGTTTCGAGAACCAGTTCTCGTGGGTCAGGTAAGGGATGATGAACACGAGTACGGCCAGGACGGCATAGCGGAGGTACCGCGTCCAGCGCGGCAGGGACGCCTTCCACCCCCGGAACTTGTACAGGAGGTCCTGGAGGGCGCCGAAGGGGCACAGGGTCCCGCACGTCATCCGCCCCACGGAAGCGCCGACGACCGAAAGGGTTCCGACCGCGTACCAGGAGACGTTCCCGCCCGCGGCAAAATGCTGCAGCGTGCCGATGGGACAGGAGAGCAGCGCGGAGGGGCAGGCGTAACAGTTGAGCAACGGGGTGCAGACGCTCTTCAACGGCCCCTGGTAGAGCGACGCCGACAGGAAACCGGGAAGCCAGGCGTTGGGAAGTACGGCCCCCAACCCCTGGAAGATCCGCCGCTTCAGATATTTCAAGGGATCACCCGATCCCGATGCACGCCAGTCAAAGCAGTGCGCCGTTGATCAGCACCTCCGCGATCTCCTTCCGGAAGATGCCGAACGACAGAATCGAGACGGCCAGCGCGGTCGTGACCAGAAAGGCGATCGGGCGTCCCTTCATGACCTCCCCGACCCCGGGATCATCCTCCGCCGTAGGAGTGCAGGCCGGAG